>LKGT01011576.1_pt1 | contig 17240 bp, 15 predicted proteins | sample 503861 | NCBI WGS metagenome assembly LKGT01 (sample SAMN04113194, study PRJNA297058) | marine sediment metagenome | biome: marine benthic biome; feature: marine benthic feature; material: marine sediment; isolation source: sediment sample collected at the water-sediment interface from the South......
CTCATCTCCGAACAATTAGTAACTCGCCATGCACAGGTGAAGAGCGGCACTATGAATCTCAGTTCAGACTTTCGATCGACACCAAAGATCATCCTCGTAGCGGCGCTTATAGTCCTCGTGTGCAGCTGTACTTTCTCTGGAAGCAATTTTGTCCACCTGTACGAAATTACCGGAAGCAGATTGTCGGGGAGATTCGACCTACATTTAAGTTGTTAACAGATTGAAGTGAGCATGTGAACTTTGATGCAATTTTCAACGGTTGTTCACGAAATGCCGGAGCGTTACATTAAAACCGATCTCTACTAAACAATGACCTGGAGGAAAATATGGCGCAAACTTCTACAAGCAGCGAACAGCATCGGGAAATAGCATCGGAACAAGGTCCTGTAAAAGTCGCAATCGTCACGGTGAGTGATACCCGCACTCCGGAAACGGATGTCAACGTCGCTTACCTACGTGAGCAATTGGCAGCCGACGGACATATTGTGGCAGAATACCGACTCATCAAAGATGAGRWMGACCAGGTCGCCACCGATCTCCGGCTCTACGCCAAGGCCGCCTGCGACCGGACGGCCGAGGCGATACGCGCGCTCCAGCTCGCCTTGCTCGGCCTGGCAGAAGCGAACCGCACGGTCGCCATGCCCGGCTACACCCACCTGCAGCGCGCCCAACCCGTGCTGCTGGCCCACCACCTGCTCGCCTACATCGAAATGCTGGAGCGCGACAACGAGCGCTTCGCCCAGGCGCGCGGCCGCGCCGACGCGTTGCCGCTCGGCAGCGGCGCCCTCGCCGGCGTCCCCTACCCGATCGACCGCGAGTGGGTAGCCGGTGCCATTAAGGTAAGACGACCCGGCACCCAAGAGGTAACCGACTCGCTGGGCGCTAAGCTGCTGCCTAACCTTCGTTTCCAGTGCGTGAATGAAATCCGGTTCCAGAGTCATTGTCGTGTGCGCCTAACGACGCGAATGAAGTATATCTCCACAATACCATTCTGGTCTTTAGCGAAAACCCTTTTCAATCTATTGAAGAGGAGGAATCGTCCATCGCCCTCGCGGGAGATAGACGGCCGGAACTTCGGTATATCTGTAGTATCGGGGACCAGAGGTCACCCGCGAGCAATCGACAAGTGTTTCGGTGCGTCGATTCAGCTGTTTTGCTTTTTTCGCCTTGGCAATCCGATCGCTGCTCCCGGCGCGACTCTAACTCCCACATCCGTGTAGTCGTGCTCCCTTGCATTGCTCTACCTTCCTACTTCCCTGTAGGTCGCCTACGGTCGAGCCGAGGCCGCTCCTGCGCATCGCGCTGCCCCTAGGGGTTGGTAGGTTGTCCGCCTTACGCCGAGCCGAACGCCGACCGAGACGAAGGCCGGCCCGAAGGGGTGCGAGAGGGATCTCGCACGTCCACCCGCAGGGGCAGGATGCCCCTTCGAGGGACCCGCTGAGGCGACCGAGGCAATGAGGGGACCGATCGCGTTTACCGGTGAAGGCGCAGGCGAAAAATGGTTTTGGTGACTTTTGTCGCTCTTGCGCATCCTTCGCTCGCGACACTTGTGCATCCCTGCACATCGGCCACAACAAAAGTACCKCGSGYGCRGGCGACCGACAGGGCAAGGATTGTTCCTACAATCCCTTTGCATTTCCACCATTCCTGGCGGTCAGATGTCGGAAGGTACGACTCCAGGGAAGGAGGAGGTAGAGTTGCGCCAGGAGCAGCAACCGAGAGCAACGCAGGCGACCGGCAGGGATGCTGGAAGTTAGAACAACGCAGGAGCAGTTGTCGGAGCAGTTGCCAAGACGTGCAGGTGCCGCGAAGCACACGACTCCATGGATGGAGGACGACTGCAGGGATGCAGGAGGTAGAGCAACGCAGGGAGCGGTTGCCGAGGTAGAACCGCGTCGGGAACAGCGGTCGAGGACGTGCGAGAGCGGCCATCCATGGAGGTCAGATGCACTAATGTCGCGGGCGCAGGCGACCGACAGGGCAAGGATTGTTCCTACAATCCCTTTGCATTTCCACCATTCCTGGCGGTCAGATGTCGGAAGGTACGACTCCAGGGAAGGAGGAGGTAGAGTTGCGCCAGGAGCAGCAACCGRGAGCAACGCATGGAGCACGACTACACGGATGTAGGACGACTGCAGGGATGCAGGAGGTAGAGCAACGCAGGGAGCGGTTGCCGAGTTAGAGTCGCGCCGGGCGACCTGCAAGGACGCAGGAAGTTAGGGCAACGCAGGAGCAGTTGCCGGAGCAACGATCGAGTTGTCGAGATGCGGAGAAGCGGCCGACTGCTGATGGCTACGTCGGCCTCCATTGCCGCCCTTCTATTTTTGTTGGCTTTGCTTGACTACACGGGGCGCGTTACCCTGGGGCACGTTCTCGTTATTGCCGCGCTTATAGGACTTCTGACAGGTATCGACTGGCCGGCTCGCCAAGCGATCTTTCCGGCGCTGATACAGCGCAGCCAAATGATGAGCGCAGTCACGCTCAACTCGATCCTGTGGCAGGGTACCCGCATGGCCATGCCTGCCGTCGGAGGTGTCATCATCACGATTGGTGGCACGGCCACCGTGTTTCTGATCGCCACAGCGGGCTTCATCGGCATGTGCTTCGTTCTTGCCGGCCTGAACATCGGCCACACCACCGGACCGCACGGGACATCTGGTGCACAACTCATCGAGGGCATTCGTTTCGTTTTGCGCACGCGTCTTTTCGCCGTGCTCATACTCTTGACCTGGTTGCTGTCTTTCTTCGGCGTCTCCTACTTACAGCTCATGCCGGTTTACGCAGATCTTCTCGGGGTCGCCGAACAGGGCTACGGTGCACTAATCTCTGCTTCCGGTGTAGGCTCGGTCACGGGCACGCTCCTCGTCGGTATTTTCTTTGGCGCGCGCCGTTTTGCTCGCGTGATGCTCGCGTTCGTAACACTCGCTGCGATCGGGCTTTGCCTGTTTGGGGTCATTGTAAGTTTCGCCTCGGCTCTGCCGGCTGTCTTCCATGTGGCGCTTGTCTGTATCTTTTTCATTCATCTTTTCGTGTCGGCCTACCTTGTCGCATCAATGACGGTATTGCAGCTTAACGTGCCCGATACGCTTCGCGGACGGGTGATGGGAATTCACGGGATTAACTTCAGCCTTATTCAACTAGGCGCCATCTTGGGTGGCAGCATTGCTGCCGCGTTCGGTGCACCTGCCGCTATGTTCACAGGCGCTGCGATCATTTCTCTTGTAGTGTTAGCGATCGCCTTGACCCCCTCGATGGTTCGATCGCTTGACGGACGCACCTAATCACCAGCCCAAGTCGAGCTTTACGCGCGCGTTTATACTTATATATACCTATAATAAAGCCTCGGAGAGGTGGCTCAGCGAGGTCGGCTTGACGGAGGCACGGCTAGAGAAAGATTCCACTGCGTTGAGTGATTGAACGCGATGACCCCTCCCTGTCCCTCCCCAACAAGTAGGGAGGGAACGGAGATCAAGGAAGAGTGCAATAAACCGGCGAGGGGTTTTGTCCTGCTATTTCCCCTCCGCTCGTAGGAGGGGGTAGGGGGAGGTTATGCAGACACATGCAAAGGTAGTAATCATTGGCGGTGGTGTCGTCGGCTGTTCAATCCTGTTTCATCTGGCGAAACACGGTTGGAAAGACGTCGTGCTTCTCGAGCGCTCTGAATTGGCATCGGGTTCGTCGTGGCATGCGGCCGGACAAATCCATACGATAAGCTCTGATCCGAATATCTCGCGTCTGCAAGGCTACACCATCAACCTATATAAGGAATTGGAGGAACTCTCGGGACAATCCGTGGGCCATCATCCCACGGGCGGATTTTATTTGGCTTCCTCCCCCGAGCGATTGGATTACTTGAAACAAGAACGTTCGAAAGCGCGCTATATGGGATTGGACCAAGAGTTCATCTCGCTTCAGGAAGTTGCCGAGATGCATCCGCTTATCGATCCCTCAAAATATCTCGGCGCCCTCTGGGATCCCATCGACGGTTACATCGATCCCTCGAGCGTGACTCACGCCTACGCCAAGTCGGCACGCCACTATGGTGCACAGTACCATCGCAACACGCCGGTGATAGAAACTAACCAGCGAGCCGACGGCAGTTGGGATCTGGTGACACCCAACGGGACAATTAACGCAGAATTGATCGTTAATGCTGCGGGCCTGTGGGCGCGCGAGGTCGGTCATCTTGCCGGGATCGATTTACCCGTGCAACCCATGGAACATCATTACCTTATTACAGAGACGATTCCGGAAATCGAGGCCCACAGCAAAGAATTGCCATGCGGGATCGACTACGAGAGCAATCTCTACTTTCGGCAAGAGCAGAAGGGATTGCTTCTCGGCACTTACGAGCCATCGGCGACACCCTGGAAGGTAGAAGGTACGCCGCTCGATTTTGGTCATGAGTTGCTGCCCTCGGATCTCGATCGCATTGCCGACCGCTTGGAACTTGCCTCCGAGCGCATCCCCGCTTTAGGTCGTGTCGGTATCAAGAACGTTGTCAATGGTCCTTTCACGTTTGGTCCAGATGGTAATCCTATGATTGGACCTGTCCCCGGCATGAAGAACTATTGGGCGGCAGTCGGTGTTATGGCGGGATTCTGCCAGGCCGGCGGTGTCGGTTTGTGCTTAGCGGAATGGATGATAGAGGGTGAGCCGTCGATCGATGTGTGGGCCATGGACATCGCCCGCTTCGGTGAATTCGCCACGCATGAGTATGGCACCATCAAATCGGCGGAAAACTACACACGTCGTTTTATCCTGACCTATCCCAACGAAGAATTGCCGGCCGGTCGTCGTCAGAAGACAACCGCGCTCTATGATCGACTTGTTGCCCGTGGCGCCGTCATGGGTACCGGTTTCGGCCTGGAGCATGTGCTTTGGTTTGCCGACAAACCGGAAAATGCGCACGAAACGCCAACGTTCCGCCGCTCCAATGCGTTTGAGTACGTCGCGGATGAAGTGCGGGCCGTGCGCACGGGAGTCGGCGCAGTCGAAATCGCCAACTTCGCCAATCACGAGTTCAAGGGGCCAGGCGCGGAGGCCTTTCTCGACCGCATGCTGGCAGGACGATTACCTAAGGTTGGTCGTCTGAATTTGACGCCTATGTTGACGCCAAAGGGCAAGCTCTACGGGGATTTGACGGTAGCGCGTCTCGATGAAGACACGTTTTATGTCTTTGGATCGGGGGCGGCACAAGAAATGCACCGACGTTGGTTCGACATGCATATGCCCGATAGCGGCGTTAACTACCGCAACCGCTCCGATGAACTCCACGGCATAGCGATCTCTGGCCCGCGCTCGCGCGAGTTACTATCGCGTATCACTCGTGACGACGTGTCGACGCAGGGGTTGAGGTTTCGCGACATCCGCCGCACTGCCGTCGGTGGTGTGCCGGTTATCTTGGCGCGCATTTCTTTTTCGGGAGAGCTTGGTTTTGAGATTTACTGCGCACCTCAGTATCAGGTAAAGCTATGCGAACAAATCGAGGATGCAGGTAGGGATCTTAGGCTGAAACTGTACGGCGCACGCACGTTGTTGTCGTTGCGCTTGGAGAAGGGCTGGGGTGTTTGGACCCTAGACTTCCGCCCCGACTTCACGGCAGTTGAGTCGGGCCTCGATGCCTTTGTTGCTTTTGACAAAGAAGCAGACTTTATCGGCAAGCAAGCCGTGCTTACCCAGCGGGACAAGGGGCCGGAAAAGAAACTTGTCACCATGGTAATGGAAACAGACGATATCGATGTGACACACGATGAAGCGATCTTTCACAATGGTGAGTGTGTCGGTTATGTGACCTCTGGCGGCTTTGCGCATCATGTACAAAAGAGTGTCGCGCTGGGTTATGTACCCACAGCGTTGGCCAAAGATGGGGCGTTTGAGATCGAACTGCTTGGGGAAATGAAGCCGACAAAGATCGTTGCCGAACCGCTTTATGACTCCACCGGTGAACGTATGCGTTCTTAGGCTGGATTGATCTTGAAACCCTTGCCTTATTTCAGAGTGTTTTTAGTTTAGTAACGGCGCCTTGGTCAGCCTGTGTGTCGCCTTCGTGTACCAGGATTGCGGTTACGCTTGCTCCCTGGGCGATATCGATCTGTTTGTAATGTAGCTCGCCGCTGACGTTGGCCGTGGACAAAAGCTCGATACACTGGGAGCAATACACGTTGCCTCTAAGTTTGCCCGCAACCGTCAGGCGTGCAACTTTTACGTTGCCAACCACCTCGGCATGTTCGCCCAGGACCAGGGTGCTATTGTCTTCGCTGCCCGCCGTGATGTTACCCTTTACCTCTCCGTCGACTCTCAGTCCGCCATGAAAAGTGGTGTTTCCTTTCACTGTGGTTTGCGCACCATAAAGGGTGTCGATGGCACTGCAGAGTTTCTGATTCGACTTCTTACGCATAAACGTGACCCCCTTTTGAACCTATTAGCCTTCTTCGGCGAAAGCCCCGCAAGAAGTACTTCGCTTGATTAGCGTACTCGCATGCCTAAAGCGTATCAAGGGTAGGCTTATGCCCCCTTAGGATCTTGTTGATGATGGCTCAAGCGGGTGCTTTGCTACCAGTTGGCGGGTCAGTAGCTGGCCCTGCGATTGCATGTCACCCAACATGTGAGCCGTCATGCCCATCTCGCCGTCGGCCCGGGTGATTGCGGCCTTGTCCAATTGGTGGATCAGTAGCGCACGAACTTGACTATCGCTAAGCCGCGCCAATAATGCCATACGCTCCTCGGGGGTCAGCGTGCCCGCAAGTGCCGCCAGTCCGGTATCACTTAGCCCTTGCTCTGTGGTCTTGTCTGTGCTTGGAGATTCTGTTACTTGTGCTGCAACTGAGTATGGACAATAGCCGCTGGCCAGCCAAATGGCGAACACGGCGCTCAGAACCTTAAGTGAGTGAGTGTGCAAGTAGCTCATACCAGCCCCTTCTGTGAACTGTCCACATAGAATGCAATTGTTGCCACGGGAACGATATCATAGGTATTACATACGCTAGAAGGAGCAAGCATCGCAGGCAGGTCTATCGAGCGATATAGGGCATGGATACATCGTTGGTACAGCTGCAACGCCTGACGAAAATCTACCAGGAAGGTGAACAGCAGCGCGTCGTGTTCCGAGATATGGATGCCGAAATAGGGCGCAACGAATTCCTTGTGCTCCTCGGTCGCAGTGGATCGGGGAAATCTACGCTACTCAATATAATAAGTGGTATCGATCTACCCACCTCAGGCGAAGTGCATATCGACGGGGCATCTTTGGGTAGTCTGTCTGAAACGGCGCGTACCGTATTTCGGCGCGAGCACATTGGCTTCGTATTTCAGTTTTTTAACCTTATTCCCACCCTCACGGTTGAAGAGAACCTGTTATTGCCGTTGGAGCTCAATGGCAGGCTAGACGCTGGCGCGCGTATATTTGCTCAGGAACTATTAGAAGAAGTGGGCCTAGCAGATCGGGTTGCCAGTTTTCCGGATCGACTGTCGGGGGGTGAGCAGCAGCGGATCGCCATCGCGCGTGCATTGGTACATAAGCCGTTGCTAGTACTTGCCGACGAACCTACCGGCAACTTGGATGCGGAGACTGGGCAACAGGTCTTGGAGTTACTTGCACGTATGCATAGGGCAACCGGTACTACGTTAATAATGGCGACGCACAGTCGAGAAGCGGTAAATCTAGCCGACCGCATACTTACGTTTGACGGCGGCCGCCTTTACCCATCTTCTAAGCCACATACGAACCCGCGATGATACTTCGGCGTGCCAGCCTGCGTTATCTATCACGACATCCATGGGTAGTGGTCTTGTCGGTGTTGGGGGTCGCGCTTGGCGTCGCGGTTGTCGTCGCTATCGACCTCGCCAACGAGAGTGCGGTCCGTGCGTTCACGCTTTCGGTAGAAACACTTTCTGGCCAAGCGACGCATCAAATTGTGGGTGGACCGCGTGGCTTGTCAGAGGTGACTTATCGGCGACTACGCATCGACGCACAGGTGCGCACCTCTGCGCCGGTGGTAGAAGGTCATGCCCGATTACCAGATTTTGTCGGGCAGACGTTCACGCTCCTTGGCATCGATCCGTTCGCGGAAGCAAAATTTCGACCCTATGTCAGTAGCGGTCGTGACACACCCGGACTGACACAACTGCTGTCGGAGCCGGCAACCGGCCTCATAACCCGTAGTACCGCGAATCGATTGGGCATCAACGCGGGTGATACGCTCAAGCTGCGTATCGGAACTGCTTACCACACGCTATCCATCGTTGGACTGATAGAGCCTACGGATAGTGTCACTCAGCAGGGCCTTGCCTCAGTGATCGTTACCGACATTGCCACGGCACAAGAGCTGTTGGGTATGCAGGGGCGACTCAGCTGGATCGATCTCATCGTTCCCGACGACGACAGCGAACTCACACAGCGAATTCAGCGCATCTTGCCGAAGGACGCGACGATTATCCGTTCGGAAAATCGCTCCCATGCACTAAACCAAATGACACGTGGATTCAGGGTCAATCTAACCGCGTTGAGCCTTCTTGCATTACTGGTTGGTATGTTCCTGATCTACAACATCATGACGTTTTCCGTCATCCAACGACGTGAGCTTGTCGGCACGTTACGTGCCTTGGGGGTGACTCGTCGACAGATCTTTAGTCAAGTCATTATAGAAGCGATGTTGATTGGCGGTATCGGTACTGTGTGCGGCATTGCGCTTGGCATTGCTTTGGGCAGTGGGCTGGTAGAACGGGTGGTGCGAACCATTAATGACCTGTACTTCGTCGTATCTGTCAGTGAGTTGACGGTGAGCCCCTTGTCGTTGCTTAAGGGAGTGGCTGTCGGTATGGGCGCCACCCTATTAGCGGCATTGGCCCCCGCTTGGGAGGCCACGGGCGCACCGGTGAGCACCGTATTACAGCGCTCGGCGGTCGAAAGTCGCGCGACTCGACGCGCACCCCGAGTTGCCTTGGCTGGCTTTGCCGTCGTTGTATTAGGTATCGGCCTGCTGGCTATTCCGAGCCGCAGCTTAGTGCTTGGTTTTAGCGCCCTGTTTGTATTGGTCGCGGGTTTCGTGCTCGTCGTTCCGGCGGCAACCGTGTGGCTGATGAGAGGACTCAAGCCTGTTATGGGCACGCTATTTGGTTTGTTGGGGCGCCTGGCAACGCGCGGTGTGGTGGCTGCCTTAAGCCGCACCAGCGTCGCCATCGCCGCGCTTGCCGTTGCGATCTCAGCTACGGTGGGGGTTGGCATTATGATCGACAGCTTTCGTCAATCATTCCTCGATTGGCTGACCGCGAGCTTGCGTGCTGATATCTACGTTGCGGCGCCGGTCGCACAGACAGGACCGAGCGCGGCGACATTGGACGAAGATTTCATCGCGCGCGTGTCAACGCTGCCACAAGTGGCGGCCATAAGCACCGGTCGGCGTGTCCGGTTAGACGGGCCCAGGGGTGTTCAACAGCTTCTGGTCTCGGAGGTCGATCGGGAACAGTTTCGGTTGTACCAGTTGAAGCACGGGGATGTCGAGCAAGTGTGGCAAGCATTCGAAAACGAAGGCGCGGTATTGGTTTCTGAACCCTATGCCTATCGCCACGATGTAGGTTTGGGCGACACTATTTCGCTTCGTACGAACCAGGGCGAGCGCCCGTTTACCATCGCCGGCATCTATTATGACTATGGTTCCGACGAGGGGAGGGTGAGCATAAGCCGCAATACCTACAATCGATATTGGAACGACCGCAAAGTTACCTTTATCAGGATATACACTCAGCCGGCGGCGGATATCAGCGCGTTAATGAAACAGTTACGCAACGTGACGGGGGAGCATGACCTTTTTATTCGCTCAAACCAAGCACTGCGTGAAGCCTCGATCCAAGTCTTCGATCGGACCTTCGCGATTACAAATATCTTGCGACTATTGGCCACAATTGTCGCCTTTGTAGGCGTGCTCAGCGCACTGATGGCCTTGCAGCTCGAGCGCGCACGTGAGTTCGCTGTGTTGCGTGCAAACGGCCTCACGCCGCGCCAAGTCTGGCAATTGGCGATGACTGAAACGGGCTTAATGGGATTTTGTTCGGGACTGTTCGCCCTACCATTGGGCATCGGCACGGCACTGGCGCTGATTCTGGTAATCAATCGGCGCTCGTTCGGTTGGACCCTACAAGTTTCGATTGACCCAAGCGTATTAGTTTTCGGGTTGTTGCTGGCCATGGTAGCCGCGCTGTTGGCAGCGCTTTACCCGGCATTCAAGATGACACGCACGTCGCTGGCGCTAGCGTTACGTGAAAAATGACCGCTGCACGCGAGTACTAATCACGGCGCTAAAGGAGGTAAATGACGAAGCCAGGTATGCGGCCAGTCGCGCAATGGTCGTCGACCCTCGCGCTGATCTGCTTCGCATTAGGAACAACGGCGTGGACGAGCGAGCACTGGTACCCGAAGGACGACGTATTTGCCCGACTCGTTGCCGATCCGAAAGAACCGCAGAACGTCATGATCGTAGCCGATCTGGAGCCTTGTCGGCATGCCGTTTAGCTTTCGGCGCGGACCGTTTTCCTTGCGCGCGCGGTTCTTTCACCAGAGCTCTCATCTCGGCGATGAGCTGCTGCTCGGCCCAAATCCGCCACAGCGCATTAATCTCAGCTTCGAGGCGATCGATATGTTGGTCGCCTTCGAGTGGAAAGGTTGGCGACCCTAGGCTAGGGGCGCCTATGCTGTGCATGTCGATCCAAGTGACCTTGAACGGGGGCTATACCAAGCTGGTATCGATTATCGCCATGCGAAGGGCTGGTTAGGCGGCATCGATGTCAAGTGGCTGGAGGAACGGAACTGGGAACCGGGCACGAGCGCGATGGTTGGCTATCAGTTCGGCCCCAATAGAGGCGCAAACGGGCGCGCCATGAGCGCGCGACTGGTGTATTACGATGGCGTGTCACCATTCGGTCAGTTCTTTGTGCAGGATATCTCGTACTGGGGTGCCGGCGTTTGGTTTCAGTTCTAGCCGAGGACCAAATTTCGGAGCGCACTTGACCGGCGTTGGCACTGCAGGAGGAGTGACTTTCGCCCGGGATAGGATGCGCCGCGTGTCGCAACACGCTATGATGCGCTGCATTTCGTAAAAGTCGTGGAATAGAGATGAAAATGACAAGAACAAGAACGCCAGGAATCCTCACCGTCTTGCTCGGCCTCTTTTCTCTCACAAACAAACTCAACTCTGGAGCCAAGTGCTCGGTCAGCAACGGRAGTTCAACCCAACGAATTTGACGGTAAGAAAGGAGCAATACGTGAAGATATTTGGAAAGATCGTCGTAATCAGCCTACTTTTTATCGGCGCAACGCCGGGAGCAGCGGTTTTCGCTCAAGACAGTTACGAACAGTTCAAAGAGGACATCGAATTAGCCCGTGCAATAGCGCAGTTGGGGAGGGAAGTCATTGTCGAGAGAAACATGCAGCTTAACAGAGAGGACAGCAATAGATTCTGGCCGGTTTATAACGACTACCAAGCAGCTATCGGTAAAGTGAATGATAGACGGATAAAGCTGATTACCAGCTATGCAGACAGTTATAACAGCGGAAATCTGTCGGATGACAAAGCCTTGGGTTTGTTGGACGAGTTTTTGTCGATTGAAAAGGCGAGACTTAAGGTGAAAAAGAAATACGTTCCGCGCTTCAAGAAAGTGTTGCCTCCCAAGAAGGTGGTGCGATTCTTTCAGGTGGACAACAAATTAGATGCCATGGTCAAACTGGAGATGGCAAGAAACATACCGTTGGTGCAGTGATCCCCTTATGACGCGGATTCAACCGGCAGTTCATAAACTGTCACAGGTGTCTGGCGGCCACGCACAGTTACCTCGCCGATCTGGCGAAATTCGAAGTCGTTACCGGCTAATTCGACGGTGCGCTCGGCAACCAGCACGCGTGTTCCATATTCCTTATTCAGTTGTTCCAGCCTGGCGGCAAGATTGACCTCATCGCCATGTACCGTGTAACCGAGACGATCGGCATCGCCGACCGTTCCGCCGACGACGTGTCCCGTGCTAATACCGACACGCGTGTTTAGAGTAATGCCGGAGAGAAAGCGGTGGTTTGCATCTATTTGTTGTAACGCCCGCGCGGCCCGCACGGCGTTGGCGGCATGATCCGGATCTTCCACCGGTAGATTGAAGCTCACCAACATGGCGTCACCCTGAAACTGGGTGATGACCCCGCCGTACTGATGGATGGGTTCCGCCATTGTTGTGAAGTATTCGTTGAGCATGGTAATGATTTGCTCGGGTTGCAGCTGCTCGCAGATTGTCGAGAAGCCTGCAATATCGGTAAACAAGATCGTCGCCTCGCGCGATTGAGGGTGAACTACACCTCGATCTTTGAGCACGGTGTCGACGACACTTTCGGGTACGAATCGGCTAAAGGTTTGCCGGATAAAATTGCGGTCCTTCAAGCCTTCCACCATCTCATCGAATCGCAGCGTGAGTGTACCGATTTCATCGTCGGAGAGAACGGGCACCTTGGATTCCAGATTACCTTGATGCACTTGCTGCATGCTGGTAAGTAGATTTCCTACTGGGCGCGTTAAGCTGCGCACAATGAAGACGGTGATGATACCAACGAGCACAACCGCCCCCATGATATCTATCTGAAGTGCCTGTGTCGTAGTCAGGCCCTGAAGCTCGCGTAGGTCACCCAGAAGGAAGGTATCCAAAAACACCAGCGATGCCGGTATCATGGCGGTTGCGACAAACGCCAGGGCTAGTTTGTAGAGAAGCCGGCCACCATGCGGCTCTATCACGATACCAGATTGTCGAAATAGTTCCTGCCTGAGGGATAAGGTGTAGTCGTTGATCAGGAAATAGATATACGCTCCCAGATAGCCGGCATAGACGGCGTTCAGCAACAGAGGGTGAAGCATCGGCACGGGTAACGAATCGCCCCCGCAGCCGTCACAAAATACGGATTCGAAATAGAACATCGGCTGCCCCCAAATCAGCGCGAGAATGAACGTCCAACCGGCTGATAACAATGGCAACCTCCGAACCCTGCGTTGTTCCTGGCCGAAATTTCCCCGGCCGTCTAAGTGGTGTGTGACGGGCGAGAGAAGGAAATACGAACCGATCAGAATCAATGGGACCATAATAAGGCCGAGGCTCAGAATTGCGTATGGAACATGTTGAAGCCTAAGGTCCGGCGCGGCGGCGACAGCGAGCAGCACGACGATTAGCGCCAGCACAGTCGGACTTAACATAAAAAGATAATAGCGGCGAATCATTGCGTTCATTGTGGCCTACTGTTTATGTCGTTGAGGATGCGCACTGGCAAGAGGTTATGATTTGATCCGCACGCTACTGTACTAAGGGACGTGCTACTTTTAAGCAAGGCGACCTTCGAGGACGGGAATGGAAAGTCGTATGAGGACTGACATTTGGTATGCAGTATCTTCGACCCCGAAACAGTACTCAGTGACTGGCGCCAGCAGGAGGGCGACTTCGGACGAAATCTGCCACCACTTCTGCATCTAGGGGGCGCGCGTAATAATACCCTTGGGCCTCGTCACAACCTTCCGAGGCGAGGAACTGGATATGATCTGAAGTCTCTGCACCCTCTGCGAGCACTTTCATGTCCAAGTTTTTCCCGATTGCGATAATAGTACGAGTAATAGCCCGATCATCCGCGTTCTCGTGTGAGTTTCGCACAAAGGACTGGTCGATCTTTAGTCGTTGAACGGGAAAACGCTTCAAGTAACTTAGGGACGAATAACCTGTACCGAAGTCATCAATGGCCAACTCAATTCCCAGTTCGCGTAGTTGGCGTAAAACAAGTAGTGATTCGTCCCCGTCGCCCATTACCGCCCCTTCGGTAAGCTCCAACTCCAACCAATTGGGTTCAAGGTTCGTTTCCGCCAGCAGTGAGCGCACCGTGGTAACGAGGTCGGTCTTATAGAACTGAACGGGCGATACATTCACAGCGACGTGGAAAGGTGGCAATCCGGTTCCGCGCCAGTATGCGGCTTGCTCGCAGGCTTTTCGCAGTACCCAGTCCCCAAGTGGCACAATCAACTCGGAGCGCTCAGCGATAGGGATAAATTCGGCCGGAGAAATGAAACTCCCATCTGGCTGCGGCCAGCGAACAAGTGCCTCGACACCGACTAGCGCACCGGTTTTGAGATCGATCTGCGGTTGGTATTGAAGGGTGAGGGCATCGCTTTCGATGGCCGGCAAGAGCTCTCGCACCAGTCGTGCACGCGTTTCCGCCAACTGCCCCATATCGTCGGTGTAGTAGCGGAGGTCGCCCCCAGCCTCATCTCTTGCTCTTACGAGAGCGAGTTGCGTCTTGCGAAGACACTCCGCCGCATCGTCGGGTGCGCGGTACTGACAGATTCCCGCGCGCACGCTCATGAAGATGTGACTGCCCAAGGTTTGCACGGTGTTGCCAAGAAACTTAGCTTCCGCTTCCGGAGCGGACCGGCGACTCAGGCGTTTCACCGGACCGAAGGAGGCGAGCGCCAAATCACCACCTTCGAGACGCCCCATTGCAAAGGCCTCTGGGAGTTCCTTTTGCATAATGGCAGCAACCTCCCGAAGCAGGTTGTCACCGGCATCGAAGCCGAGCGCGGCATTGACGTGTCGAAGCTTTGGCAGGCTAACGACACCGAGCCACAGCTTCCCAAGTTCTTGCGTGGATGCTTGCGCTATTGCACGATCCACCTCGCTTAGGAAAGGGCGCCGAAGTAGAAATCCCGTAATCTCGTCATGGTCCGATCCCGCCAATGCGGAACCTCCCCCGGATCGGATCGGTTTATCGTCAGACACGGTATGGTCCCTCGTTTGTTCTCACACTCTCAATGTTTTTGTTGTTTTTGGGCGTTAGGTAGTTTCACTGAGGTCAAGGAAACCTCCCACATTGCCTGATATTACCTGAGTCCCTACCGTTCAACTAGTTTCCAATGCGGGGTCGGCCCACCCCCGTGGACTTACATACACGATCGGCGGGGGCAAGGAAATATGTCACAATGTAGCGAGTACCTCTACAAGTAAACGTTTATAATCACCGCGCTTTATCGTCATCTCGACAAAATCCGTCACTAGTCACATATTTTGAAGGCGAAACCAAAAGTAAAACGGCACGTGCGTAAGATCATTAGTTGGTCGGCCATTACGTTGGTGGCACTGATCGCTGTGCTGTTAGTAATCCTGCTGTTAGTCGATGTCAGCGTCTATCGTGGCCCGTTGCAATCCGGGGTCAGTGCGCTCCTCGGGCGGTCGGTACGGTTTGAAGGCGACATATCGTTGACACCCTCGCTTTGGCCCAGGATTGTCATCGAGGACGTACACATTGCCAATCCGGCGTGGGCATCGCGACCGGATTTCGCACGTGCCGAACGTCTCGAATTTCAAGTGGCATTGTTGCCGCTCATCGCAGGTGATTTAAAGATCCTGAGTCTAGCGCTCGATGGCGTGGATATATTGCTCGAAGGCAGCCCAGATGGCATTAACAACTGGACGTTCAAACAAAAGAAGCCCGAGCAAACCCGTCAGCTCCTCTACATAAAGTTAATGACAGCGCGACAGTCCGTGATCGGGTATCGTGTCGGCCCCGATCGTGTGCACCGTTTTACGGTCGTTGAAGCCGAGGTTGTGCTGACCGAGGGGCAACGTATCCAGATCCAAGGTACCGGCAAATATCGCAATGTTCCCTTCACGCTCTCGCTTCTAGGCGGCACGCCCGCCGAGTTCATAGCGGCCAAGCCGTGGCCGGTCGAGGTCATGGCGCGGGTCGCCGAGACAACTATTAATGCCGAAGGCACTGTTAGCCGGCCGCTTGAGGGCGAGGGATTCGACCTTCGTGTCACGGTCGAAGGCACACAACTTGGCGAGCTCGCGCCATTATTTGACGTCGCGCTCCCAGCACTTGGGCCTTATGCATTGTCCGGCCGCGTAACCGAAGCAGACAACCGTTACAGCATCACGAATTTTACCGGCCACCTAGGCGAAGCGGGCACTTCGACCTCGCTGATTATTACCAACGGAACAGCTTTCGCGCCACACAGCAAGCCGGTTGAGCTGAATATCGAAGGTAAGTATGGCAATACCCCCTTTAACGTTTCATTGATCGGTGGTTCGCTCAACGAATTATCGGGCCGTCGTCGACCCTGGCCGGTGAAAGTCGAAGCCGATGCAGCCGGGGCGAGACTCACGGTTGACGGTAAGTTAGCAACGCCAACTGACGAGCAGGGATTCGATGCCGCGGTAAGAATCAATGGTCGGGAGTTCGGGGACCTATCCGCCCTGCTGGACACTAAGCTGCCAGCGCTGGGACCATATGATTTATCCGCGCATGCCGTCATCCTTGAGAAAGGTTTGAGTGTGACGGCTCTCAAGGGCCACCTTGGAAGCGCTAACGTGCCCACACGCCTTGCCATTGCGAAGGGGAAAGTCTCAGTACTGCAAGGTGAACCGATTAAGCTAGACATCGAGGGTGTCTACGGAGATACGCCTTTTGTGGTCTCGCTCATGGGTGGCACGCTGACCGAACTGAATAGACCCAGCCGACCCTGGCCGGTTAAGGTCGAAGCACGCGCCGCCGGTGCGACATTACTCATCGACGGCGAGATTGGCAAGACGATCACCGAAGGATTCGACCTGGCAATAAAGCTCCATGGTAAGCAGCTCAGAAAACTGAAGTCTTTGGTGGGCGTTACTGTGCCCGCGCTTGGGTCTTACGAGCTCTCCGGTCGTGTTCTCGGCCAGGAGACAGGCTATAGCATCAGCGATCTTAGCGGCCGTATTGGCGGTGCTGGCGCGTCGATGCGCGTTACGGTCACAAAGGGTAAACTTATGTTGCCCCGAGGTGAACCGATTAATCTAGACATCGAGGGTGCTTACAGCGATACGCCTTTTGCAATTTCTCTTAATGGCGGCTCACTTACTGAGTTGACTCAACCCACCAAGCCCTGGCCGATCACGCTTACCGCGCGCGGTGTTGGTGCGACCTTGAATGCAAACGGAACAGTTGCCGATCCAATAAAGGTCAAGGGTTTCGACCTACAAGTAAAGATCAGGGGTGAGCGCTTCGACGCACTGGAGCCACTGTTTGGAGTAGCGTTACCTGCGCTCCGCGCGTATGAGTTGTCGGGTCATATTGTCGATGGCGATGGTCGCTATACCATCACGGGTCTCAAAGGCGAGATCAACGAGACCGATATCACCGGTGCGCTCGATCTCGTAACGACCGGGCCGCGCCCGCATGTGACGGCTACGCTCACGTCCAC
>LKGT01009317.1_pt1 | contig 17236 bp, 17 predicted proteins | sample 503861 | NCBI WGS metagenome assembly LKGT01 (sample SAMN04113194, study PRJNA297058) | marine sediment metagenome | biome: marine benthic biome; feature: marine benthic feature; material: marine sediment; isolation source: sediment sample collected at the water-sediment interface from the South......
ATGGTAGATATTCTACTGAAGATATTTTTCAAGGAGCTAGTGGAAACTTTAACGATATTTTCAATGATCTTTTTGGAAGATCACGTGGTATGAATTCAATCTTTGAATCATTATTTGGGCGTAGAGGATTTGGTGGATTTGGAGGCTTTGGACAAAGAAAAGGAGCAGATATGTTCTATGAAACATCAATTACACTTGAAGATGTTCTAAACGGAAAAAAAATTGAGATCGATGTTCAGAAGGATGTTGAATGTGACTCATGTAGGGGATCAGGATGCGCTTCTGGTACATCAAAGATTACATGTTCTTCATGTAATGGTCAAGGTCAAGTAAGACAATCGCGGAAAATGGGCTTTGCTTCTTTTGTTACCGTTGTACCATGTATAAAATGCAAAGGACAAGGAAAAATTGTAGAAAAACCATGTAAAAATTGTAGGGGGATTGGAAAAAGAAAAGGGACTAGACACGTTTCGTTTGACGTTCCTGCAGGAATTGATTCTGGTGATTATACTATTCAGGGTGAGGGTGAATATGTTCCAGATGGCAACAACGGAGATTTAATTGTCCGAATACATATTCAACCACATTCACAATTCAAAAGAGATGGTTCTGATCTATTTTTTGATCAAAAAATTTCAATGATCGATGCAGTATTAGGAAAAGAAATGCATGTCCCAACTCTAGAAAAATCAGAAAAAATCAAGATTGAACAAGGAACCCAACCAAATACCATCATAAAATTAAAAGGAAAAGGTTTACAACGTCAGAACTCATGGGGACGTGGCGATCAATATGTGCGATTAGTAGTAGATATTCCAAAAAAACTAAGTAAACATCAAAAGAAACTTCTTGAAGAATTTAAAGACTCATTAGATTAGGATTTTTTAGTAATTTTTCTTAGTTCTATTACATGTCCTTCTCTAACATGTGACGCATGACTTGTTTTGAGTAACTCTCCAATTTTATCATCAGTAAAATATTTCCGATTGTATCTTCCTAGAACCTTTTTACAATTATTGCAATAAATCTCTCTAAATTCCATTGTTATATGATAATTATTAGATCGTTTGTATTTTACGATTTTATTTAATAAAGAAACTTATTCTATAAAGAAACTTATTCTAGATTTCTAAATCCTACGATGCGGGAGTCGCCCAGCCTGGTCAACGGCGTAAGGTTCAGATCCTTATCTCCAAGGAGTTCGTGGGTTCAAATCCCACCTCCCGCATTCTTAATATCTTCAAAATTTAGTTCCAGGAAAAAACAACTTTAAAAGCTAGTTACAGAATAGGTTACCCATGGGTAAAGTAGTTCGTATAGGAGGCAGAGGAACATCACGGAGAGTTATAGATAAACCAGAAGATAGGTGGACAGGAAAGAAATACAAAGAAGATCAGGACAAACGAAAAGAAGCTTCTAAAGATAGATACGTTTCAATGGGCCGAGGCACAAAAAGAGTCAAATTTGGTGATATAGCTACAACCTCTGGAAGACCTTCTGGAAAAGGCATGTGGATTTCAGGCGGCCGAGGAACTAAAAGACGAAAACTGTAATACAAAAATGGGCACTTTTTGCCTAATTTTTATTATTTAATTCTAAATTAATTTTTTTATTTAATAATTTGTTAATTGTTTCCCCATCAGCTTTTCCACGTAATTCCTTCATTGCAATTCCCATTATTGGTCCAATGGACCTTTGACCYTGTTTTTTTATAAGTTCAGAATTTTTTTGAATAATTTCATCTAATATCTTGTTTAGCTTATTTTCATCAATATTTCCAAGAGATACTTTTTGAATTACTTCTTCAACTGATTTAGCCTTTCCTGCCATTATRGACTCRAAAATAATTTCAATAGAYTCCTTCGAAATTTTTCCTTCTGATAAAGATTGAAATGTCTTAASTATCTCAGAATTTTTTAAAAGTTGAGGATTTAGTCCCYGTCGCTGCAAATTAGTAATAGTTGAACTAAGTGTAGATGCAACAAATGTTGGYGAATTATTTTTATCATCACAAATTTTTTCAAATAATTCTAAATAATCTGAATCAAAAATCTGCTCAGTAAGTTGAAGATTAAGTTTATAATTATTTTGAAGTTCAGAAATAGATTCATTCCAGGATTTTGGAATTTGTTTTTTTGCCATTTCAAGTTCATTTTTTGAAACAATTATTGGCGGAATATCTGTTTCAGGATACATTCTTGAGGCGCCTGGTCTAGGTCTAAGATACACCGTTTCCCCAGTTTGGGTAGCAAGCCTAGTCTCTGCAGGAACTCCCTTTGAAGCATATTCGATTCTATTGATAATGGATTCAATAGCAAAATCAATTTTTGATTTWGGTGCAGCAATCAAAAGAAAACTATCGTTATCACCAATATCTGCAATYTTTTTTACTTTTTTAACATCAACATCTTCAATACCATAATTTGGAAGCTCATCAGAATGAAAAACTCCTCCAATTCCAAAAAATCTTACTAATTGTCCAATTTCYTTTCCTAATCTAATTCCTTCATATGGTGAAAAACTAAACATTCCAGCAAAATTTTTGATTCTAATTGCCTTGATGRYGGCATTTTCTTTCAGGGCTTTTTGAATAATTTTTGATTTRCATTCTCKAAATTCTTKGGTAATGTCAAAAACATCACTATTTTTTGAAATTTTTCCTAATTTTTTYYCCTTTAATTTTTCAGAAATTAGWTGYAAWCCATGCTGYCTAGTTGCTTCATAYTGTACAACTTTTTCTAGCTGATCTAACTGYTGTACACCTTTAACTTCTACAACTYCTCCATCCATAATTGATACATTAACATCCTGTCTGATTGATCCTAATCCTCTTGTTACCATTTTTGTTGCTCGTAAAAGTCTGCCRAGAGTTAATGCCACCTTTTTCATCTCAGCTGGACCAGCAGCTACTGGTTCCAAAGCAATTTCWACAAGTGGTATTCCTAAACGATCAAGACTRTAYTCTCTTGTAGAATTTTTATCATTGAGTAGTTTTGCRGCATCYTCTTCAAGGCAANTCGATTGAACYCCAATCTTTTTCCCATCTACATCAAGATTTCCACCTTGTGACACAAGCATTGTTCTTTGAAATCCTGATGTATTTGATCCATCGATGACAATCTTTCTCATAGCATAAATTTCATTAAAAATTTTTGAATTGAGACTACTTGCAATTAATAATGCAATTTTCTTTGCAYYAATCTCTACACTGTGTGGRGGTTCTTCGTCTTTTTCTACTAAACAACTACTTACTGGATTTGTAAAGTATACAATTGTTTGAGATTTGGTACTTTCAAAAAGGGCWGCGGGATCATATTCCCCCARCTCACTCTTTGTTGCCCTTAATTTACGCATGAATTTTGATGTAAAYTCATCAGATTCTATTGGAGTACAATTACAAAATAATTTTTTATTGGTWGCTAACTGCTGATGAATTTCTAAACCAACCTTTAAACCAATTTGTTCTATTGGWACTTGTGACATMAGTGTTTTATCACAAATCTCTCTTTAAAAGTTAATCAGAAAACTCTGAAGCAATATTTTCTAACATTAATTTTTTCATCTCTTCACTATTTTTACTATTTCCTAAYGCCCACATTGCTTTTACTAATGCAGTTTCTGGAATAATATCAGAYARTGGAGTTATTCCAARCTCTACAAGATCTCTTCCACTTTCATAGACATTCATGYTTACTCTACCATCAATACATTGAGAGGTCATTCCCAAAAAAAGACCCTTTTCATTTGCTTTCTTAACATAATCATACATTGTTTTTCCAAYGTGTCCAAGTCCTGTACCTTCAAAAATTATTGCTTTGTATCCAGCTTCAATAATATCATCAATTAATTTTGGATCATAACCTGGATAATATTTTATTAAAGCDACATGRGTATCAAGTTTAATTCTTGGTTTATAATCTTCATTTTTGAAAAATTTCTCTTTAAGATTATTTTCAATTTTTTTATYAACTACAAGAAATGCAGGATCTCCACCAATTGTTTGAAATGCTCCCCTTTTTGATGTATGATTTTTCCTAACACGTGTTCCTAAATGGCAAGAAATWGTATYRTCACTTTCRTTGCTATGCATCACTACAAARACCCCTTTCGCATTACAATTTACAATAAAATTTGCAGCTGAAATTAAATTYAGAGCTGCATCAGAAGAAGGTCTATCTGATGATCTTTGTGAACCAACTAAAGCAATCGGTATGGGATATCCAGATAATGCRAAGGAAAGAAATGATGCAGTATATTGCATTGTATCTGTTCCATGAGCAATTATAATTCCYTGATATTCTGAATTTACTAAACTATCTAAYCTCTCAGCAATTTTTTTCCARTGTTCAGGCATTAGATTCTCYGARTATTCCGAAAATAATACTTCAGCATCAACRTTAGCAATTTCAGCYAATTCTGGAACTGATGCATTTAGCTCTWCAGCACTTAGTGCRGGGGTGACTCCACCTGTTCTATAATCTACCTTACTAGCTATTGTTCCACCAGTYGATAAAAGGAGAATTTTTGGTAAAGATTCATTTTTTTCAATTTTWTGYRCAGTTTCTTTTTTTGATTCCTTTTCTGAAACTAACTCTATTTTCTTTATTTTACTRATTTCTAATCCAACATTGTAACCACTTTTTAATTTCAACACAAGGTGTTCATCRTCACTMGATTCGTATCTGGGCATTAATATCCCTGAATATGTTAAATCAGCTAGAATTTTTACAGAATCTCCAACTTTWACTTTATTGTCTTTGAGAAAAGTTAGAGACTTTTTTTCATAGCCTCTGTATTCTGACATTGAGGTGCTATTGCAARCTTATTTTATTAAAACTACCTGTAGTAAGAAGCAACTACCTTTTGACCTATCTTAAGATCCTTTTGATCTTTAACCCTCTTTACAGCCTCTACAAAGTGCTTCATTGTCACTTTTGCCTCDTCAGATTTTTTTTCTATATCTTTGACATYTGGATKATTATCAAGAAATTCATGTATGACTAGAGACACAGCAGTATTTGATATAGCGGCAACGTCTGCTCCACTCADTYCATCTGTCATTTCAGCAATTTTTTCTAAATTAACATGMTCBGGATTGCTAGGATCTGTAABGGCTGGAATTAGTTTAGYGTTAATTTTCAATATACTTAATCTACTCTCTTTATCAGGTAATGGGACCAGAATTATTTTATCAAATCTTCCTGGTCGTAGTAATGCTGGATCAACCATATCAGATCTGTTAGTTGCAGCAAGAACCACTACACCRTGCATATTCTCCATACCATCTAATTCAGTTAGAAGCTGACTAACTACTCTTTCAGTTACTGCAGTTTCACCACCTAYTCCTCTGATTGGTGCTATAGAATCAATTTCATCAAAGAATATTACACAAGGWGMAGCTTGCCTTGCTCTTCTGAAAATTTCTCTAATTCCCCTTTCTGATTCACCAACCCATTTTGATAACAATTCAGGTCCTCTTACTGACACAAAGTTCGCTTCACTTTCAGTTGCAACAGCTTTTGCTAAGAGTGTTTTACCTGTACCACTTGGYCCATGCAACAAAATTCCACGAGGCATTTTATGTCCTAACTTGTCATATAATCCRGGATATTTCATAGGCCATTCTACTGCTTCTTGAAGCTCACGTTTTACATCGGYTAATCCACCAATTTCGTCCCATTTTACATCAGGATTTTCTATGAAAACTTCTCTCATTCCTGATGGTATTACTTCGACTAACGCTTTTGNGAAATCGTCTCCGTTGACAATAAGTTTGTCTAGAGTTTCTGGAGATAATTTTTCATCCTCTAAGTTAATCTCTGGCAATAATCTTCGTAAACATTTCATTGCAGCTTCTTTACACAAATATTCCAAATCAGCACCAACAAAGCCATGACTAACAGCAGCCATTTTMGTCATATCAACATCATCTGTTAATGGCATGTTTCTAGAGTGAATTGCTAGAATGTCGCCTCTTCCTTTTTTGTCTGGAACTTTGATTTCAATTTCTCTGTCAAAACGACCTGGTCTTCTAAGTGCAGGATCAATTGCATTTGGTCTATTTGTAGCAGAAATAACAATAACTTTTCCTCTTGCTTCTAGTCCRTCCATTAAAGATAACATCTGAGAAACAACTCTTCGTTCAACTTCACCAGTAACTTCTTCTCTTTTTGGCGCAATAGAATCAATTTCATCAATGAAGATTATTGATGGAGACTTTTCTCTTGCCTCTTTGAAAATTTCTCTTAATCTTGCYTCACTTTCACCATAGAACTTGCTCATAATCTCTGGACCAGATATACTGATAAAGTGAGCATTGCTTTCATTTGCAACAGCTTTTGCTAATAGYGTCTTACCTGTACCTGGAGGACCATAAAGAAGTACACCTTTTGGCGCTTCAATTCCTAATTTTTCAAAAATTTCAGGATGTCGTAATGGTAACTCGATCATTTCTCTAACTTTTTTAATTTCATCRGTTAATCCACCAATGTCTTCGTATGTTACTTGCGGAACACCACGTAATGTTTCTCCTTTTTCTGCAATATGAAAAACAGTTTTCTGTGTAACAAGHACTGCATCAGMTGTTGGCGTAACACCAATTACTTGAAAAGTTAAACGTCCACCAAAATATGGAACCATAACATTATCACCTTTAATCAACGGAACACTTTCTAAAGCATCAGCTAGATATCTTTCATCAATTGGAGGAATTGCTTCTAGTGGTGCTACAACAATTTTCTCAGCAGCAACAGCTTTGATTTTTCTAACASTAATKGCATCCCCAATTGCAATTCCRGAGTTATTTCTACCAAGTCCGTCAATTCTTATGATTCCTTTTCCTTCATCTGATGGATATAATGGGAGACACTTTGCAACCGTTCTTCTTTTACCTTTAATCTCAATGACGTCTCCAGTTGATGCATTTAGAGTATCCATTGAATCATAATCTATTCGAGCAACACCTCTGCCTACATCTCTTGTATATGCTTCCAACACTTTTAGGGACAABCCATTTTGACTCATAACAAAAACTCTCHATGCCTATTTTTTATATCTTTGGTGTTCCAATTTCGAACATACTATTCAATTAATCACAAGCTTAAAATCGGTAATGAAAAAAATTCGATCAAAATGGGTAAAAGACCTTTAGTTAGAAGACGGGGCCGTGGAGGATTTCAGTTCAGAGCTGCAACTACTGGAAAATTAAATAAAGCAAAATACCCCGACTTTTCATTATCHGAACAACATGAGGGAACAATTATCGATCTTGTTCATGAAAGAGGAAGAGATGCYCCTTTGGCTAAAGTAAGATTTGAGGCCGGTTCAATATCATTCATCCCAGCAGTACTTGGTACAAAGGTTGGCTCAAAAATTCAATTTGGATTRAAATCCGAAATTAAAAGTGGTAATATTATTAGCATTCAGAATATTCCTGATGGAACAATTGTTTGTAATGTTGAAAAACACTTTGGAGATGGTGGAAAAATAGTAAAATCTGCAGGTGGTDATGCAACAGTTTTTTCACACGTTGAMGATGGTGTAATYCTTAAACTCCCTTCCGGAAAATTTGCAACACTTAATCCAAAAAATAGAGCAATGATTGGAACTCTAGCTGGCGGYGGTGTTGGAGACCGACCTCTAATGAGTGCTGGGGGARCATGGCGAAGATTTAGATCCAAAGGAAGAAAATTTCCAATTGTTCGAGGAGTTGCCCAAGCCGCATACGTTCACCCACATGGTGGTGGTAGACACCAACATGTAGGACAAAGTTCAACAGTTTCAAGAAATGCACCTCCTGGCGCTAAAGTAGGTAGCATAGCTGCTAGAAAAACTGGTCGGGCAAGAATAAAAGAAAATAGAAAACAATTCTTCCCACAAAATTGATTAATGGCTAAAAAAATCATATTTTTACATGGCAAAACAAAGAGTAAGACTTTTTGTTAAAGGTAAAGTACAGGGAGTTTTTTTCAGACAAGCTCTCAAAGTTAARGCCAAACAAAACAATGTTTCTGGWTGGGTAAAAAATCTCAAAGATGGAAGAGTTGAAACARTATTTGARGGAGARGATGTGAACGTTAGTTCAATTGTAGAATGGTGTCATGCYGGYCCAGCTAATGCRCGAGTAGAAGACATAGAAATAARAAATGAAAAGTATAAGGATGAATTTGAAAAATTYGAAGTTTTGTATTAATRATTAAACRCCAGTTTTAATCCAACTATTTTTTCTTAAATTTGATTTRTCTTTTTGTTCTGTTACRTAAAACAATRTTGGATAATTGTAATGGTAGTRGCCCTACTAGTTCCAGTCTAGAMTGATAGCCCCATTCCAAGGCATACAAGATCCGCCACGTTGACGAGGAAGCGTGGATGCTCCAACTTAGGATTGCTCCCTCCCGGACCTCATCCCTTTCGATGGTTCGGTCATAGAAGTTATCCCTTCGGATAATTCYAGTCCTGCAACCACCCGCCTCGGCGTGATTTCATTTCCGCACACCAAGTGGGAATTACCTTTCTAGAGATTTACCCAGTAGTTACTGATCTCTGCATATAGCCGGTTTCAGAACAGGGCACGGCTAGCACCCCGATCCTCCCCACTACCAATTTTTGTTACAAAATAATGTTATATTTGCATTCGCTCTYGGTTTTCTTTTAAYTTTAARACCATCTTACAGACAGAACAAATTTCWCCCGTACAKTCATTTCCACAATTTTTACAAACATTTGTTTCTTTRAAGCTTRMAGTTTTAAGACTTTGAGAAATTCTAAGTACAGAATTRTACCAATTATTYTTTATTCCAGCATGYTTATTTTCTAAAGAATTTAAAAACTCACGAATTTCTGTCCTAATACCTTCATTCATGTGAGGACATGGTTCAGATTGAAAAGGAATTTCTTTGGTAAATGCATAAAACACTATTTCTGACTCATAAATTTCACAAAATGGCTTTATTTTTCKCAKGACTTTATCTGAATTATCAGGATCCATCCATCCTATCTTAGTTGTATCTCCTGACATTAMATTGATAAGAAATGTYTGGAGAATGTCATCTAAATTGTGAGCWGTTGCAATWACATTTGCACCAATTTCTTTTGCTGCATGATCAATCGCTCGTCTTCTTAGAGTGCCACAAATAGAACATGAAGTRGTTTTTTCATTTTCTCKAACATGAATCGCTTCATCTATCGTAAGATCAAATAATTCCTTATAAGAGAAAATCTTGAATTCAAGTTGTAACTGTGAACAAAAAYTCTTAACGATTTCTAACGCCTCATTTCTATATCCTGGAATTCCTTCATCTATTGTAATAACTTTAATTTGAAAATKATGAGTTTTTGACATTTTATCAAGGATGTGTAATAATGCAAGGGAATCTTTTCCCCCTGAAACTGCAACACAAACAATATCRCCATTTTTAATCATTTTATATTTTGAAATTGTTTTTGCAGTTTTTCGTAAAATAGAAGTAGAAAAACACTCTGAACATAGGCTTTCCCCAGAATATTTTCTGGAATATACTACTTGATTTTCACATTTATCACATTTCATTTTTTATCTCTTTTTTAGAANTTTTTTTTCTTTAATATCTGATTTGATTTTAGATTGTAAACCAACCWGTTYTCATATATGATAATGCTATGTTTAACCCAAACAACGCAAAAGTAAATGCATAGATTCCCAACATTAYACTGTTTACAGCCTTGTCAGAAATTTTTTTGTCAATAATGSTATGAATGAATTTTCCTCCATCAAGAATTGGTAATGGAAGCATGTTGATTATTCCAATAAAAAAGGAGATCATCCATAACCAAAGTAAAAACATTGAAAGTTGTGGATTATTCCATTCAATGAAATTGTAAATTGGTTTGAAAGCAAAAGTTGTATCCCGCAAAATTCCAATCAAACCACGTTCTGGATCATCTGGCGATGGCATTATATCTACAARAAATTGTAATTCTTGTTCACCACGTAACACTGTTACTGAAACAGTATCACCCGGACTCAAATTTGCCTTTTCAAAATCTAACGCTGAAAKAATTTGAACATCATTAATTTTTGTGATGATGTCATTTGGCAGCAAACCTGCTTTCTCAGCACCTAATCCCTGCATTACGTCAATAATCATTACTCCATCTGGYAATTCATAGAATGTACTAAGAATAGGTTCTGGYAAAACTAGTGCAAARAGAGGATTTGTTAGCAAAATTAAGCCCAAAGCAAATGAGAAAGCAACATTAGATGTTGCGCCAGCACCAATAACTCTCAACTTTGAGATTTTCTTTGCATTGTTAAATTCTTCYTCATCAGGTTCTACAAACCCTGCAAACATTGCAATGAATATTGCAAATCCACCAGTTTTGATTTTAATTTTTTCTAGAGTTGCAACAATTCCATGTGCACCTTCATGCATTACTAATACTATTGGAATTGATAAGAGRAAATACATAATTGCTGGTGCAGAAGTTAACGTTACTCCAGGAATCAGAACTGTTAATTCAGCAAATTCTGTTGGTTCAACAAAAAATTTAGTAACATTAGATAACAAAAACCAAAATGCAAAACCCATCATAAGAAAACCAGCTATAACACTAACATCTGCAAATACTCTAACTCCTCTTTTTGTACGAGACAATATTYTGGTTAAGACTGACTGAAGACCCTGATATTTGTAAACCAGACTATACGCCTTAATTTCAAAACCATGRTTATCTAGTTTGAGGCCTTTAGCAATTACAATAATAATGACCCATGCCAAAAGGACGTAAATAATCGCATTTTCTGTAATAAAATCAAGTTCCAAACTAATTGTTACTTTTTTTAATCACGTAAATTTATCAGTTACTRTGAATCTRGCGATAATTATATCAACATATCCGAACAAAAAGTCAGTTAACAAAATAGCTAATCARTTAGTCAAGACTAAAMTRGCTGCATGCGTAAACATTACAAAAATCTCATCAGTTTACACTTGGAAAGGAAAAGTTGTAAATACATCAGAATATCTTGCACTTTTYAAAACTATTCAAAAAAATAAGAAAAAACTGAAAGAAAAAATCAAATCGACTCATCCTTATGATGTTCCTGAGATTGCAGAAATTAAYGTAAATTCTRTCAATAARCCGTATCTAAAGTGGCTTRTTGATTCAACACTCTAAGAATTAATAGGAAATCGCAAYAAGGAAACAATTCCACCCAAGCCTGAAACTCTCAAACCTAGATCAGTTGTMGAGTCTACACTGAAAACTTTGGAACCTTTACTTTCRACRTCATTCAAGAATTCTATRAYYTCTTCCTMATCTAGGGTTTGGATWAYTTTATCAGAAAAAATYAAGGATTCGATTGCGCCAAACTGATTTGCTTTTTGTGTCTCTTCAAAACCCATGGTGAATTTTYTACTCTTCTTATTTGCCCTAARCATAAYCTCATCAATAATTGATGAAACAGTAGCWAGCTTACTTTCGGACATTATTTCCTTCATTATATTGGATTTTGTRAATATGTAAATTCCATCTTCACCACCAGAATCTATTCCYTCAACCAATTCAAATTTGTGATTTTTTGAAATAGGTGATTTTTGAAAGAAATTTYCAAATTTTTTCTTTGTTTCRCCTGGACCAAAGAATATCAAAACATCATTCTCTTTAATAGATGAAGAAATTGCATTAAGTACTTGRMCAAAAAATTTTTCAATATTGAAACTAGTTTTGTAACGCTTYCCACTAGAACCAGAATAAATATTTGGCATTATTTGTAAATGYGTYCCTTTTAATCTTCCAATACCACAATCTGTAGTRTCTATTGCAACTARTAAAAAACCAAATTTCTGATTTTTAGAATGAATTAATTTTTTTTCTATTTGYGTCCATTTTTTTTTGAATATTGTTATTGCRTCATYAATTTTTACTACAAAKGAATGATGTGAACCATGAGGTACRGATTCATTTGTTGATTCAGCAATTATGCCGCCTATTCTTAATCTATCYAAAACATTATCTAATGATGGTTTTTCRACATCYAAACTAATCCTAATCCTTATCCGYTCTCCTTTATCTGGTCTTGAAAATTCTTTWTCTAGTTTAATTACTCGAGTCGTATCRCCAACTACTCTATCATCTTTTTTGATRATTCTACGTAATGTTAACAAATCATCTGAATCTTCTGGAATAACTGAAACAGAATTATYATCAATTACTTTTGAAATCATACAAACAYCTACTATTTACAWTAATAAAAAAGAAAAAGAACTAGTTTGTTAATTCATTAACTTTAGTATCRTCATCTTTGGTCTTTTTGCGTACGTAATTTTCTACCCAATCAAGGGTAATTACTYTTGCTTCRGCCAAGTTTACAAGAGAGTTTGATGARGCTTCGCCAGTAACTTTACCATTATTTCGTCTTATTTGTCGCCATTTCAAAGAAGTATTTCCACTTTTTGAGTTATAGATTATRCCTAAAACATCTCGTGCGTTTACAAAAGTAATTTCTCGAATTTTTTTYAAAGTTACTTTATCTGCTGCTTCAACATAGATKGAACCTARATCTTCTTCTCGTTCAGGAAAAACTTCAAAATCTTCTATATAGCTTTTGGGAGCAAATGAGCTACATGTACTCGCAATTGTAAATCTTCTGAAACTWTCTAAYGATGCTGRAGTATCTATCTTAACCATCTCCTACTMAAGTAGGGTTTGCCATTTATCAAGCTTCTTGAAAGACWCAATTAGGATTTTAHYACATCATTACATGCAGGCAGTGATGAACGTATCCCATTGATTGATGATATGGATCTTGAGTTCTGAGCCTGCTCCTTAGAATTTTTAAGGCTGAAAAAAATTTYACATTTCATGAAATCATTAACAGAATATCTTACCTTTAATRCAAAAACAAGAYGANNCACACNNCTTAAACGACAAGTGATGGGRAGAGAAGTTGTTGTCGCTATAACTGATGGTGAGCTTGACTTTGGACMATGGGAGCAAATTTTTTATGGYGAATTTGATGGAAGACGCTYAAAAAAAGTTCTAGTAAAAATTATTGGAGAATAAATCATTTAACCAAAGTCAACYTCTCTTTTCTGACTTTGTTGTTCATTTGCTCTTGCAGAATTTCTAAATTCATCATCATGATTTTGAGGGCCATGACCGCATTTCATACAACCAATTTTGAAACCATCTGGATTTTTTTCAAAAGTTTCACATCCGCAAAAACATGCCATATTTCTTAACCTTCTTGTTTTGTACAGCATTCGCCTTTAGGAATTTCATTGTCATGAGGACATTTTCTTGGATGGTTTAACATCGTACATAATGCATCAGTAAACTGCTTATTCATATGGTGTTCTATTCCACAAACCATTTCTTCATYAACTTCGATTTTTAGAGCACTKTYCATCAAAACTTCTAAAAGTCTACTATTTCTCATCATACTACCTCCAACTTCTTTTCCAGCTTCAGTTAATGTCACTCCAGCCTTGTTGTAAKTGACTAATTTTTTYTCATTRAGTTTTTTTAACATCTGGACAACACTTGGTTGTCTGACGTTTAGCATTTTTGCAATCGTACTAATCTTYACAGCCTCYYCTCTTTCTTTAATRTGCCAAATYGCCTTTAGATACATCTCTACATGYTCAGCTTCRGCCGTTCCAACAAAAAGTATTTCCTGATCTAATGCKTCCATATTACGATTTCTTTGAATCTTTTAATAAATTTTCAAAATATGCTCTGGCAAAACCAGCAAGGCCAGCGTGATCTGCCCATATTGCTACTGTTTCTGCASYATCYSYAGYTCCCATTTYTGGGCCTAAYAATATCACAACATATCGTTTATCTGAAATAATACCGCCCCCGAACATTCCTTCTTTTACTTTTACATCCGCAACCCTTGAAAYTGCCTTAAGAGACTCTTTATTCATTTTATCTGATGTTAAAACAGTGATCTCTACTCCTTTGTCRTGAAGTAATCTCAGTTTTGGTAATGCCTGTTTGACTAGTTCTTCACCWGCTTCWGGTAATGCTATTAGAACTTCATTTCTGCAAGTTTCTACCATTTCTAAAATTTTTGCAGCGATATTGACTKTACCTGATAATACCCATATGTCTGGCTTTTCACTRGWWCCACTTTKTTCATAMAGRGGAACAAGCTCGTTTNAAATTATGTTCTGATTTTCTTTAAATTCTGATTCCATTTTTTGTTTTGTTGTTTCAATCCCTGTTGCRGGAGATTTTGCAAAATATTTWGTTGGTCTTGAATCATCAGAACCTATCCAGCCTTTTTCTTCAAGAATTCCTARCACTTCGTAAATTTTTGAATAAGGAACTCCAGATTTCTGACTRAGATCAGAYGCTGTTAATTCTYYTGYCTTTAGCAAAGAAGAAAAYGTCCTWATCTCATAACTAGTTAAACCAAYCTYTTCTAATGCCTTTCTACTCYTATCTGAAATACTCAYGCGATCTAAAWCGATCAGTTTTGATATTTAARTCMCRTACGCACACATTCCGAAAATCCCCACGGGGCAGAGTATGAAATCCATTAAATACTATTTTGGAAAATCGSCANTTGATAGGTATGGCGYTAATTCAGATTGCTAATCAATCTACTAAAACRVTAGGTAAGAAATCTACTATTAGRTTCACCCAAAGCATATGCCCAGAMTGTAAYATGATTCTKGATRCTGAGRTTTTTGAGAGAGATGACAAAGTCTTCATGACAAAAACATGCCCAACTCACGGTGAATGTGAAGAGCTTTACTTTGGTTCTTATGCAATGTATAACAAATTTAGCACTTATTGGCAGGATGGAAAAGGTGCTCATGCTNCAAATGTTATGATTGAAARATGTTCATGTCCAAACAACTGTGGACTTTGTTCTAAYCACCTATCCCACACTGGACTTGCAAACATGATTGTTACAAACAGATGTGAYCTYACATGCTGGTATTGCTTCTTTTATGTTAAGAAAGGTCTTGARGGYGCTTACATGTATGAGCCTTCTCAGGATCAAGTAAGAGCAATGATGAAGACCCTAAGAGCAGAAAGACCAATTCCAGGAAACTCTATGCAAATTACTGGTGGWGAACCAATGCTWAGAGAAGACATTACTGATGTAATCAAAATAATGAAAGAAGAAGGAGTAGATCATATTCAAATGAACACAAATGGAATCCGRCATGCAYTGGATCCAGAGGCTGCAAGAGAAGTAAGACTTGCTGGCTGTAACAAYCTGTATCTTAGTTTTGATGGTGTAACTGCTAGAACAAACCCAAAGAACCACTGGGAGATTCCATACGCACTAGATAGTTGCAGAAAAACAGGAAGTACWGTTGTYTTTGTTCCAACCGTYATCAAATCAATTAATGATCATGAACTTGGTGGTATAATTCGATATGCTCAAAAGAATATGGATATTGTCCATGCTGTAAACTTCCAACCTGTATCWCTYACTGGAAGAATGGGAAAATCAGAGCGTGAGAAATATAGAATTACAGTTCCAGATTGTATTCAAAGAATAGAGGAACAAACAAATGGTGAGGTTACAGCTGATGACTGGTTCCCAGTTCCAAGTTGTATGCCACTTACTGATATCATTGAAGCATTTTCTAGTAAACCAAAATACGAATTATCAATTCATTTTGCTTGCGGTGCAGGTACATACGTCTTTGAAGATGCAGAAACCAAAAAGTTTGTACCCCTAACTAAATTCTGTGATCTTCAAGGAATGTTAGAACTCTTTGAAGACAAGGCAGAAGAAATTCGTTCCGGAAAGAACAAGTACTTTACAATGCTCGAAGTTGTAAGAAAACTCTCAAGTTTTGTTGACAAGAAAAAACAACCAGCAGGATTAGACTTGGCAAAGATGTTTGGTACTATACTAATGAAGAGATCATTTGACTCTATAGGTGGTTTTCATCTTAAAGGACTATTTCTGGGTATGATGCACTTTCAAGACAAATACAACGAAGACCTAGAAAGATTACAAAGATGTGATATTCATTATGTTACACCTGATCTTAGAATTATTCCATTCTGTGCATTCAATGTAATTCCAGAATGGTATAGAGACAGAATTCAAAAGAAATACTCTATCACCGTCGAAGAATGGGAAAAACGCGAAGGCGTTACACTAGAAGACGGTCTTTACAGAGGTCTTATGAGACGTGGAGCAGGTGATGAGCTTGCAGCAGGTTGTGCAAAAAGCCAGATGTTCCATGAAGCATCTCAAGCATTAACATAAGAACAAAAATTATTTTTCAATTTCTGAGTTTGAATTAATATCAAGTTTGCATTATCTTTCAAACCAATAAGGAGGTTTCTTAGGGGGGAGAAATATATCCTGATAGAGATTTCTACCCTTAATTGCTCTAACAAAAAGTTCAGTATGATTAATTGTTCTTGTAATGTTGGTATAACCTAAATCTTCAAGGATTTTTTTTACTTGGTCAAAAGTAAACCGTCTGTTAATGGTAGGTGCCAAAAGGTCATGAGCTGCATGAATCTTATCTTTGTCTCCTCTTGCTCGTTCAAGAAGAATCTGATAGCGTTTTTCTTTATCTTTTGTTTTGTTATACTCTATTCTCTTCTTAAATAATTTCAAATCCTCTTCCATAGGCAAGCTATCTCGACCATAGAGATAGAGATAAAGAATTCCACTATCTTTCAAAGTATTTGTTAGATTTTGCAAAGATTTCGTAAAGCTTATACAATGATGTAAAACTCCCCATGAAAAAACCAAATCAAAAGATTCTTTCGGCAAGTTTAATTCTTCTAATGAAGAAACAAGAAATGTAAATTCATTATTAAACTCATGCAATGCCTTACGTGTTTCTTCTATCGAGATAGAATTTGTATCAATGCAAGTAAGTTTGGCTCCTAGTTTAGCTAATCCATAAGACCACCTTCCATTTCCACAACCAGCATCAAGAACTTTTTTATCGCGGAACCAGTCTCGTTTAATCAAAATTTCTTGTTCTGAAAGAAAAGAATCAACACCACTTTTGAAGATTGGATCACTTAACAAGAATTTTCCTGTGGGAAAATTTTTCCATTGTTCAGAAAATTTAGAGGAAGTATTTTCTGGAAATACATCCTTCGCATTATCTAGATCATGAACTTCATCATACAATTGTTTGTAGTAAGTTACCTCTTCTTTTGAGAGATTGTCTTTCTTCCTAATCTTTTTTAAAAGATGTTTAATTCGTGACAATATATATAATTATAATTTCTGTTTTAATAGTATTAAGATTTA
>LKGT01002277.1_pt1 | contig 17220 bp, 23 predicted proteins | sample 503861 | NCBI WGS metagenome assembly LKGT01 (sample SAMN04113194, study PRJNA297058) | marine sediment metagenome | biome: marine benthic biome; feature: marine benthic feature; material: marine sediment; isolation source: sediment sample collected at the water-sediment interface from the South......
AATCAGGTCAGAATCAACCATCATTAAAAATAGTTGAAAAATTTTCAGATGATATAATTGATTATAGAATTAGTGAATTTGATATTAAAAATGTAAATTTGTTGAATATGTCGTTATTATTACTATGAAAGTGAATAGTCTTTCTCTGCTATATCAAGAGCTGTTTTAATCTCATTAATCGTAAATGGTTTTTGGATAAAAGCAGAAACACCAGAGCTTATAGTTTTGCTAACTCGTTTGGTGGTTTTTTCATCTGCAGTAATAAGAACAATCTGTAAATCTGGTTTTTCTTTTAATAGTGTAGAAGCAACAACAGCTCCATCAATATCTGGTAAACCCATATCAAGTAAAACTATTGGATTTTTGGAAGTAGAGATTAGTTTTTTACATTCTTTAATTCCTTCTTTACCAGTTTGATAATTTGTACAATCGCTGTAACCTAGTTTTTCCAAGTAGTTTTTTAATTTCATTACAACGGCTTTGCTGTCTTCTATAATTATAATAGGTCTTGAAACTTCAATCGTTGGAAGTTGAAACTTTTTTGCTTTGTTGAAAGCTTTCTTGGCATCGTCGTATTCTCCAACCCTTAGAAAACATTTTGAAGCGCAAAGTAGAGCACCCTTTGCTTGATAAGATTCAATTTTTGTTCCAAAGTCTAAAAATAATTTTCCTGCCTCCAAGACTTCATGATCATTGTCTTTATTCTGTTTTGATTTACATTCAGCAGCTAATAGAAAAAGAAGAGCAGCTTTAACTTTATCCGTCTTTTTTTGTGTTTCAGCTAAATCTGTAAAAAGATTATGTGCCGAAATATTTTGATTGTTCTTTAAATGGGTAAATGCCAAATTATAGTCTTGTCTTCTTATTTCTCCCATAAGTTGAATCACAGATTTTGTTTTATATTATTTTATACTAATTCTTATTGAGTTTCTTACTCATCCTTTTTGAAATTTTTATGGGTTTATTACTGCACGTCCAATAATTTTTCTTGCTTTTAGATCTTCTAAAGCATTATTTGCATCCTCAAGGGAATATTTCTTTGAAACTATGGGTTTTATCACCCCACGTTTTACAAGATCCAATAATTCAAGCATATCATTATAATTTCCAGTGTATGCGCCTTGGATTGTAATTGCCTTAAGTGGTATTGTTACTAATGATAAATCAAATGAACCACCAAAAAGTCCTACTAAGACTAGATTTCCTCGTTTGCGTAAAGCTGCAAGTCCAGTTTTTACAGTTTGAGGAGCATTTACAAAATCAATTATGCTATCAGCGCCTTTGTTATTAGAAATAGAGATTATTTTTTGTGCTGCATTTCCAGAACCAGTCATAACTGATCCAATTACATTAGAATTTACGACAAAGTCTGCTCCCATCTTTTTTGCAGTGTCTAATTTGTTATCATCCAAGTCAACACAGATTACTTTTGCATTTGTAATTTCTTTTGCAATCTGTATACCCATTAATCCTAATCCACCAGCACCTATTATCACCAGAAATTCCGGCGAATTCATGTTTGCCTTTTTTACTGCAGTATATGCAGTAAGTCCAGAACATGCAAGTGAAGCCGCAGATTCTAAATCAATTCCAGAAACTTTTACCAAATACTTGAAATGAGGTACGAACACATTATCTGCATATCCTCCATCTTGAAAAACTCCAAGTGATCTTGGAGCATCACAAAGATTTTCATTTCCTGCTTTACATGCAGGACAAGAACCCTCTCCAATCCATGGATAAACTAAAACATTATCACCCACGGAAAAACCTGTAACAGAACTGCCCATTTTAGCAATAGAACCTGAAATTTCATGACCAGGAGTTACAGGATATTTTACTCCTCTATCAGTAACCTTCATGAAAGAGCCATCACCCAAATCATATCCTCCCTCCCACAAGTGTAAATCACTGTGACAAACCCCGACTGATTTTACTTTCACTATTACTTGATTTTCTGTTGGTTCTGGTAGTTCTAATTCAGATACCACTAAAGGTTTGTTTGGTTCAACAATTCTTGCGGCTTTCAATTCGTCTTCTTTTTTTTCATTATAATATAAGAGTTGACTGGGAAGGACAAAAAAATAGAGCCCTTAGATATTATTTTATCAACTGCTGTGAGTATTTGTGAGTGAAGAGCAAACTAACATAGGAATATCTCAGGCACCTGTGAATATTCTCTTTGATATAGAAAGTATCTCAAAAAAAGATGTTTGGGAGATAAACATTATTCAAATTTTAGAATTATTGCTTAAAATTCTAAATCAGACAGGAAAAAAAGACCTACGAGTAGCAGGTATGGCTGCATTATCATCATCACTTATTCATAGTATGAAAGTAGAAAGTATTTTTGCATTACAAAAAGCTGCAATGGAAAAAAAGCCGTTAACTCAACGAGTGGACTTGAACATAGACATGATAAACATGCCTTATCGTCACGAGTCAACATATCCAGTAACTCTAGAGGAGCTTTTGAATTTACTTGAAAATCTAATAGGAACAATTGCAAACCCTCGCTCGAGAAGAGGAAAAAACCTAAGTTTTGAACCTATTGAAGCACCTGATTTTAAAGATTATTTCATTTCACTAGAAAATATTATTGAAAAATATGAGAAGCTCGTTACAAACAAGATTAGAGCCACAGGTACTGGGATGCTTAAGGATATAGTAGTTGATCTTGATACAATTGATTCAATTAGATGCTTTTTTGCTGTCCTATTTCTTGCTAGAGACCAAAAAGTTGACTTGGAACAAATTGAAGAGGATATCAAAATCACCCTAATCAAAGAGAAGTTACAACCTGATCAAAGATGAATGAAGGATTCTTTTAAGTAGATTCTATCAGAGGTGAGATAAATGGTAAAAATTGAGGATGAAGATGAGGCAACAGCAAGGATTGAAGCTGCATTATATTCTGCCGGAAGGCCTTTGATGATAGAGGAATTGATAAAGGCCTCAGGCACAGAGTCTAGAACAAAAACTCTCAATATACTCAATAATATAATGAAAAAGGCCAAATCAGCATTCAGGGCAATTGAGATAGCAATACTTCCAGACGGCTCCTATGTTTTTCAATTAAAACCAGAATATAGTGCCACCATAAGACGATATGCATCAAAACCTATTTTACACAAAGCAACTCTAAAAACACTTTCATACATTGCATACTTGCAACCAATCTCATCAAAACAACTTATAGAAACAAGAGGTACTGGAGTTTATTCTCATCTTAAGGAATTAAGACAACTTGATTACATTCAACATGAAAATGTTGGAAGAATGAAAATCTATAACACTACAATAAAATTTAAAAAATATTTTGGAATTGAAGGAGATACAGATTCATTAAAGCAAAAGCTTTTCAAAAGAGTGAGGAAATCTCCCCAAATTACTGTTCAAAATACTGCACAAACTACTACACCTCTGGCATAATTTTTCAGAATTTGCTACAAAAAATTCTTAATTCTAATCGTTAAAGCAAGATATTTTTCGTTTTGTATAAATTAGAGTAATTCAAATGCATCATGTGAGAAAGTCAATAGAGAATTTAGCAACTAGTAAAATTACTGGGGGAAGAAGACACCCATTGAGAGTTAGACGAAAATATGAAATCGATAGATATCCTAATGAACCTTTAATTGGACCTGCATCAACTGTAACTAGAAAAGTACGTGGTAAAAATAAAAAAACTGCACTAAAAACAATTGATTTTGTAAATTTAGCAATTCCAAATGCTAAAGTAAAGAAAGTAAAAATTGTTAAAGTTTTAGAAAATTCAACAAACAGTGATTATCAAAGACGTGGTGTAATAACAAAAGGAGCCATTCTTGAAACAGAAGATGGAAAGTGTAGAGTTGTTTCAAAACCTGGACAACACGGTGCAGTTAACGCAGTTCTCATAAAGTGATTTAATGAAAGATTACGAGCATGTCGTAGTCTGGCTGGATTATTTTAACAAAACATTAACAAGAAATAAAGGAAGAAAGCTTTCAAAAGAAAAATGTATTTTTGATCCATCATTAAAAGAATTAATTGAAGCTGCAAAAGCAGCTAAATTGGAGCTAACTGAATCAGATGATAAAGTGAGATTTCCAAAAAGATCATTTGTCAGATCTGGATACATCGTTTTACCAAAAGATGGACCAAAGACAAAAATATTAAACAAAATTTCTGAAAAATTAGTTTCCAAGAGAGCAAAGCAGTCTAAATAATCTTCAATCTAGCTTCTTGATTAAGGAAAGTTGACAGAAGTCTATGATAATGACAGAACAATTTGAAAAATAATTGCAGGAGGTAGGCGAAATTATTCATTTGGCCAGTAGTGGCAGAGTTATCGTTAGACTTTCAAAAAYATTRAAAGAAGGTCAGATACTTTGYGACGAAAAAAGTAGTAAGGTGGCAAAAGTTACGGAAATGATAGGTCCAGTTGCAAAACCATATGCATCTGCTATTCCGTTAACTAACAGCGTAAAAAAATACGTWGGAAAAAAAGTTTTTGCWCTTACAGATTCTCCTGCAAAAAAATAYAAAAAATYMAGGAGAAAAAGAAATGAAYACAATTGAAATAGAAAAATGCTGTCCTGAATGTGAATCAWCATTAGTTGATGACRYTCAGAATGGTGAAAGGATTTGTTCTGGCTGCGGCGTMGTSGTTGYAGAACAAATGGCAGACTATGGTCCAGAAGCAAGRAGTAGTAGTTTAGAAGAAAAAATGAAAYTAGCAAGAGCAACAGGYCAAACAACATATTCYCAACATGATYTGGGRATTGCCACRGARATTTCTATKAGTACYAAAGATTACAGCGGRAAAWCAATCAATTCCGAWGTAGCRAACCAGATGAATAATCTGMGAAAATGGCAACAAAGAATWAGAGTRTCATCTCCAAGAGAAAGAAGATTATCAAATGTTCTAGSAAAAATTGGAGATACTTGTAAGGTACTGAACCTTTCAAAAAATGTRCTTGAGACTTCRTCTATGGTTTAYAGGARTCTKGAYGGAAAAATGGASGTTAAAGGTAAATCAGTCGCAAGTATTACKGCAGCAACCATTTTCATGGCATGTAAACAATGCGATGTTGTAAGATCCCTAAATGAAATATGTGCRGGAATWYGTACAGTWAAAGATCTCAAAGCCAAAACAAAACTTGCAGCMAAATACTATAGAAMTATGGTAATGGAATTGGGAGCWTCTTCAACACCTGTTGTAACAATGGAYARGTACATCTCAAAAATWGCAAATCTATCAAAGACAGATGTACGAGTTGAACGACTTGCATTAGAAATTTTYGAAAAAACTAGAAAYMRAAACCTTGCKGATGGAAAAGCTCCTAATGGAATTGCAGCAGCATATCTTTATGTTGCATCAATTTTGCTTGGACAAAACGTTTTACAACGTGATGTTTCTAGCGTAGCAGGAGTAACCGAAGTAACAATMCGAAATAGATGTARAGAAATCCTAACTWGTTACAAATTAWGYGTRACTCTTCGACCATCACTAGCCTAAATCAAAATCCACCCCCTTTCTTTATTTTTWAATCTAAACWRGTAATTCTATAAATTTAGAATRATCKCTTAGGAGAAGCTAAAATTCGTCTGTGTTATATAGTGAAAAAGWGAATATTGNTTCAATGGTAGTTTTAGAGATYAAAGAYCTTCATGTRAAAAKRGAAGGAAARGAGATYCTCAAAGGKGTAAATCTAAAAACRRGTCCAGGYGAGGTACATGCAATAATGGGACCWAAYGGTTCTGGAAAAAGTACACTTGCWAGTACWATGCTAGGWCATCCMAAATWCGAAGTTACACAAGGTGACATTTTGCTWGATGGAGAAAGTATTTTRAAACTTAAAGCTCATGAGCGAGCAAAAAAAGGTCTTTTCTTAGGATTTCAATATCCAACTGAGGTCTCTGGKGTTGGTTTTTCACATTTTCTTAGAACATCTTAYAATGCACTAAGTAAAGCACTRCAAGGTGATGACCGTGAAGTYTTCATTACAGTRAGAGAGTTTCAAARTTATTTGAAAAAAAAYATYAAWGCTGTTGGATTAGGAGATGAATTTTTGTCAAGATATCTTAATGAGGGATTTTCAGGAGGAGAAAAGAAACGATCAGAAGTATTACAAATGACAGTACTAAAACCAAAAATTTCAATTTTAGATGAACCTGATTCAGGATTAGACATTGATGCAGTGCAAGCTGTTGCAAAATCAATCAGTCAAGCTTCTGGAAAAGATTCTACTACAATTATTATCACTCATTATGCTAGGATACTCAACTTCCTTGATAAGCTAGACTTTGTACATGTATTTGCTGATGGAAAGATAATCAAAAGCGGTGATGCAACATTAGCTGCAGAGTTAGAGAAGAAAGGATACGAATGGCTCCTAGAAAAACAACCTGCAGCATAAAAATTTCTAAAAATAAGTAATATTATTTTAAATTAAGATGGTTTTGTACGAGGTATTTGTAGAATTTCAAAAAGATTTTCTAAAAGTTGATGGGAATCAGATTACTATAGGAATCAAATCAAAACCGATTAGGGGTCAAGCAAATAAAGAGATTATCAAAAAAATATCCAAATATTTCGGGATTTCTTCTTCTTGTGTAACTATAAGAACAGGGCATAAAACAGAAAAAAAGATAGTGGAAGTTTTGAACTGAAAATTAGGAGTACTTTTTTATTCATATGAGTTAGAGAGGAAAGACATGGAATCAAGCTCAGAGGCAGAAAGAAAGTTCTTTTTCAATTTTTCATTCTTCAAAATTGATCCAAAATGGAGATGGATGGCAGATTTGGCCAAAGAAGAATCTGCAAAAGAGCTAGAACATGTTATTGCAAATTCTGGTATACGATTTAGATCATATTCAACCTTGGGTTTACGTGATGATGCTGACTTTATGTTCTGGTTTGCAGCAGAAACAGTTGAAGAAATTCAAGAAGTTATTTCAAAAATTTACCTAACAATAATAGGAAAATACCTTATTCCATCTCATGTTTACCTATCAGCAACTAGACCCTCTATTTACGCAAAAACTGGAAAGATTCCGTCTTTTGTTGCAGGAGAAGAGTCTCGACAATATGTAATAGTGTATCCGTTTACCAAAACAAGAGAATGGTATCTTTTGCCTGTTCAACAAAGACAAAAGCTGATGGAAGAGCATATTGAAGTCGGTAAAAGCTATCCACAGGTTATTTTGAATACTACGTACTCTTTTGGAATACACGATGAAGATTTCATGTTAGCCTTTGAAACCGATGACCTTCATGCATTTCAAAATCTCATTATGGATTTGAGAGGAACGCAAGTTTCCAAGTATATTGCATTAGATATACCAATGATTGTATGTGTGAAAAAGGATATTATTCCTTTAATATTGAGTCTTGGTTAATGKACGCACTAAAAGAATGGGCAACTATTGTAACTGCTCTTGAAAAYGGGGAGCAAACAGTAATTTTAAGAAAAGGTGGAATTCTTGAAACYGAATCTGGATTYAAAATTGAAGCAAAAAAATTTCTYTTGTTTCCAACATTTGAACATCAGGAAGAAAAGAATCTRAAACCACAATTTCATAATTATTTAGATATTGTAAAACAAAACCGTCCTCAAAATGAGCATAACAAAATWACATCATATGCAGAAGTAGTTGATGAAGTAGATATCAWATCAAAAGAAAAAATCAAYGCRTTATCGCWATTTCATATTTGGAGTGASTCTTACATTGATGAACGGGTTAATTGGATGTCTGAAAAACCAATTAAGACRGTTTTTCTCAAGGTGTATAAAATACCAGAGATKRAGATCCCMATAAAATCTGAATATCATGGTTGYAAATCTTGGATAAACATAAATGAAGATATTCAAACAGGAAAACCAGTTTTGAGTGAGGAAGAACTTAATTCAAGATTGCAAAAATTCAAGGAGATTGTAAATTGAAATACAAACCGTTAGGAAAAAGCGGAATCAAGGTTTCTGAGATTGGTTTTGGTGCATGGACCATTGCACTAAATTGGTGGGGAAAAGAAATTCAAGAAGATGAAGCAAAGCGTATGCTAAAAAAGGCATATGATTTGGGAATAAATTTCTTTGAAACTGCTGACATGTATGGTAAGGGAAAGAGTGAAAGATTGATTGGGGAAGTCTTCAAGGATATGAGAAACGAGGTTGTTATTTCAACAAAATATGGTTATGATTTTGAAGGAGTTGAACAAATAGGACATAAAGAACTTACGCAAAGATTTGATTTAGAGTTTACAGATCATGCTTTGAATAAGAGTTTGGAGCGTCTGCAGACTAATTACGTTGATGTTTATGGATTACATAATCCTAAACTAAAGCATATTCGAGATGATTCTATTTTTCAAACATTAGATAAAAAAATTACAGAAGGAAAAATTAAGACGTATCAAGCTGCTTTAGGACCCGCAATTGGTTGGACACATGAAGGGTTAGAGGCCATGGATAGAAAAAACATTTCAGCAGTTCAGACAGTTTACAATATTTTAGAGCAAACCCCTGGAAATGAGCTCTTAGAAAATGCTGTGAAAAAAGATGTTGGAATTTTGGTACGAGTTCCAGACGCATCTGGTATTCTTACTGGAAAGGTTGATGAAAACACGAAAATTGATGAAAAGGATCATCGTTCTGTTCGAAAAGGGGAATGGATTCGTGCGTCACTAAAAAAGGTCGAGCAGTTAAGGCCCATAGCAGAACGTAACGGTCTTAACATTACACAACTTGCCATCAAATTCATTTTATCCAAAAAAGGAATTTCTTCTGTATTTCCCACAGTGATTAGTGTAGATGAAATTGAAATGTTTGCTTCTATGTCAGATGGAAATTACATTCCAGAGTCAGATATGAAAGAGATTGACGATGTGTATAATACATGGCCATCATATGAGCTAAAGACTACTCCACAAACTGTTTAGTTTCTATTATGCAGAAATTTTTTCTTCTAAAGAAAATTTCTGTTCTACAAAATATTCTACGCGAGTCTTTTTGAATTCACGTGCACTAAATAATATTTTGTATTCATCTACATTGATCTGATTTTGAATGGTTTTTGCCATTTCTTGTGCTTCATCTTGGGATTTACAGTGAATCATTGAAAATACATTATAAGGCCAATCTGCATACACCGGTCTTTGATAACAATGACTTACTTGTGGAAATGCACCAAGTTTTTCACCAACCTCAGTTATACGCTCTTCTGGAACCTTCCACACTATCATTCCATTTGCAACAAAACCAACATCTCTGTGACGAAGAATAGCTGCAAATCTTCTCATTACACCAATTTCTTCATATTGTTTTAGCTTTTCAAATACCTGCTCTTCAGTCATTCCAAGCTTTTTTGCAGCATTTAGAAATGGTCTATCTACAATGTCTAAATCTTTTTGAAGTTCTCTGATGAATTTTTTGTCATCTTCAGTAGGGACAAATTTTACATCACGTATATTTTTCTTTTCTTCTGATGGTTTAATTTCATGTTTTTTTTCTTCTACTATGTCAAGTTTAACACCAATTTTGAATAATTTAATTGTTGGAAGTAATCTCACTTTTTTTATTCCTTCAAGTTTTTTAATTTTATCAACCTCAGTTTTTAGATCAGAACCAGGTGGTACTGCTAAGGTAAACCACAAGTTAAACTGGTGGTTTCTTTCATAATTATGACTTACACCAGGATGTCGATTAATTTGTTGAGCAACAAAATCAAGTTTATCTGCTTCAATTTCCATAGCAATCAATGAACTTTTGTATCCTAGTTTGCGTGTATCAAAAATTGCGCTAAGTTGTCTTAGGACTCCAATTTTTTTTAAACGGATTAATCTCTCTTTAATTGCTTCTGGAGTCACGCTGAATTTTTTGGCAATATCATGATATGGTTGAACAACCAAAGGAAAAGTCCATTGAATCTCATTTAGAATTTCTTTATCTAAATTATCCATAGCAGTAGCCAATATTACTAGCATTTTCTTTTTCAATTAAAAATGTAACTAGACATTTTGAATCTATAAATAGAATTTCAAAGGTGCCAGATTATTGATAGTAGACCTCAATCTTAAAGGAAATTTAGTAATAGTAGTTGGCGGTGGAGATGAAGGCTATAAAAAAGTTAATTCATTACTTACCCAAGATTGCAAAATTCTTCTAATTAGTGACAAAGTAAACACACAATTGTCAAATTGCATCAAACAAAAAAAAATTGATTTTGAAAAAACTAAATTAAAAGATGCTGGTTTTCTTTCAAAATACAAACCATTTCTTGTCATGGCTACAACAAATGATAGACAGCTAAACAGGAAAATAATTCAAAAAGCAAAAAAAATGAAATGTTATGTTTACGCATCAGATGATCCTGAAGTAAGTGATTTTGCTCACCCTTCTGTAATTAACATAGAAGATACTGTTCAAATAGCAATCTCGACTGGTGGTAAGAGTCCTGCCATGGCTAGAAAGCTAAGATTACAAACTGAAAAGATATTCAAAAAAATTATTAAAAAAGAAGACATTTACCAAATAAAATTACAGCAGATCGCTAGAGATAAAGCAAAAAAAACTATTCCAACCCAAATAGAACGAAAAAAATTTCTCTATTCTGTATTAAACGATAAAACGATAAAACAGTTATTAAAAGATAACAATCTCAAGAAAGCACAACAGCGGGCAATGTTGATATTGAGTAAGTGGAAATGAATCAAAATATTATTAATGCAAGAATAACGTTTCGAAAATCTCCTATTCAGGTTCTAGAGAAATTTACATTCAAGGATCTAGATTATGCATATTCTAATTTTATAAAACATTCAGGCTTATCTGAATGTGTAATATTACAAACTTGTAACAGAGTTGAGATATTTGGAACTGGAAAAGATTATGATCTTGAAAAAATAAAAAAGACATGGGCATCTATAGCAGGTCTAGAAGATGCAGCATTCAAAGAAAATTTGGAATTTAGTGAAAACAAAGAAGTTTATCATCATTTATTAAAATTAACTTCTGGTCTTGATTCTATGGTATTAGGAGAAGAGCAAATTCTAGGACAAATAAAAAAATCCATAACAGCAGCTAGACAAGCAAAGTTTTCAGGAGAGCGTCTTAACACTTTATTTGATAAAGCAATAAGAATAGGAACTAGAGTTAGAAATTCAACTGGAATTGGTAAAGGGGGGATATCAGTAGGTTCTATGGCAGTAAAGCTAGCAGAGGAAAATGTAGATGAACTAAAAACAAAAAGAATTTTGTTGATTGGAACAGGAGAATCGGCAACTCTGGTAGCAAAATCCCTCAAAAAAAGAGCTTATGAGTTTTTTATTTCAAGTAGAACCTTGGGAAGATCAAGGGCATTTTCAGAAACACTTGGTGGGAAACCGATTAGATTTGAAGATGTATTATCTGGTTTTGACAAATTCGATGTTTTGTTTGTTGCAACTAGGGCTCCTTATTTTCTTGTCACATTCGACAGAATTAAACAAGCCATGAATACAAAGAAAAATGGCATAATGATTTTAGATTTATCAAATCCTAGAACAGTGGATGAAAAAGTTGCAACTCTTCCAGGAATAAAATTGATGAATCTTGATCAAATAGCAGAAATGGTAGATAAGAACATGCGAAGCAGAATAGGCAAGGTTTCAACCGTTGAAAATATAATTAGCGAAGAATTACCAGTAATTGAAGCATCGATGAAACGATTAGAGGCAGAACCAATAGTTAAGGAAGTTTTCAAAAACATAGATTCTCTTAGAGTAAAAGAATTACAAAAAGCTCTTCACATGCTAGGTGAAACTGATGAAAAACGAATAAAAATTATTGAAGAGTTAACAAAGGCTGTTGTTGAGAGTATTGTCTCTACTCCAATGAATAATCTTAGAAAGGCTTCAGAACAAGGAAATCCAGAATTGCTTGATGCTGCAACCAAACTTTTTGATTATAATAAAAAAGACTAGTAATTTTTCAGACTAGGATTATATAACTAAAAAAGGGATTTTTGACATGTCAACTTTTCCTAATCGACGTCTTAGGAGATTACGAAAAAGTGAAAAAATTCGAGAGCTAGTACAAGAAACTCGACTATCAGCAAAGGATTTCATTTGTCCAGTCTTTATCCAAGAAGATTTGAAAGAGCCAGTCAATATTGATTCTATGCCAGGCATTGAAAGATTTCCAATTGAAAAAGTTAACGAGGAGGTAGGCAGGATTTCAGATTTAGGAATTCCAGCTGTAATGCTATTTGGACTTCCTTCTTCAAAAGATGATGCTGGCAGATCTGCATATGATGAAAATGGCATTGTTCAAAGGGCTATAACTGAAATTCGAAAAAATTTTGGAGAAAAGATGGCCATCATGGCAGATGTATGCCTTTGTCAGTATACTAAATCTGGTCATTGTGGAATAATAAAAGATAACAAAATTGACAATGACTCTAGTATTGAAACTCTAGCAAATATTGCAGTTAGTCAAGCTAGGGTAGGAGTAGATGTTGTATCACCTTCTGCAATGATGGATGGTCAGGTAWTGACAATACGAAGGGRATTAGATGATGCAGGATTTTCTGATGTTGCTATAATGTCACACTCTGCAAAACATCGCTCATCGTTTTATTCTCCWTTTAGAAGCGCAGCTRAATGTGCACCACAATTTGGTGACAGAAAAACCTACCAAGTTCCATTTAGTAATGCACGTGAAGCAATGAGAGAAGTSGAAATGGATGTTAACGAAGGAGCAGATATTATTATGATCAAACCMGCATTAGCATATCTTGATMTTATTGCAGAATCAAAAAARCGATTCAACRTTCCTGTTTCTGCKTATAGTGTATCTGGRGAATATTCTCTTGTAAARGGYGCAGCAAAACAAGGATGGATACAAGAAAATGATATKATTACWGARATTCTCTATTCTATTAAACGAGCAGGTGCAGATATGATAGTTACATATTTTGCAAAATCTGGTGCAGAGATCCTTAATGAATAGATAATGAGAGATGAAAAGAGATTCGAAATGGAACGTGCATTTGATCTATTACCACATGTTGTAGGTGCTAGCTGGGCAGTAATTTGGTTTAGGCTAAATGGAGTAAAAAATCCTTCAAGAGATGAATTTCATGATAAGGTGCTTGAATACTTTAATTTGTTAAATCCTCTTTTTGATTCATTTGAAAGCTCGTCAGTATTAGAAGATATGATAAATTATATCAAATTACGTAAAAATCATGAGATTAAGAGGATTAAGGAAGGAAAAAATGACGAAATTGAAAAAAGATTTGAAAGATATATTGATTATGGCTAGATTTCCTGCTTCAAATCATTTAGAAATATTTTAATTATTTTGGTTCTGCGTTTTGCTTCTATTTTTGCAGATTTTGTATTCATTTTTACTTCAAGAAGAAGTAGTTTTTTAAAAAAATGATCCACAGCCCATACTTGATCATCTGCTTTTCTAGATGAACAAAAAGGATCATTTGTATTGTAAAATGATCTGTTTTCTGCTCCAGCTATTGCAAAAGTTCTAGCTATTCCTATTGCACCTAAAGCATCTAGCCTATCTGCATCTTGAAGTATTTTTCCTTCGATTGTTGTTGGTTTTTTATTTTTTGAAAAACTATGACTTTCTATTGCATCTGTAATAATTTTTATCTCATCTATTGAATAATTTAATTTCTGAAGTATTTTTTTTGCTTTAATAGCGCTTTTTGTTGATGAAGTTTTTGATCTTTTGTCAGTTTTTGGAAAAGAAACTATATCATGTAATAAAGTAGCAGTTAATACGAGTTTTTTTTCTATCTTTTCTTTCATACAAATCTTTTCTGCATTGGCATAAACTCGTAAAACATGTTCAAAATCATGCGCAGGATCATTTTTTGCCATCATTTTTTTTACTTGATTTCGCAATACGGCCAAAGTTTTCATTTAAAATCTCCAAATTTTTGGTTTGACGAACTTTAATTTTCTTTTAGTAATTAATAGGCCCCAATCAATACATGCAAATAATATAACAGCACCAATTCCTATTCCATCAGCTATTAGTATCCCAATGTAACGATCCTCAAACAGTTGTAAAAATGGAGTTAAAACAACATCACTAATTGATAACATTATGTAGTAAGAAAGTACTCTTCCTGACCAAAAACCAATGTAAAGCCCTATACTTTTTGTACGCATTAATCCATATGCCACAAAAAGCATGTTGCTTGGAAGTGGAGTGGCAGCAAAAAGGAAAGATGTTATAACATACCCAAATTTTCTTCGATTTAGAAAATTTCCAATGATATCAAGATTTGATTTCTGTTCTTTTCCCATAAATCGACGAAAAAGATGACTGATTCTTTTTAGGAAGAATCTTCCAATTGTTGCTCCTGTGGCACCAACAAGTGCCAAGATGAGAATGTTCAAAGTTGGGTCTAATGCAAGAAATGAAGAAAGTACTATCCATGATGGTGGCATTAAAAGTGGAGCTGCATTAATGCCGAGTAACAAAATGAAGATTCCAAGGTACGAATAATCTGCAATTAGTTCAAAAACATCAGTCATTTTTCATCATCAGAGTTCCTTGTTCTTCATCTATACTCCTTGTATGGGTTTGCTCATGAAAAATTGTAAAAACTGTTGAGAAGTTGTAGAAAATACATGTTTTAGGATAAAAAGATCATGTTGTACAAAAAAAAGAACTGTTTATTCAATATCTTTATATCCAATTTTACTGTATATTTAATGTGACATCCTCAGCTTGGAAATGTTTTCGTTGCGATCTAACATTCAAAGAAGAGGTTTATGCAAAAGTACATGAAGATATTTCTAAACATTCTGTAAGAACTGTAAAAGTACACACTTGATAAAATTTTTTAATTTTCATTATTAATAAAAAATTCTAGTTGTTTTACATTAGAATTAATGCAGGAGGTGGGATTTGAACCCACGAACCCCTAAAGGAAAGGATTTCCTATGTCATAATCTTGAGTCCTTCTCGGTTGACCGGGCTTCGATACCCCTGCACCTTCTGCGAAACATTCATGTTAAAAAAAGCTTTATAATTAGCACAAAAAGATGAAACAATAATGGTTAACGTAACAACTGAACAAGCTAAGAACATGAGAAATGGAATTGACTTGGAAGGAACTGTAGAAAGAAAAGGAGAAACACGAACAGTTAACAAAAAAGCAGGCGGTACGATTGATGTTTGTGACGCATACTTGGTTGACGAAAGTGGAGAAATCAAACTAACTCTATGGGGAGACGATATTCCAAAAATTAGTGATGGATCTAAAGTAAAAATCACAAATGGGTATACCAATACCTTCAAAGGAGAAGTATCTCTTACAAAGGGAAAATATGGTCAATTAGAAGTACTTTCATAGGTATTTTTTGATCATTATTAAAATAACCTAGGATTTTATTTTCTTTTTCTTAATTTTAATTTTTTTTCTTTGTTTTAGTTTTAATTCTTCTGACTTTTGATTTTATCTTTCTTGTCTTTGATTTTTTCTTTGTTTTAGTTTTAATTCTTCTGACTTTTGATTTTAYCTTTCTWGTCTTTGATTTTTTCTTTGTTTTAGTTTTAATTCTTCTRACTTTTGATTTTAYCTTTCTWGTCTTTGATTTTTTCTTCTTWGCAGATATTTTTCTTCTTTTAGATGCAWGCTCTGAGAGTTTTTTACTGATTTTTRATAGATTRAGCTTGGCTRATTCTTCTTGTTTTGYTTTTCTTTCTATCTGCTTTGCTARGYGAWTTGTGGTTTTTCTRCCAWTTGTGATAAGTTTCTGTAGWTCAGGTTTTGAATGAGTTTGTTTTTGAATTTTACTAGTTAATTTTGTACTTGATTTGTKATAATCKTCTAKYCCTTGAGAGATTTTTTTTGCAGTTTTACTTCTTTGTTTWATTTCWTCTMCRAGTTCATYRATCCTTTCAGWTATTATTCSAAAYCTTGCWWTTGCCTGATGTTTTTCTTCATCTGATTCAGCAAAATCTACTTCTTGTTCAGCTTGCTCTTTAGCCTCATTTTCGCGTTGAAGGCTTTCTTGAGCGTTAGCAATCAATCTTTGAATGCTTTCTTGTTGGGCCATTCGCTGGGTAAGAATTCCAGAAACATCATCTAATTGCTCTTTTGAGGAGTCAATTCTTCGTTGAAGAGATACTAGACCAGAAACAGACCTGTTGGTTAGAGATTTAGCTTTTTGGAACTCTCTTTCGCCCTTTTTCCGAAGTTTTACAGCCCCTTGTTTTCTTAATTGCAGGAGGACAGTTTTTCTTGCTATTGATGCCAATGATTGTTTTAATCAAATCTGCTAGAATAAATTATTCTTATAATCATGATTTGACATATCGGTTAAGATTTTCAACATATAATTTTGTTTTTAAAATCACTTTTCATCAGAAATTTAAGAAATATTAGTACATTCTACAGAATTATAATACCAATATGGAATTTCATCCTTCTCAGATACCAATCGCCAACACCTTTGACGTAAAAGATGAAAAAGATGCCGAAGAGGCTGCTGAAGAAATGGTAAGGATTGGATTTGCAAATAAAAAAACTGGTTTTAAGGTTCTAATGCCAAAAGATAGTAAAATAGCAAAAAGAATAGGCCTAATTGTTACTACTAGTGTCAATTATGGTTTAAAGAAAACTAAGCAAGAAGGAGATTTACGATATTGGACTTATCATAATGACAAAGATCATTTCGCTATAGTTTTGATTGGTTCAAAAGTTTTTGATGAATTAGGTTTTTGATACCTCAAAATCTTTCAAAAGTTTTACTTTCTTAGCTACAACTCCTGCTAACATAATTCCTAAAATGGTTCCACCTATTACATCCATTGGAAAATGCTGAATTACGTAAATTCTACTCATGGCCATCAAAAATGGGTATAATAGCAACAGGTAACAAGCTTTGGGAAATCTGTGAGAAAGAACATATCCCAAGATTATTCCAAAGACCATAGCTCTTGCGGCATGTCCTGATGGATACGATGCATTAAAGCCCCCTTCACAAAATAGCGCAAAGGTATCTTCACCTGGCTTAATTTCAAACGTAGTTCCTTCAAACTCAATAAAAAATTGAGTTCCTTCATAATCCAAACTTGGTCTATCTCTATCTACTTCACATTTGATGTATCCAGTAAGCAAAGTAGCCATAACTAATAATATCATTAGGGCTAACCCAATTCTTCTTGTCTTTTTTATAATTAAAAGAACAATTGAGAAAACTAGCATGATACGTAC
>LKGT01004841.1_pt2 | contig 17176 bp, 14 predicted proteins | sample 503861 | NCBI WGS metagenome assembly LKGT01 (sample SAMN04113194, study PRJNA297058) | marine sediment metagenome | biome: marine benthic biome; feature: marine benthic feature; material: marine sediment; isolation source: sediment sample collected at the water-sediment interface from the South......
TACACAATGTAAGYAAMAAATAGYAWMATCCCCAMTGCCARYAGAATWRCCCCCAMWAGWGTCATTYSTATTTCAGTCTGAATAAAAATTAAACTTAGTCCTAAAATSATAATTACGATWGATGCAATTAGYAGAATGTTTTTTATTTTCATTTTAAATAAAANNACMARYTKTTRACAMYNANKTAWATYWRTTAACAGTTYGTATCAAATGTCAATAAAAAATTAATTTTCCTCTAGNTTTTTTTGGCTTTGCCACCACTCTTCAAAMTTTATGCATTTATTTTGTGAATCTARTTTTACCAAAAAAATTCCATCAAGCTTRAYCKGTGTAYTAGAATAACGCAAAAATGATGCTRWAAAGTGTGCAATTCCTAGGTCTTGATCTACTGCAAGRATATYGTATTGGAAGGAGAYATTTTTTTGTGTCWGGGTTACGCCYTGCCAGTATTGYATGATTNARTCAATCCCATCAAAGGGAGCTGAAAATGGCTTYTCAAAATACTTTGCATCTTTTGCAAATAAATCTYGAATTAGTTCTGGATTYCTTCCAGTCCAAGCTTTGCCATACAGATCCAGCCAAGCCTTGAAAGAATCATGATCCATGTTAATAGTAAATAGTGTRATGTCTAATTTGAATAAATCCATAACTCYWCAAAGATAAAACGTCAGTTNAAAAAAAAGAAACAAGTATGTAGGAGAAAAATAGAAGATTAGTAATGATACCRTGTTCGTGCACATGTGGCTGTAATAGTACATCAACCGAAAAGATCTGTCCTGATTGCAAAAAYGGGGATTGTGTAGGTATTAAGAAATTTTAGATTWAAAATAGCTNAATCTAAAGCNTGGAAATTCTATTTATTAGGYYATKCCAGAGCAAGGATCAAATGAAGATTGCGATTTGTGGAGTRGGWGTTGCAGGYGGATACTTGTTATCTAGATTAAAAGCTGAGCATGAGGTCGTCGGTTTYGAACGAATGACCGAAGAAAAGCATGATTCCATCTGCGCTTGGGGTGCATCTAAAAACAAAATGTCYGAGCTSTGTAATAAARCAAACATCAATTTYGAGGATTTTGTAATCCATGATGGAAAAAACCTYTACATTGACATTAACAACATGAAGCAGTTCTCCATCAAGCTAAAGGGCCTTTGCACCTACGATAAAATTGGACTAATTCATGAAATGTCAAAGGGCTGCAAGGTTCACTATGGAAAAGCACCAAAGCTAGAAGAGCTAGAAGCAGAATTTGACATGATCATTGACGCAACAGGATTTTACAGAGACTATCTACCAAAACCTGAAAAGGATTTCTACTTGCCAACATACCAATACAAAATTGAATACGAAGACAAGGTTCCAATGGATGACTTTTACGTTAAACCATTTCCAGGAATGACTGGATATCTCTGGTATTTCCCGCTTGGTGAAAAGMTTGCTCACATTGGTGCTGGAGATTACAAGAAAAAMCACGTCGAGGAAACAAACAAGTTTTTCAAAAAATATGGAGGCAAAGTTACAAAAACAGTAGGAAGACCGATTAGATTGGCTACGCCAGACAGATGTGAYCCATTTTTCCATGGAAAGGTGATTGGTGTAGGAGAGTCAATAGGAACAGTATTTCCGCTTTTGGGAGAGGGAATCATTCCAAGTATGGTTTGTGCAGATATTTTTGTAAAAAACATCAACGACAAAGAAAGATACAGAAAGGAAGTTTTAGAATATTTTCAAGTATACCAAAAGGTTTTCAATTTTATTCGAAATAAGATGAAAGGTGAATTCAGTSTAATGAGACAGYTTCCATCTCTTTTATCAATTTTTAGATACATGAAAAAGAATGAAAGTAGGTTTGGYATGGAAGTTCACATGCGCGAYTTGATGAAGGTMGCCAAAGCMTAATTTCATTTAGAAACTTGTTAAYTATTGTGAAATTWTWAGATTAATTKAACTAAAAGAAATCCTTAAAGATGCTTTTGCAACAATTCGTAAAGTCGATGAATTCGTGAGGAAAWAACACAGATCKGTTATATCTGAAAAAGTCGTATTATACAATATGWAAATACACTGTGAATGTGGAATTTGTGGYCATACCATTGAYCAAGAATGYATAATGAATGAYTGTGATTGCTGTGTRAACTTTCAYGTTCGTTCTGGATAAAYWATATTTTTTCTAAATTTGTRRYTCTAACCAATTGTRACAGAACCAAAACCTTCTCGCATGGTTCTATTTGATTTCATGTTGTAATCATATATGAAAGTRGAGTAATCATCAAGRACTTCCTTCATYGGRTCAATGTTCTCAGCTAGATAAAATCCMGGACAATCTCCCGTAAACTGAAACGTTGCATGAACGCGAGCGTTTCCTTTCTCATTTTCAAGCCAMGTAGAAAACGGATACAGGTAACAAACACCAGGTCTTGTTGGATGAATGCTGCATCCTCCTTTTTCATCTAAGAATCTACAAGAGATATGAGTKCCATCATCAGCTTCAGTTTCGTCCTTTTTTCTTTTCAAATTAATTGAAGTCATTGTTGTTGCTTGACCAGAAGGACCAGCTTCACTCCAAGTAACTGTCAGCGTTTCATTTTTTATAAAATCCGAAGTTGTTTGGTACTTCATGCCCTTGCCAATTGTAATCAAGTCATCAGACGTTAGTGGAAGACGTCCCTGTCTTTCGCAGCAGTTGTGGCARTCAGGCCAGTAACASTTCCATAAAATGTATTTTTTCTCTTTGATCAAAAAAGGAATATGAAAAACAACATCTTTGACCTTTTTTGCAAAATCKCCAACATCBSGWACTTTGCCTAACATAAAATCTCGCAAAASTGGGTCAATRTCCCAATCTTTYTCTAAAAGGTTGAGTGATTCTTCAATTTCAATCTGTGACAACTATTCAGTTATAACAGGATTTTCAGATGTTATTAATGTTGAGTGATAAGGGYAAGTACGCATCAGCTACTGAGAACAGAAGATTTGTTTGGGCYGAAATTGTATGGCCATTAATTCTTGAAATAAATGATRTTGCATTCACACTAAAACAGTATCAAAAAAAACGAGACGAGGTTTGCGYAAAAAAGAATGTAAATGTCACAGTTACCTCAAGGGGACTAGTATCACTAATGCAGAAAGGAATTCTTACTAAAGAAAATGATGTTTATTCAATACACTATAGATTAATTGCGTATATGAGATTAAAAGCAGGTTGCGATTATGCAACTGCAATTCATGAAGCTCAAATGATATAGTCTGTTTCTTTGYATAACTAAATCATTATATTCTAAAATTACAAAACGAAAACAGTAGCCCGATAGTCTAGTGGCCAAATGATTTTCAGGTTAAGGATTCCGCGCTCTGGATCTCAGGAGTGGATACGCGGGGACGGCAGTTCGAATCTGCCTCGGGCTACTATTTTTTATCGAGAAGCTTGTGCTATTCTTTCTAGTTCGTGCTTTTTCCTTAAAGATGGAGCGTTTGGATTATTTGATGCAGCCAAGATAAGTTGCTCAGCCAGATGCTCTTCAATTGCTTTAGGATTTGAAAAGGTTGCTTCCTTTACGCAATCAGTAATGAATCTTAATGCTAAATCAACACGACGAATTGGTGATACATCAACTGAAACGTGGTAAACTGTTCCACCATAAACAATTCTTGTGGTGTCCTCGTTTGGTGCAGAGTTCTCTATTGCACGAACTAGTACYTCAACCGGGTTTTTGCCAGTTTTTAGATGAATGATTTCAAAAGCAGCCTTGACAGTGTTTGTAAGTCGAGTTTTTTTRCCTGCCATTCTACCRGTRTTTTTTGCATATTTTTTTCCAAAGTGCATTAGTTTGTTTACTAGACGTTCTACAATGTTTACGTCGGCTTTGTTGAATCGCTTAAGAGCTGAGCGGCCAAACGTATATGGGTAAATCTGTTTTCTCAATGAAATTGCTGTCTTTAATCCAGGATCCTCAATTGTAATGTCTGAAAGGTCCCACTTTCTAAATAACAAAAGATTTTGAGTTTCTGCCATCTTTATCGCCTTGGTTTTTCTTTCTTGCCTATTACTAGCTCATGCAAGGAGGTATCATTTACTTTGAAAACTTTGAATCGTACACCTGGGATATCTCCCATGGCACCACCCTGAGTGGCCCCCATTCCTTCAAGGTGTACTTCATCGTGTTCATCGATAAAGTTCATTGCGCCGTCTCGTGGCAAAAATGCAGTAACTGACTTTCCGTTTTTGATTAATTGAACTCGTACACACTTTCTAACTGCAGAGTTTGGCTGTTTTGCTTCAATTCCAACCTTTTCTAGAACTATTCCTCGTGCTTGAGGAGCACCAGCAAATGGATTTGATTTTCTATCTAATCCTAATTTTCTTCTTTTGTATGTAGAGATGGACCAACGTTGTCTCTTTTTTTTCGCTTTCAAAACGCGACCTGCAAATAAACCAAGAGGAGACTTTGCCATTTTATTACAACTCCAATGTTGTTTTTTCTGGACTGTTTATCAAAACGCTAGTAATACCAAAATATCTTTTTGCAAGCAATCTTGCCTTTTCTGCATTACGACCTTCTCGTCCAACGACAATTCCTTTCTTTCTTGGATCAACTATGACGATTGCTTGCTTTGAACCATCAGGTCTTTCATTTATTTTAACTTCAGACACTAGCTTTGAATTTAACATATTTTTCAAAAATTTTGCAGGATCCTCATCGAATTCAACTAGTTCAACATTTTTCTTTACYATATTTTGGAGTGATTTAATGTGAGAACCACCCTTACCAATTGCCAAACCCATTTTTCCAGAATTTACAACAAAAATAACACGATTTTGTTTTTCATCTTCAACACAATCACGGGCTGTTGCACCAGTAACGTTTTGAAATAGCGACATWAGTCGTAGTTGATCAGATGTTAGTTTGATTTCTTGTGTCATATTCACTCCTTTTCTCTCGAAGGTTGGAYAGTCTCATTTAAACTTTCATCRTTATTGTTTGCGTGTAAATTTTTTAWCATCATTAATTTTTTTCAGCTTCTATTAGAATAGATTTGATGTTTGATTCACTYARAGAATTTAATGAAACTGTAGAAACTCTGAATTGCAACCCACAGAGCTTTCCAAGCGCAACTGAAGAACCAWTGAAATGCATTGTTGGWACTTYGAYYTTTTTTGCATCTGATTGAATTTTTTCGGTAATRTTATTTTGAACCGAGTCTGAAACGACAACTAATTTTGAATCTTTTAGCGAGCCCAATACTTGTTTTGAGCCTAGTGTACACTTGTTTTCCTTTATTGCTTCTTTCAGTGCTTTTTCAAGTAATTYACTCATTCATTCACCTTGTATAGTCGAATCTYATATGAGRCCTTTATTAGCTTTATTGATTTGCTATTCACAAAATAAACTTCATTTCATTATTGGAAACCAAAAATACTTCSAATAGAAGAGAAAACAATTCCAATTTGTTCRAAGAAATYAGGTTCTTCTGAATCTTTTTTTGGTTTAAYTTCTTCAAATTTTTCAATCTTTTCACYTTTGGTGTTTTGTATTAGAGGTTCAAAGATTGGTTTTTGGTTTTCATCTAAGGGGACAAATCTTGATTCTGATAGAGCAAGATTCTTGGTTAAAATTTTATTATCAGGATCTAAATTTTTAGCAGCATTATAGATCCCAATTGCTTCATTAAATTTCCATAATTGTGATAACGCGTTTCCTTTGTTGTTTAACGCTGAAACGAATGACGAATTAATTTCTAGTGCATRGTCATAATATAGGATAGCTTCTTCAAAATATCCAAGTTTTGCCAATGCAGHTCCCTTGTTTGTTAAGCTTTGAACATTATTTGGATCATCTACAAGTTCTTGATCAAAAAAGGTAATTGCTTCAGAATACTTACACAATCTAATCATGGCAGGTCCCATTCCATCATAATATGATAYAGTRTMGACGTAGTCATTCTTGTCACAATTCAAAGTAATTTGATTAAGTAAAATTCCAAGTTCAATATCTTCAACTGACAAATTTTTTGCTTTAACGGATTTTTTTTCTTGTTTAGGTTTTGGTAATTTATTTTCAGTTATTGGGACATCTTTTGTTTCTGGAATTGTTTCTTTTACAATAATAGTTGGTGCTTGCTTTACAATTTCTTCTTCGATGATTTCAGTTTGTTCTACTTCTTCAATTATTTCAGTTGGAGTTGATTCAACAAAATCAAATGAAATTTCTTTTTTAGATTCCCCATAATRTGCAAGAATDGTGTAAGTACCATCAATTTTGAAATTTATTCCTGCTTTAGCTAGAAAACTAGCAGAAAATTCATTGTTTGAATTAATCTCTCCAAAATAAAATCCTGTGGGAACDCCAAAGGGGTCATGAATTCCAATTAATACAGTTGTTTCATCAATTGAATTTACGGTTCCAGATATTGTAATCGTATCATTATCAGTATATGCTGACTTGTCTGTTTCTAAGCCAGTCAATTCTGGAATAATTTCTTCATAGTCTACAAAAATTATCTCAYTGTRATWATCATCAGACTTTATCACAAATGTAATCTCTTTATCCAATTTTCCATAGTCGATTTTTACGGTATAGGTTCCCGGCTTATCATAAAATGGCGAATAAAGTGAAACCATTTTTGAGAATGAGTTATCTTCTTCAATTTCTACATTGTTTGCRGACAGAATAGAACCATCAGGATCAAATATTCTAAGTGCCAAAATTGGCATTTTTTTCTYTTCKACTTGKCCKGTAATRAATAATGATTCTCCAGTTTCATAGAATTCTTTGTCAGGAYTAGCTATGATTCCRCCAGAATTATCTCCAWAARCTAGAGGGAGTGAAATGCTTAGAATCAAAATTAGTGGAATAAATCCRGTTTTTGTGCCCATAAAATGAAATGATTGAATTTTTGTATTTAATAATCACGTAGAAATCATACTTTTAAAAAATAGATCTATTGTCCTGCAACAACAGAATAGCTMACAGTGAATTGATCTTCATTAAGTGTGTGAACTGCAAGYGCATTWCCTGCAAAAACCCATGTTCCCATRGCAKYRTCATTATCTACAAATGTCAACGCAAACTTTGTTTCGCCATCCGGAGTCCAAATTGCTTGTCCKTTRTCATCAYYTRGWYCTAGTGGGCCATGAAGTGTTATTAGYTGAATTGRTTCAGATGCAGAATATGTTAACACTCCGTGGTATGTATTATCACTTGGAGGTAAGATGATCACAATTTGGTGAGTTTCATGACCAAGTCCAGGGTCTTGCATCGATTCAATTGTAYCACTCAAAACTGTATCASTTGKTTCTTTTTCCATATAGCTTACAGAGTAGCTTACTGTAAATTGGTCTGARTRAAGKGTRTGWAYKGCAAGTGCATTGCCAGTAAAGACCCAACTTCCCATAGATGTTTGTGGATCAACAAAGGTCATTGCAAACTTTGTTTTGCCATCMGGAGTCCAAATTGCTTGYCCTTGTGCATCACCWCGTTCTAGTGGGCCATGAAGTGCTACAAGCTGAATTGGTTCMGATGCATCAWAGGATAGAATTCCTTNGTAAACATTTGATGTTGGTGGTAAAATGATTGCTAATTGATGAGTTTCATGACCAACWCCYGGGTCTTGTGAAGATGTTATTGTTCCAGAWGNARNNNGYYWRCYARMTRSDTDYTYYWTYSWTTGNTTTGTTTNTGTTTGTGTTTTTGGAGTAGGGRTTGTCTTGGGTTCAGATTTTGGTTGAGTTTTAGGYTCTKGTTTTGGTACAGGGGCAGGTTTAACTTCTTTTTTTGGTTCTGGWRTTTCTTCTATTTCAGAACATAATTGGKCACCACAAACCAAGTGTTTAGTTGCTGARCCGTATTTCTGWKKTTTWGTTCCYKTRCTYTTTAATGCWTYAGCATCTTCAATTACATCAACTGAAGCAGCTATTCCTGCGGTAAGTAGAATTGTTATCATAAATAGAATCGATGGGATTGTTCTTGTCATCTTTCATCAAAAAAGTDGATTCTCTATAAAAATGCTCATCTAATATTTCGCGTGTAAAATTTGAATTTCATTCGACTAGAAAGRTTTGAGAAATTGAAGGAGAGATTGGAATBGGTTTTTGCAATGATTTCCAAACAAAGGTTTCAACTTTGTATTCTCCAGCTTCTGTTGGVAACCACGATTGTGATAATTCAAGACTTTGATTTGCATCAAACKTTCCCTGAATCCAAGATAGTGATACTACTGTTCCTTCTTCATTTGTAATTTGCATTAGATAAACAAAATTTTGGCCAAAGTCTTGAGTATTCACAATTTCTGAAACAATTTGAAGTTGATTGTTTACAHGAAGTTTGTCWAGAACTKTTCCARTGCKGTCAGTAACTAYKGGTTTTTCAATGAYARTTCTTTTCATAGCAGGAATATTTGATTCAAATGWAGATTYRGCAATGATGTTTAGTTCACCAGATATGCTGAATGGTCTTGGAAGAGTCCTRTCTTCATATTTACCATACAATTTATCTCCAGGAATTACAAATAATCGATTTCCACTAGAAGTAGAGCTTTGTGAAAATGTTATTGTTGCTTCAAAGACTCCTGAATCTTGATTAGTTTCTAAAGCATTTACAGTAATTCCCGCAATATCAGAATCAGATGCAATCTCAATTTGAATCTGATCAATTGTTTCAGGATTAAGATTCATGTCTTGATCAATAGTTCTGATTGTTGCAATTTGATCAACAAGATATTGTGATTCTAAAAATTTGATTGTTCCAATATTCCATCTTATTGGTACTGAATGAACTAATACAACTCCATCAGCAAACTCAAAGGAAATTGTTACTGAGGTGTTTCTAGTAGTTTCTAAAAATCCATCAGTAGGACCATTACCAAATGTTCGTGGATTTGTATCTGGTATTCTATCACCGTCAACATCATGTGAAAAWCCWGTWAGARTTACTTCGCCAACAAAAATACCACTAYKARGATCWGTTTCARYRAGTTTGTAYGGTTKKAGARAWTWKTTTCCTGTWGAWATTTTWACAAARTGTTCWTCWKYTCCYCCAATRGWATCAATWGCMKWTTTKTTWGCATTCCAGCTWGGYGCWAYTATKGTWATTWYGACYTTRTCTGTCCAWGTGTATACTGGYTTRTCTGTAAAAATTGGAGAATATGGATTRTCATAATCAGGAATCTGTTGAGCATAAGCCAAACTRAAWAACAAGAAAAATGGAATTGTTAGTATGATGATTTGATTTAAYAGATTACTTCTTTTTTGAAACCTGCATGTAAAGATCGACTGTTCCACTTCCAATTGGAATTGTACTRCCYACAATTACGTTTTCTGTAACTCCTTTGAGTTGCTCTACTTCTCCWYSAAGAGCAGCACGAGCAATTGTTGGAACAGTGATTTCAAAGGCAGCCCTAGCTAAAACACTGRWTTTTGTTCCYGCAATTCCATGTCTTCCRATTTGTTGCATGTATCCTTTAGAACAYAYYAAGTCAGAGACCAACATAATGTATCTAATATCAACCTCAAGGCCTTGGTCGTCTAGTGTTGTGTTTAATTCGTTAATCAAGGCGTTTCTAGCAGCCTCAATTCCTAAAGTACCACCAATTTCAAACACGTTGTTTGTTCTAACATTCTTTTTGTCAATTCCTTYAACTTCAAAGACCTTGGCAAGGTTTGAACCWGTTGTTTGAATTACCCACTCRTTATCTTTTTGAACCAAAGTTACACGTTCAATGTCTGGGACTCCTTTTACAGTGGTATTTAATATCTTATTTCTAATTATAATYACAGTTGGCGCATCTGATTCTTCAACTAGTGTTAGAACGATGGTGTTACCTTGAACYTCATTTTTRAATTTCTTGTTTGATTGTAAAACTTCGTCAATTTCTTCTACRGTTATTGCACGDTCTCGCAGYCTAYTTGGATTAAAGTGAAGTTTGATTTCAGTAGAATAATTRGTTTCTATATYATCAATTACTGAGCTAAYCTTAGTTTGTAAAACATTTCGTGCAATTTCGATTGCTTTTTCTCGAGAAGTTTTTGATTCCTYATCCAAGTATATGTCCATTGTCGGGGTTACAGGTTTCTTTCTGGCATCAACTAGTTCTATTAATCTTGGAAGGCCAAGTGTTACGTTTCTTTCTCGGATTCCTGCAAAGTGGAATGTTCTAAGTGTCATCTGAGTACCTGGYTCACCAATAGATTGTGCAGTAACAATTCCTACGGCTTGACCAGGTTCTACTTTGGATTTATTGAAAAGTTCTAGACCTTTTTTACCAACTRTTTCAAYGCCTTCTTTACTYAATTTKGCATCAAGCAAASCATCTGTAACAAGKTTTYTTAGTCTTGTATTGTATGTCTTTGTATATTTTTTAGCAATTTCACTTGCYTCYTCTTTTGTAGCCTTTTTACCAGAATCTATAATTGTTTGAGATTCAATCAGTCTGTTAACGTTAAATGCCTCACCGTGATCACTTTTTGCRACATCGATTCCATCTTCACCATAAAGAAATTGAATAATATGGCCGTGAGGATCCCTTACTGTYCCATCATACTCTAATTTGATGTGYTCTAGTGCATTGATTAGTCTACGCTGCATGTAACCACTTTGTTGGGTTCTGACTGCAGTATCTACAAGGCCTTCTCTACCACCCATCGCGTGAAAGAAAAATTCAATAGCTGATAGACCWTCCCTATAGTTTGACTTTACAAATCCATGCGCGTCAGGATTATTATCATGCTCTTTGAAGTGGGGTNAGGCTCGGTTGTTATATCCAGTAAGTARTCTCTTTCCTCTYCTKGATTGTTGTCCTAGGGCGCCAGCCATCTGACCTATGTTTAGTGATGAGCCTCTTGCACCAGTTGTTGCCATAATTCTTCCCGCATTTGTTTCATCAAATGATTGATCAGCAGTACTTCCAGCCTTGTCTCTTGCTYTTGATAATTCATTAACAATATAGGCCTCTAATGCTTCATCTGAAGAAAGTCCTCTTGTTAATTTCAGTGTGCCTTTTTTTGCTTGTGAAATAAAATCATTAACTCTATCATAGCTTTCTTGTATATTATCTAAAATTCCTTGTCTAACTTTTTCTGGTAATTCAAGATCACTGAATCCATAGCTAAATCCATAGCTAGTAATGTATTGTTTTACTATAATGAGAAAAGAGTTTAGGAATTTCTTTGCTTGTACATTTCCATAGTCTTTTGCAATTCTATGCAACACACTTTCTGGCTCTTCAGCACCGATTGAGGATTTGTCAATAATTCCGCTAATTAGCTCRCCATTCTTTATTACAACATCTTTTGTGACACCTTTGGTTCCCTTTGACCATTTGGAGGTCATTACATAGTTGAAGTCCTTTGGTAAGAAAAGGGAAAACAATTGTTTTCCAGTGTACATTGGTCCTTCTTTGCCTTTAGCARCAGGYTTTGGCAATTCACCTTCATAGCTGCCCAACATTGCAAGATTTGAAAATTCTTGARYGGTTAGCMRTGTATCGTCTTTAGTGAGAAGATAAGCTCCTGTGATAAAGTCTCTTAGTCCACCTATAATTGGACCACCATATCTTGGTGAGATTAGTTGATCTTGAACTCTCATTAGMAGAATTGATTCTGCYCTTGCTTCTTCGCTTTGTGGAACGTGAAGATTCATTTCATCACCATCAAAGTCTGCGTTGTATGGTGGACAAACTGCKGGGTGTAGTCBGAATGTTTTTCCTGGCAAGACACGAACATAATGAGCCATGATTGACATTTGGTGCAACGATGGTTGTCGGTTAAACATTACAATGTCACCATTAGAAATATGCCTTTCAACAAGATAGCCAATTTCTAAATTATCAGCAATTGTTGAACGATCCTCAACAAAGTCTAATCTGATTTTCACCCCATCAGGTCTGACGATATAGTTAACWCCHGGGAATTTGCTTGGTCCATTAATTACAAGTTTCTTCATTCTTTCAATATTCCATTCAGTAAYGATTTCTGGAATTGTRAGTTTCATTGCTATTGATTCTGGTACACCWACTTCTGAAAGATCTAGATTAGGATCTGGAGAAATTACTGTTCTGCTTGAAAAGTCAACYCTTTTTCCTGAAAGAGAGCCACGGAATCTTCCTTCYTTWCCTTTCAGTCTTTGTGTAAGTGTCTTTAGAGGTCTTCCAGAACGATGRTGAGCTTGTGGAATTCCTGAGACTTCGTTATCAAAATAAGTRGTTGTATGATATTGTAACAAGTCTACCAAGTCTTGAACAATTAATGGKGGAGTKCCCGCTTCTTTGCTTTCTTTTARTCTTTGATTAACTCTRATGATRTCTACCATTTTGTGTGTTAAATCATCTTCTGATCTAATTCCAGTTTCCAAAATAATTGATGGYCTTACTGTTACTGGTGGRACTGGCATTACTTGCAAAATAAACCATTCTGGTCTTGCAGTRGCAGGATCATATCTGAGTAAAATCAAATCGTCGTCTAAAATTTGTGMGAATCTTTCTCTAATTGTAACTGGAAGTAATCTGTGTTCGCCAATCTCAGTTTTTTCAATAAATATTGTAGGCTTTGTAAAAATTAATTCGTACTGAGTTTTTCCACAGTGAGGACACTCTTTTGCTTTTTTTGCTTTTTCTAAAATTTGTTCAGGAATTCTTTTTTGTGAAACAACTGAATATGCTGCTTCTCTTTTTCTAATCTTTGCAAATTCATCCAGATCTTCTTGTGGGACTTTCAGACGGGAGCAAGAACGACATGTAGATAACAATAATTTGTAAATATTATCGATAAAAGCAATGTGTAAAATAGGTTCTGCAAGCTCAATGTGTCCAAAATGACCTGGACATCTTGCAGCCGTATTTCCACAGGTAAGACATTTTTGTCCAGGTTCTAGTGTACCTAGTCTACCATCCATCAATCCTCCCTGAACAGACATTCCATCTTCATCATAAGTTTCAGGGGCAGTAATTTCTGCAACTGAATATTTTCGGATTTCAGTTGGAGACCAAACCGAGAATCTTATTGCATCGATTGTTTTTATAGTTTGAACCGACATTATATTTTCTCCTTTATCAWAAGTCTTGGTGCAATGTTAAGACTCTGCATTTCTTGTAACAAAAGTTTGAAAGCATAAGCAACTGATATTGATGAAACTTTGSCTTTATCACCACAAACTCTACACACATACTTTCTTTGTTTTACATCATGRTAAGCTACGAGHCCACATCTTTCACATACAWAAATTTCAGCYTTGTCTGATTCATCAAGCAATCTATCTTTTAGAATCATTGAAGCACCATAAGCAATCAAGCAGTCTCTTTCCATTTCTCCAAATCTTAATCCACCACCACGAGCYCTGCCTTCGGTTGGTTGTTTTGTAAGCATCTGAACTTGACCTCTTGCTCTTGCATGAATCTTGTCTGCAACCATATGATGCAATTTTTGATAGTAAACTACGCCAATGAAAACTTCAACTGGAAATGATTTTCCAGTTCTTCCATCATACATTATTTCTTTACCAGAATACTTGAAACCTGTTTGATCCATTATTTCTTTAACATCATCCAATTTTTCACCAACAAAWGCMGAGCCATCGAATTGTCTTCCACGYAATGCAGCAGCTTTTCCAGTAATTGATTCCATAAACATTCCAACAGTCATTCTTGATGGGAACGCGTGNGGATTAATCAAAACATCVGGHGTAAYTCCATCTGCAGTATATGGTAAATCTTCATYTTTTGCTAAAATTCCTAAAACTCCTTTTTGYCCATGTCTTGAWGCAAATTTATCTCCAATTTCAGGAATTCTCATATCTCTRACTCKTATCTTGTACATTTTTCCACCTTCGTTTGATTGTGTCATAACAACAGTATCAACAACGCCAGTTTCAGAAGGTCTMACACCAATTGATGTATCACGDCGATATGGACCAGTTGCTTCAAATTCTCTATATTCTTCCATAAATCTTGGAGGGCTAGTTTTTCCAATCAAGATGTCRCCACCAAGAACCTCAGATTCTGTAGCAACTACACCATCATCTTCAAGTAAACGATATGCTTTTTCTCCCTTGTAACCTCTRATATTATCTTCAGCGTTTGGAATTTCAAATTTATCDCGCATTCCDCCAGGATAYTGTTTTGCTTCAGCATCATAGATTCTAWAGAARAAAGTTCTACCRAGACCCCTATCAACTGATGCYTTACTAAGTACAATAGCATCCTCAATGTTGTACCCRTCAAATGGTAAAACAGCHACAACACAATTTTGGCCAGCTGGTCTSTCTTCTAGTCCTAACAAGTTCATTGCCTTTGTTGTTACTATTGGTGTTTGAGGATAAAGCATGAAGTGTTGCCTAACATAGGTACTAGTATTCATCATTGGGGTTGAAAATCCCAAACTTTGTTTTGCCATTGCAGATTCGTATGTATTTCTTGGAGATTGGTTGTGTTCKGGATATGGAATTATTGATGCRCCAGCTCCAAGAATTGCTGAAGGGAAAATTTCCAKGTGTGTATGTTTTTTGGTATCCTTTTCATCAAAMGTAATGTWACAGTTTTCTTCTTCATTTGCATCAATGAGTTCAATTATTCCCATTCGCAAAAGATCATTCCAAGAAAGTAATTTTTTTGAAATTTTTTCTAACAGTTCACTAGAAAGAAGTGATTTGTTTTCTTTAATTATAATGAGAGGTCTAAGTACTCTACCTGCGTTRCAGTTTACATAAAGTCGTTTTGTAGCRCCTTCAATTYCTGGATGAAAAAATGAAATTCCAATATGTGGATGAATTTTTGARTYACGTCGAAGTTCGCGAAGAGATTCTGCYAGTTTGTCGCCCTCTTTGAAATAGCCAATTAATCTYCCATCTACAAAAACTCKGGTACTRTCTTTTTTAATTTCATCTTTAGCGTCTGAGAAATGRACGGTTCCAAGATCAAATAGTTTTTCAAYAATTTCTTCAGAYGAAACATTTACGGATATTATTGCTGACAAAGCAAGATTTTTGACCAGKCCACARTTTGAGCCTTCTGGTGTTTCGCTTGGACAAATTCTTCCAAAGTGTGTTGCATGCAARTCTCTAGCTTCAAAGTTTGGTTGTGTTCTACTAAGAGGGGATTGGACTCTTCTTAGGTGACTAATTGTTGAAAGATAGTTTGTTCTATCAAGAAGTTGTGTTACGCCAACYCTTCCTCTACCCCAATTTCCAGTTGCAATTGCATTGTTTAATTTATCAGAAACTATACCAGGTCTGATTGCAGCAGCTACTGCATTAATTCCTCTTTTTTGTCCTGATCTTTCTAGTTGGTATTTCATGTCTCTAACCAAGTTTCTAAATGCAGTTCTAAACAAATCTGCCAACATCTGACCAGCAAATTTGATTACTTTGTTTCCATAATGATCTTTATCATCAGGATATATCCAACCAAGTCTTAGTTCAAGTAATTTGCAAGCAGCTTCACCAAGAAACTGTGATTTTTCTTTTCTGTTTTCAGGATGTTTTCCCAAGTGTGGCAATAGACCCCAATCTAACAGAGTTTCTGCTCTTTTGATTTGGAATTCTTCTAACATTCCYGGAGCGATTCTTTTGCTGATGTAAACAATTGCATCTTTAGCAGTTGGAACATCASTKGTTTTTTCAAATGAAGCTTCTAACTCRTCTTGTATATCATCAACAAGAGATACAGMAGCTGCAATTTCTTTGTCAGACTCTAAACCAAGTGCTCTCATCAAWGTTACAACAGGAATRTCAMCTGGWGAACCAGGWATTYTTGCWACAATWARWCCRTCGTYTTTCATYAYWARTTCTAATTTTGCACGATAACCAACAATTGAAGAATAWACTTTWGCTTTGAAWACRRHWTTTCCTCCMACYGTTTCTTTRTCAACAATAATTTTGTTGTAAGAAAGATCTTCTAATCCAACAATTACTCTTTCAGAACCATTKATGATGAAATATCCACCAGGATCBTTTGGATCTTCWCCATGTTCAATTAGTTTTTGTGATGGGAAATTATGTAAAATGCATGCATTTGAACGAACCATTACTGGAATGTCACCAATGTGDACAAATCTAGATTCTAAAATTTTTCCATCTTCAACAACACTTGCCTCCATCATTACAGGAGCAGAATAAGAAACATTTCTCAATCGAGCTTCAGCTGGDGTAATGTGTGTAATAGAACCATCAAGTTCCATCATTCTTGGTTGTTGTAGTTTTACCTTTCCTAATTGAATTTTGTATGGATACTCTGCATTTTCAATTTCAATTTGTACAACTTCGTTRAWTATACTTTGTAATCCTCTTTCTAAAAATTCATCAAATGAGTTTAGATGTTGACGAGCAATTCCTTCTCTTTTTAGAATATCTTGTATGATTGGCCAACGTTTGTTTGCWGGGTGTGACAATTATACTTCCACCACATATCTGTAGTACAGACTTTCACCAGCTGTACTACTTTTTCTCGTAATCTTTATCATGTCACCAGGTTTTACTCCAAGTCCAACAATCGCAGGATCAKTAACAAAAATVAATGGAAGCTCAGTTAGTTTACAATTGAATTTTTCTAAAACTTCTTCAGCCTCTTTTTTTGGCATTATTTCATGWTTTGGAACATATACATGATCAGGAACTAAAATGGGATTTTTTTTAGATGCCAAAATTCAAAACCTCGCGCATAACATTAGTTGTAACCAAAAAGAGAACACACAAACYGAAAAAAGTCACCGAGAGGTTAATATATATCTAATCTGGCTTGATCAAAAATTTCTTTTTTAGTCAAGAATTTTTTTCATAACCTTAAATAGYTRCAAATTGAAGCGTAATTTCAATGAGATMWCAATTGATGGTGTTYWCTTTAACWGCAATTTTAATTTCWAGTATTGKAGTAACACCAGCTTTTKCACANANNGARGAWYCAATTDYWRTTTCCACTGACAAGCCATCTTATTCAGATGGAGAGAMGATTATCGTTTCTGGAGAAGTTAGTGACCTTCTATCAGGATATGCTRTTTCTTTGCAAGTGATAGCTCCCAATGGGAATAGGGTAACMSTTGAACAGWTTGATGTTGGTGCAGATAAAATGTTTAGCSTAGAAMTAACTGCAGGTGGTCCACTATGGAAAKCATCKGGAACATACACAATCAYRGTTCTCTATGGAACAWCARMMAGAACAGCYGAAGCAACTTTTGAMTTTGGYGGTTCWACAGGTRSA
>LKGT01009319.1_pt6 | contig 17114 bp, 19 predicted proteins | sample 503861 | NCBI WGS metagenome assembly LKGT01 (sample SAMN04113194, study PRJNA297058) | marine sediment metagenome | biome: marine benthic biome; feature: marine benthic feature; material: marine sediment; isolation source: sediment sample collected at the water-sediment interface from the South......
CYRWTYTCAGCGGATGACYATTTTGAGCATCAGGCTTTCGTTTAATMGTTGTAATTTTGGTWGGYTCYTTCATATTTGTAATAATTATTGGAATGTCTAYCCCATGYTCTACTATCTCCTTGATAGCTATAGRATCGAGAATTTTCATTCCAAACATTCCTGCTAATCGYGCTTCATTGTAGGATAGCTGTAYAACTTCACTTAATCCCTCACCAACTATTTTTGGATCCGCCGAAAMAACTGCACTATCTTTTTCAAAATCAATTRAAGTATCAAATTTTTTATGAAGTAAAATTCCCAAATCTGCTGCAGTACGATCSGAACCACCTCGTTCATACGTTGTAATTATTCCATCTGYAGTYTTTCCAATAAAACCTCCAATTGAAACTACYTCATTTTCATCAAGTAATTTTTCTAGTGGTTGGATTTTTTCTAGTGATTCTGATRCTAGAAAATTTGTAGACTCGATATTATTGTCTGTAATAATGGGCCAAGAATCTAACTGTACGGCACCTGATTTGATTCCCTGTCCYCTCATGATGTAATTCATGACTTGAGACATGAGTATTTCRCCAGAATATGCTAAAGCCTTTGAACGAACTTCATCAGCAAATTCTCCTTTCTGTTTTGCTTCATCYARTGCTTTTTTGGTGTTATCCAAGTATGAATTAATGAYATTTTTACAYTYTTCTTGATYKTCTGAACTAACTAATTCTAGAATTTTTTCGTATGCTTGCTTTAYCTCATCAATAYTWGGTGATTCTCCGTTTCCTGCYCTTCTTCCTAAATYYAAAACAATATCAGTTAATGATYTARTCTTTCCATTTTGTATTGTAAGTGGCGCAGAAAAAACTGCAATAACTTTAGCATTTTTTTTCAATTCATTTATTCTTTGAATAATTATTGGAACCGATAATCCATCTGCTCCAATTGCACTACCACCAAATTTTGAAACTATCAAATTTGTCATGAGGTATAAAAAATCATGAGCCATCTATTAAGCATTGGTTTTCGATAGTAATGTTTACTGTTTTTCTAAACTTTTCATTTTTCAAAATCTTTACAAAAHATATTCTCAAAGTTTAAATGGATTTTAACGAGGTAGTTTGCTGGGCTCATGGTCCAGATCGGTTATGACGTCGCCCTTACACGGCGAAAATCCGGGGTTCAAATCCCCGTGGGCCCATTAATTGAATNRTWTSTNRATNCAAATTAAAATTAAATTTAGAATCCTCTAAGACCTTTTGGTCTAATTGCTTCTGGATGATTTTTCATCCAAGAAATTTTTTCTARCATTGCRTCTTTGTCTTGAGGAAATGTTCCCTTTATGGTGTAAGCGTTTGAACCATGATTGGTYCTAAAAATAATCTCATCCTTYACATCAATTTGGTTAATCAGTTCTTCTAATTCATTYAATGCTTCATCATCAGACAATGCAACAAATTCTCCATTATATTTTGTTAAAAATTCATYTTTAATTCCATTTTCTAGGTATAATGTTAGAGCCCCTASATAGTGAGGAGTTGACGCATTAATGACTTCTGCAGTTCCTTTGATGTGTTCTTTAGAATACTTTTTTCCTCCYAAACCAAGAATTATCATACAAGACATTGTGTAGCCTGCCTCCTTTGCTTTTTTTACTGATTTGATTATGGTTTGACCTAGCGCTCCCTTTGTTACTTTTTTGAGAACAATATCAGAACCACTTTCAATTCCYAAATAAAACATTTTTAGACCTGCATCAAACATTTGTTTTAGCTCTTCTGGTGTTTTTTTAAGAACATTCATGGGCATTGCATAACACGAAACTCGTTCTAGATTTGGAAATTTTTCGTAAAGATATTTCACAATTTTTRTCATATAATCAGTTGAAAGATTGAGTGCATCCCCATCAGCAAGAAAAATTCTTGCTGTGTCAGGAAGTTGTTTTGCCATCATATCAATTTCAAGTTTTACTTCATCCCATGATCTTTCAGAATATTCTTTTGATCTATACATATCACAAAAAGAACATTCATTGAATGAACAACCTACCGTAACTTGAAAAATTAATGATTGGGCCTCYGATGGCGGTCTATACAGTGGGTAATCGTAATTTAACATCATAAAATCAAATACCGTTTCTTCTAATTTATCATTTTAGGTATATTCTTCTCAATTTAGTCTCMAATATTACAAACTAGGTTTGATTTATTTTTTCAATTAGTTTCTCTTTTTTTGGAAGCCCTGTAAACTCTAGCTTTTCATTTATCACAATACCCGGAGCAGTGAATATTGGRTACTTTTYTAGATATTCTGGTTTTTCAGTTACATCAATTACTTCATAAGAAACTTTCATTTCATCAAGCATCTTTTCAACAACACTRCAGTTTGAACAACYAGGYGTAGTGAGAATTTCAATTTTCATGATTTTCCTTCAATAACTTTYCTTTTTMTTTGAATTGAGTACCATATCATRGGGACTGCAATTAGCACAAAAAGAATTATCGGCATAATGGTTTTGGAAAGGYMTTCTTCAACTCCATGTTCATGCWYATCCATCWYAAATTCRGCAGGAATTGRAGTTAATTCAATTAGCAYATTCCATCCYTGATGAATAAATGTCTCTTCATACCATWCATGTCCTTCTGGAAGACCGTTTATGATCAAAAATGCTCCAATTACRATAAGCATTATTCCTGTAGCTTTTTCTATAGACTCTTTTTTTCTTGTAAGACCTTTTGTTGCATTAATTCCTAAAATTGCYAACGTTGACAATAGAATTAATGGGATTGCTCGTCCAACACCATGAACAACACCAAGAGACGCACCAATTTCTAAACTCCCTGTACCTGCAATGTAAATTAGTAACCAATAGAACAATGGATTAGGACATCCAACACCTGCATTACCTAAYAACAARCCCATAAAGAATGATTTTGAGTATTCTCCTCKATTTTGTATAAAACTYGGRGTTCYAGAATAGGATGGTAATTTTAGATTAATYAATTTTAGTTGTGATAAACCAAATAGAAATGCCGCAATTCCTGCAATAAGAAACATTATCGTAGWAACTTGATCAAGAGAAGCTGTTTGTCCTAGAATTGCAACTCCAGTACCATACGCAGCTATAGTTATTGTTAAACCAGCTCCAAAAAGTAGTGACATAGAGAGACCTTTTTTGTATCCCTTCCCCATGCTAAGTGGGACAATAATGAATACTAGGGGAAGGGTACAGGGCAAAACAATCATTGAAAGACCTGCAACATAAGCAATAGTTAACCAGGATAAATATGAGGACTCTTGGTATTCTTCAACCACAACTTCATTTGTAAGAGAAAAAATCCCTCCAACAAAAATGAAAGAAAATAGAACAAAGCAAATAATCACCAAGGATTTTCTTGCTCCTAATTGAGATGACATCTATCATGAATAGGATTTTTTACTTAATTAAGACTTGAANCTTATTTTCAAAGTTRAAATTACTTAATTAGCCTAAATMAYGATTCTTTACAATCCAAATACCTTATAGTTTATTGAAATCAAACATTTTGTATTACRTATGGCAAATGATCCTCAAGCAAGACGGCTTTTATGGTTTGTATTTGCTGGTTCTCGYGGAGGATTAAATCGACTTAGAATCATTTCTACTTTAAAAGATAAACCAATGAACACAAACCAACTTGCAAATGAAYTGGGTTTAGATTACAAGGCTATTCAACATCACATACAYGTCCTAGAAAAAAACAACCTTATTTCAAAAGAAGGAGAAAAGTACGGTGTTACTTTTTTTGTTTCAACATTTTTAGAAGTTAATATGGARACATTTGATGAGATTGCGAACAAATTGGATAAAAGTAAATAAGAGTAGTGTGGGNGGAGCGAACTAAATGGAACCAACATCAGCGATTTTGTCAGGRGTTTCAATAGCTAACATTATAGTTTTAGGTATATTGATTTGCACATTTGGAAAAATGTATGCAAAAACTAAAGCACAATTGCCTATAGGAATGATTGTTGTCTCTTCAATGCTACTTCTTCACAATGTAATTGGYGCATTTGCATACTTTTCTATGGATCAATTATTTTCTCAGGACATATTTCCTTACATGTTGGGAGTTGTAATTGCAGAACTTGCCGGCTTATTGATCTTTTTAAAAATTACATTAGATTAGATTTAGTTTATTTGTTAGACYGTATAACGTTCAATGGGAAAAATAAATGGTTGTTAGTGTTTATGTTGATGGTTCAGGCGGAARTGATTCTGGATATGGTTTTTTTGTYAAAGAAACTRGTGAATCATTTTATGAAAAAAAAGCTGGTATTACCAACAATGAAGCAGAATATTTGGCAATCATAGCAGCTCTAARAAAATTTGTAGACTCTAATGAAGAAATAAYAATTTACAGTGATTCAAAAAATACTRTATCTCAACTCAATCATGATTTTGCAATAAATAAAGAAGAATTACGTACCTTTGCACGCGAGGCTTGGGAACTTATTGCAAAATTTTCKAAATTAAAACTRCAGTGGATACCAAGAAATGAAAACTTGGCYGGAAAGATGCTTGGTAGTTAGAGATCTACAATTTTCATGAATACTTTATTATACAATTTCATTTGATCAATGTTCRTTAAAATGGCWGAGTCTGTTTTTCTTTCTCCTAAATCTATTGCAATAATTGGAGCATCTGAYAAAARAGGCAGTGTRGGBCGTACAATTACATCAAACATTATGAAYGGTTTCAAAGGTAYAGTTTATCCAATTAGTCCTACAAGACCAACTGTATTTTACAAAAAAGCATAYAAGAGCGTCTTGGATGTTCCAAARCCAATCGATTTAGCTGTAATYGTTATCAAAAACACCATTGTCCCAAYYGTACTAGAAGAATGTGGTAAGAAAAAGATCAAAGGCGCCATAGTTATCACTGCAGGATTTAAGGAAGTAGATGAAGAAGGCAAAAAATTAGAACAACAACTCAAAGATATTGCAAAAAAATACAATATCAAAATTATCGGACCTAACTGTTTGGGAGTCATGAATTTAGATCCAAAGACAATGATGAATTCYACATTTCTTAAAATTACGCCAAAATCTGGAGARAYTGCACTGGTTTCACAAAGTGGTGCCATTTGTGCTGCACTTTGTGAGGATGCTAGTGCACAAGGAATTGGTTTTTCAGCAGTAATTAGTATGGGTAACAAAGCSGACACARMTGAAATTGATGTGCTAAAGATATTGGCAAATCACAAACAAACCAAAGTTATTGTTATGTATCTTGAAGATATGGGAGATGGACAAGAATTTCTCAAAGTTAGTAAAAATATTACTAAAAAATTCAAAAAACCAATCTTTGTTTTGAAATCAGGACGTAGTACTGCTGGTGCAAAAGCTGCAATGTCTCATACTGGTGCACTAATGGGTTCTGATAAAATCTATGATGCATTACTACGCCAATCAGGAGCAATYAGAGTAGATTCAATGGAGGAATTATTTGATTATGCAACRGCATTTTCAAAACAACCACTTCCACTAAAAGGAGATTTTGTAATWGTGTCAAATGCAGGWGGMCCAGCTATYATCACAACAGATGCATGTGAAAAATACGGAATTAAAATGGCAGACATTACTAGTATACGGCCAAAAATTGATGCAGTGATTCCCCCTTGGGGAAGTTCTAGAAATCCAGTTGACATTGTAGGTGATGCTGACTTTAATCGCTTTGATAATGTTCTAAATGAAGTTCTTAGTCACAAAAATGTAGGTTCTGTAATTACAATGTGTACACCATCAGGAACCTTAGATTATGATAAACTGGCTGAAGTTGTAGTAAAACACTCTAAAAAATACAAAAAAACAATGCTTGCAAGTCTKATGGGACTTGATGAAGGTGTTGAAAATAGAAGGATACTCTCTGAAGGTGGAGTTCCATACTATACCTATGCGGAAGGTGCAATTAGRACTCTAGCTGCCATGCTTAGATTTGCYGATTGGATTAAATCTYCACCTGGTAAAATTHCYAAACTTAATGTAAACAAAGCAAAAGCAAAGAAAGTTTTTGATAAAGTAAAAAAAGAAAAAAGACCAAACCTTCTTGAAGAAGAAGGACWMGAAATTCTTCGAGCTTATGGATTTCCACTTCCACAAAGCTCCTTAGCTAAAAATGAAAACGAAGCAGTAAAGATTGCAAAAAAAATTGGTCATCCAGTTGTTATGAAAATTGCTTCACCACAAATAATTCACAAGTCAGATGCTGGTGGTGTTAAAGTTAATTTAACAAATGATAACGAAGTAAAAGTTGCCTTTAAAGAAATTGTAAAAAATGCAAAAAAGTACAACAAAAAAGCTGAGATTAAAGGAGTTCTTATTGTAGAGATGGTTAAAGGTGGAAAAGAAATGATCATTGGTTCAAAACTTGAACCAGGATTTGGTCCAGTTATCATGCTGGGTATGGGTGGAATTTATGTTGAAGTTTTGAAAGATGTTACTTTTCGTTTAGCTCCTGTAACTGATCGTGAAGCAAACGATATGATCTCATCAATTAAAACAAAAAAAATACTTGAAGGTGTTAGAGGCGAAAAACCTTCAGATATCAAAAAGTTATCAGAATGTATTCAAAGGCTTTCACAACTTGTTACTGACTTTAAGGAAATTAAAGAACTTGATATGAATCCCGTACTTGTTATGGAAAAAGGTAAAGGATGTAAAATCCTTGATGTCAGAATTGGTCTTTGAATCTCTCTGATTAYATGACTAGTCATGATCTAGAATTTTTATAGGACTTCGGGGAAAAGTGTTTATGGTAATTAGGACTGGAGAGGATTATATCAACAGCCTTAGAGGTAGAAAACTGAAGGTACATCTCTTTGGTGAGCTCGTAGATGACCCAGTAGAACATCCTTTGATCAGACCCTCAATTAACGCAGTTGCTGAAACTTATGATCTTGCAGTAAGAGAAGAAGAACTGGCAACTGCTCAATCTTCAATAACTGGTCAAAGAGTAAACAGATTTTTGCATATTGCTGAGAGTGCTCAAGATTTGGTTTTACAAAATAAAATGCAGAGAAAAATGGGTCAAAACACCGGTACCTGCTTCCAACGTTGTGTTGGAATGGATGCATTAAACTCACTTCATTCAACTACCTTTGAAATTGATGAAAAACATGGAACAAACTATCATCAAAGATTACTTGATTTTATCAAAATGGTACAAAYYGAAAATTTTGTTATTGGYGGTGCAATGACTGATCCTAAAGGAGATAGAAGTAAAGGACCTRCAGAACAAGTTGACCCTGACMTRTTTCTACACGTTGTTAAAAAAGATGACAAAGGAGTATATGTCACGGGAGCAAAAGCACATCAAACTGGTTGTATTAACTCACATTGGATTATTCTAATGCCAACCATTAGATTAACTGAAAACGATAAAGACTATGCTATCGTTGGTGCTATTCCTGCTGATGCCGAAGGACTTACTTACATTTATGGACGACAGTCTTGTGACACAAGAAGTATGGAAGAAGGTGATATTGATTCAGGAAACTCACRATATTCTGGACAAGAAGCAATGATGATCCTAGAMAACGTTTTCATTCCTTGGGAMAAAGTTTTCCTGAATGGCGAATATGAATTTGCATCAATGTTAATTGAAAGATTTACTTGTTATCACAGAAGAAGCTATGTGTGTAAGACAGGACTTGGTGATGTCTTAATTGGYGCAGCTGCAACAATATCAGATTATAATGGAATTCCAAATGTTTCTCATATTAGAGATAAATTAGTTGAAATGACTCATCTTAACGAATCAATTTTTGCTGCKGGAMTTGCTTCATCTTATCAATCACATAAGYTGAAGTCAGGAGTTTGGTTGAATGATGATATGTTAGCAAATGTCTGTAAACATAATGTTACTCGTTTTCCATATGAGATTGGTCGATTAGCTCAAGATATTGCCGGCGGTCTTATGGTAACAATGCCTTCTGAAAAAGATTTTAGAAATCCAGAAACTGGCCCAATTCTTAGAAAATACTTGGCGGGAAGAAAAGGCGTTGATGTAGAAAATAGAATGAGAATTCTAAGACTAATTGAAAACATGACTATGGGTAGAAATGCAGTAGGATACTTGACAGAATCTATGCACGGYGCAGGCTCTCCTCAAGCACAAAGAATTCAGATCGGTCGTATAATGCAATTAGGTTACAAGATGAACTTAGCCAAGCATCTTGCAAAGGTTAAGGATGATTTCCAAGAACCTGTTGAACCTTCTGATTATTTTAAACGAGTTTTCAAAATTAGCAACKWAAAGGAATAAACCTATTCCTTTCCTTTAYTCTCATCAGAATTATTTYCTTTTAGAGATTCTGAATCAGAACTTTTTTCATTAGTTTTGTTTCCATTTCCTGTTTTTTCAGAACTTGAATATGCATYATCTTTAGGAATTTTTTYRAATTCATCTAAAGTAACAGACGAAATCTCAGCTTTGTCGTCTTCTACATTCAAAGATTTGTAAMTAGSTTCTTTTTCTTTTTTACCTTTTGAARTTTGTTTAAAAATCATTATTCCTATAATAATTGCAATAATTATGTAATTTACAGGAGGTTGCATTATTCTGGTAATATAACCAACATCAGGAATTACATRCCACACTTTTCCAATGTATTCTTCTTCTGTAAYTGGGAAATCAGTACCTGGAATTGAGGCAGGATTGGCATCTCCTTTTGTTCGAATTGTAAATGGWTCCTCATCAATTATTGCAGCTACTCTATGAACAATTACTCTATCATGCCCTGACGGCCGATTAAAAACAATGATGTCGCCTACCTCTACTTCTTCNAAAAGNAATMTTTCCATYAACAAYTARCACATCATACACTTCTARWWCTGGAACCATACTTCCACTTGAGACAACATAAAATGGATTATCTGTCCCAGTAACCATTTTTAATCCAAACCAAATAATCAAAACACCTACAACAACAATTATGATGTCTTTGACTACTCCTCTTGAAACTTTRCCTRCTGTCAATTTACATTYAACCTATATCTGATGAATRAAATCTTACTTGAATTTTATACTCTAAAGCTTTCCACCACACTGTTCACAAAATTTTGAGCCTRCTTTGTTACTATAATTACAACTTGAACAATTTCCTGATTGTGATGCAGTAMTTTCACTTGAACTTCCAAGCAGTATCACCTCACCAATTTTTCTTATTTTRTTCCAAGGAACTGTGACATCATTTCCTTCATTATTTGTTATTACTAAAACAACATTTTGTGAGGAATCTACACCAACTTGTTTTGAAGTTCCTATTCTTTTTGCATTTTCATCAATGACTGCCATTCCAGAAATAGAATTAAATGTAGAATCCATTGGTTGTGTTTGAATTTCTGGAATTGAGGGTTCTGAAACASTTGTTGGTTCATCAAAGGTTGGCATTGTAAGTGGAGGTTCATCAGATGGAGGTTGTGAAAATGATGGTTCRGTAGGTGGTGTATRAGTTGTTTCAGCGGGTGGAGTAAAAGTAGAACCAKAATCTGGAGTTAATGRTYTTGCTGTACCRACATCTCTTTGCACATCAGGTTTTTGAAATTCCCTATATTCAGCTATARTTGAACTRCAAGTATGACAAATGTATTGTCCTTTTTCAACYAAAGTTAAATTCTCAGCAACTACTTCATTTGGATTTTCATGCTCAATCTTTGGACTACCTTCATAATCTTTCTCACATGTATTGCAAAAGAATTTAGAAATTTTATCAGAATCAAGTCTTCCTACDGGAGCYAGAAATAGATCAGGTCCRCCCAAATTTCCTTTTTGCTGTTGTTCWTCAGTGACATTGGCCATGATAAATCCACCAGAACCTCTTAGTTTCTTTAATCTCATCTCAGAGCTCATYAAYCARATTCATCAAAAAGGTCATTTAAGTATATGTTAGTTCAGTTGCACGATTATCAAATTTTAGAATDAAATTCCTACAGAAAAATTGGATAAAATTCTGGTCAACATTTTTAGGTGTGTTCAGATGAATACCGAACAGAAATGGGAATWACTAAAGTTTCAGACAYAAAATCATGGGAAATCGATGTAATGAATTCAGATATTCCTGTATTTGTTGACTTTTGGGCTGAATGGTGTGGTCCATGTAGAATGGTTGGACCCGTTGTTGAGGAACTAGCCAATGATTATGATGGCAAARTAAAATTTGTCAAAGTCAATGTTGATGAAGCTAACGAATTAGCATCAAAGTATAATGTTTTTAGCATTCCAACTYTGGCAATATTCAACAAGGGCCAATTAGTAACTCAACAAGTTGGCGCCGCATCAAAAGAATCATACAAAAATATGATTGATAAAACCCTTCAAGCTGCGTAACTGCACTTGTGTTTTTCATTTTTTTAATCTAAACTATTAATATTGCATTAGTCAAATCTGCCCATGTCACTTGGAGAAGTTGATACATTAAATCTTCTTACAGATAAGCTAGATAACTTATTCACHGAATCTCAAAATTATTACGAATCATTTCTTGACGCAAATAATTTATACAAAAAAGGAAAATTAACCGAAAAAGAATTTTTTGAAAAGTTAGGTGATTATGTTGTAGCATATTCTGCATTAGAATTTCTTTCAATCAAAGTAATTTTAGAAATGAAAAAAGCTTTGGATAAAATSGCRRGTGGAAAATYAATAGGAGGAACTCAATCTCCYGGTTTGATGCCTGGAATGGGTTCGCCTGGAATGATGGGRGGCGGAATGGGRATGCAACCACCTCCMCGTGCKGGAACTGCAGAAAATCCRGTGGGTGGACCAGCWTCTGTTGTTWCTGCAAGAGAAGGATTTGGTGAAGCTGGAACTTTRCCCTCTCCAGATCCATCTATGGTTTCACAATCAACAAGCTCTGGACCATCTTGCTCATCTTGTGGTGCAGGTTTGCGTCCAAACGCAAAGTTTTGCACAAAATGTGGAACAAAAGTTTAGAANTTTTTTTTAAAATTAAAACTAATCTTGAGTAGCACCACAATCAGTACAAAATCGTGCATTTGCTGATATTTTAVTTCCACACTCGGAACAAAATTTTACATCAGAATTGGTTTCAGTTTCTTGATTACCATACATYCCAGAAACTYTAACTGCTCCTGTAGGAACATATGTGTCATCATCAATTATTTGTACAGGTTGAAAGTCTTTTTCTTCAACAAATGTGTAATATCTTAGAACAGTTTTTTTTCTATCTTCAGGATCCGGAACTGTATCTCCTAACCAAAATGAATATCTCATYAGTGTTAATTCCGGAGTAGAAAATACAAGTGTATGAGTTGACATATAGTCTTCAGCTGCTTGTTTTCCATTGAAAACCTTCATGTTTCCACTAAATCTGAATTTATGTATAATAGTTTCTAGGTGGTGGACCGGGAGGGAATTGAACCCTCGACATCCGCGTTGCGAACGCGGCATTATACCACTAAACCACCGGCCCTTACATGATCAAAAGTTGTTCCACTTTTATTCATTTTCTCAAAGAATAATAGACTGCAAAATACAAAAAATTTAGATGACATACGACATCGTAATTACAGATTCTCATTTAGTTTTGCCACAAGGCATTATTGACAAGAATATTGTTATTGATGATGGAAAAATTGTATCAATCACTAATGATGTTCCRTCATGTGATCACAAAATTAATGGAAATGGTTTAGTTTCSATACCAGGTTCAATTGATACTCATATTCACTATGGTGTTTACTCTCCAATMGACAARGCAGCAACTACTGAATCTCATGCTGCAGCAATTGGTGGTATTACTACAATGATGAGAATGTTACGATTAGGAGATTCATACAAGTTATCATTAAAATCACAACTTGAAGCAAGTTCAAATTCTCATTATATTGACTAYACAATCCATGCATCAATTTTCAATAAACAACAAATTGATGAAATGAAATTTTGTGTAGAAAACGGAATTGCATCTTTCAAATTATACATGAATCTTGGYGGTGATGTTAGTCATGTTTACATGGATATGAAACCTGGAACAAATTATCTACATGAAGCTAAAGTAGATATGACTTTAGACATTGTCGAARGTGTAATAAAAAATGCAGCATCTTTAGGATGTCCTGTATTAGTTCATGCTGAAGATTATGAATCCTGTGCATGTGGAATTAAAACTGCTAAAGAAAAAAAACARGATGGACTAGGTGCTTGGTCTGAAAGTAGATCGCCTGAATCTGAAGTTAAAGCTATAAGGACTGTTTCAAAATTTGCGAGAGATTATGGTTGTAYSATATACTTTGTTCATATTGGTTCCTCAAGAGCACTAGAACAAATTAAAGAAGAAAAAACTAATGGAACTAGAATCTATATAGAAACCTGTCCTCATTATCTTACACTTTCATATGAAAAACAAGATGGYTATTTGGCRAAAGTGATGCCACCAATTCGYTCCTCAAATGACATTGAAGCCGTTTGGAGAGCAATTTCTACCAATCAAATTGAYACAATTGGGACTGATCATGTTGCAAATAAACTCAAACTCAAGTTAGGTGGAAGTGATGTTTGGGACGCTTTGCCTGGRTTTCCAGGAATTGGAACCGAATTGYCAATAATGCTAAGCGAAGGAGTGAACAAAGATAGAATTTCTATTGAACATTTRGTWAATCTAACAAGCACAAATGCTGCCAAAATTTTTGGTATGTTTCCTCAAAAAGGAGTACTTCAACAAGGCTCYGATGCAGATATTTCGTTGATTGATTTGAAAAAAGAAAAAAAAGTCTCTAATGAGTTGTTTGGCGCATTTTCAGATTATACCGTTTACGAGGGAATGAATCTTAAAGGCTGGCCTGTCAAAACTTTAGTTCGTGGAGAACTAATTGCAGATGATTTTGAAGTTGTGGGCAAGCGTGGATTTGGGAAATTTGTTAAAAGAACAATTTAAGAAATTATTTCAAACTTGCCATTTGTCTTTGCTTTGTAAATCACATCAGGCTTTCTTGTAAATATTCCAACTTCCATTACACCTGCAATCTGAATAATTTTTTGTGCAAGAATTTTTGGTTTTTTAATTACACCAAAATTACAATCTAAAATAATATTTCCGTTCTCAGTAATGAATGGATAACCTTTTTCTAATGTTCTTATTCTTGGCTTTCCACCTAACTTCTTAATTGATTTTGTAACACTACTGCGTGCTAAAGGATGAACTTCAACTGGAACTGGACGATTAAAATGTTTTACAAACTTTGATTTATCTGCCATTATTACAACYTTTTTTGCAGCATTAATCAAAATATTTTCTCGAAGTAAGGCACCTCCACCACCTTTGATCAAATTTTTTTCTGAATCAATTTGATCTGCTCCATCAAAAACTACGTCRATATGATCAATTTGATCCGCTTGAATTAATGGAATTCTTCCTTGTTCAGCAATTAATTTTATTTGAAGTGAAGTTGGCACACCTTTAATTTTGATTTTTTTTGTTTTGATAAATGAAGAAAGTGATTTCACAAATGATGTTGCAGCCCTTCCACTTCCTAGTCCTAACACATAACCATCTTTAACAAATTTTAACGCATCAGTTGATAATGCCGAAATGGCATCATCAWAAGACAATTACTCTACCTCTGCTTGTTCTAGTCTGGAGAGAGTTTTGTTAATCTCTCTTTTGATCTTGTCGAGGTCATTTTCATCTTCHTCAATTTTATCTTCATCTGGAATTTTGAGGGATGTTTGAGGTTTTTCTTGTTCAATTTGTRTKMCGTTTTGTTGTGGTGCAGGCAGTTGTGTTAGAATTTCTTGGTTTGGAATTTCAGGTTTTACTTCTGGTTTTAGCGTAGTTTGATTAATCTCAACTTTTTCAGGAGCTTTTTCGTGTTGTTTTACAATTTCTTCCACAATCTCACTTTTTGGTTGTAGCGGTTTTTGTYCAATGAATGGAAATTCRGGATGTTTATTTGATATTTCAGTGAGTGTTGTTAATTCAACTGATATTGGTRATTGTGGTGCAGCTTGAATTRTAGGAATGATWACTTTTTGTYGTGGTTTTTCTTCAGTCCTTTTTACTTGAATAGGTTTTTCTTGTAACTCHGTAACAGGTTTTTCTTTTTTAATTTCTTCTTTTTGYNTTATCACTTCAGTYTTTACTTCDGGAGTCTGAGAATTTGCTATTGTAATYTTTGATGTGAGTTCATATAATCTCTTATCTAGCTGTGATAATTTTTGATCCATTAATGTAATTAGGCCTTCTCCAACTGGACCAAGGTCAGGATGCTTACTTGCCATTTTTAATTTTTCAATCTTTGCAAGGATAATGCCTAATTGATGTTGRTATCTTARCAATAATTTGTCTCGCTGAATCTTATTTAGACCAGCATCATTTTGATAAAGTCTAGTAATTGTCTTGGTAAGAATTTCCTTTTCTAAACGAAGAGAATTAATYTGATTTTTAATTTGAGAATTTGCGCCAATTGTTCCTACTTSAACCTTGTTTTTAGGGAATTTTTTCACAGCAACTGCTGTACAGAYACCTGCAATRGAACTTAAGAAAAGAACAATTTCTTGCATCTAGGTGTACCATTTGATCCACGAGTATTTTCTAATCTTAGCCTCTGGGAATCCACAACTTGCACATYGGTGGTGACGTTTATGAAAAGAGTTCTTTCCACATCTACGACATCGTATGTGGACTTTTTTCCTTGTAAAACCACCCATTGAAGTTGTTCCTTTCACCATGATTCAATCACTCACGTAGATGGAGGTGGAGAAATCATAACTATATTGTCTCCTCTAACAACAATGGTTCCTAGGCTTTTTGACTCTCCCTCAGAAGGGATCTCTTCTGACTGGTCGAGTAGCAGATTCATGTGCTGGTCAAAACCAAGCAAACTTCCTCGTATTGTCTTGTTGCCTTTGAGCTTAACCAAGACTACTTTGTTAATACTCTCATCAAGTACTTTTACTGCCATATCAACGGACATTTACTTCACTCATTAGCGTTCGTATTGGAGGATTATATTAAAATTTCATTGGTGTAACTTTGGATTTTTACCAGTAAGGCAAGTTTGACACTTTTTTTCTAGGTTTTTCACGATTTCAGATAACAATTTCATGCCATCTTTTTTTGATGCTTTTCTAGGATCTCCCCAAACGCCGTTTTTTGTTGCTTTTGGAAAGGATTTTGCCGCAATTTTTTTTGCTCTAGAAATTTCTCTTGATTTCAAATTTTCAGTAGTTAAACCCTTTTTTGCAAGTTTCATTTTGACCTTATTTGATACGGCAAGCATGAGTGATGTCTCAACAAAACCTGCGTGGTCAAAACAATCTTTCATAAAATTCCAGTAAGAAAAAACAAAAACACGAATTTTACCTCTAGAAAGTTTGTTCACTTTACTACTAAGACCATTGATAGCTTTTTGATTGGTATAGTGACCATTTAGAACAAAAACTGTTTTGATACCATTGCTTGCTAATGATAAACAGAGTTCTGAAAGTAATTTTTGCAAAGTCGAAGGTTTTACACTTAGATTGAAAAATGGACCATGCTCAAATGAAACACCATAGGAAATAGTAGGTAAGAGCAGAAAATTTCCTTTTTTTGCTACTCTTATTGCAATCTCAGTTACTAAATCTGAATCAGTTGAAACTGGAAGATGGGGGCCATGCTGTTCAATAGAGCCAACAGGAATTATGGCTGCCTGGTTTTTCTTTTTGATTAATTTTCTGAGATTGGGATCTAACTGATCCTTTACAACTATCATTAGTTTCACTTGGATTTTATGTGAACTTTTCTCCAGCGAACATCCAATTTATTTTCAAGGTGCATTTTGACGGCTTTCACCAAAGTCTGTGCTTCTAGTTTCTGACCTTGTTTTTTGATCTTCTCTAACCCATCGTTAGGATCTACTTTGAAAGAATCTTGGAAAATAATTGGTCCTTGATCTAAGTTTTCTGTTACATAGTGAGCAGTAACGCCAATAATCTTTGTTCCTCTCTCATATGCTTGTGCATATGCAAGTGCTCCTGGAAATGCAGGTAGCAAAGAAGGATGAATATTGATTATTCTTGCAGGATATCTCCACACAAAGTTTGGCGTTAAAATTTTCATGTATCTTGCAAGAACTATTACATCAATGTTATACTTTTTACAAATTTGAATTAGCTTTTGTTCAGCTTTTTCCTGAACTTTTTCATCAACGAGAACAAATGGAATTTTTGCCTTTTTTGCCATTGGAATTAGTGTTTTTTCAGTACCTACAATCAAACTAATTGTTCCTTTGATAGATTTTTTTGATTTAAGAATTGCATCAAGACAGTGGGGTTCTTTTGTAACAAATAATGCTATATTTTTTTGTGAACCTAGTTCATGATGAGTACTTACATCCATTTTTTGTTTTTTTGCAACTTTTTGTAATTCACCATCAAATTTTTTTACATTAACACTTTTTGTAAATGAAACTTCTAGATACATTCCAAAAAGTCCTTTCATTACATTTTGGTTTACTTTCTCAATGTTTCCCCCTTTGTGGAAAACAAAATTTGTAAAAGCTGCAACTACTCCTTCTCTATCTTTTCCAACTACTGTTACTCCAATGATTATTTTTTTCACGACGGTGTTTTATGATCATACCTTATTAATGCTTAAAACATCAAAACAAAATTTTTCAGAGTAAATGCGGAAGGTGGGATTCGAACCCACGAACCCCTAAGAGACAGGGTCCTAAGCCCTGCGCCTTTGACCAGGCTTGGCAACTTCCGCAACGCAACTGCCTTTAAACACAAACTTAACGGTTATCATTAGCTAGCTAAATAGATTCTATCACAAACAAGAGTTGTTCTATTTACAAATCCAATTATCAGCAGTCATCCATGCACTTTTCACAGAATTTATTTCATCTTGAATGTCACTACGCCCTGGCGATTCGACTGAAACAGGTTGCCGTTGGGGCTTCCCCGGCATGCCTGATCCTCGGGTGTGAGGGAAATCGGTTCGGTTTTCTGTAATACATAATGAAGGAGGCATGAAGCGGTTGGAGCCGTGTGTCCCAGGTTCATACATAAGCACTTTCGTAATGAAAATCAATGAATCGAATAAAAATCGACGAGGGCGCAGGCCTGGACACCGCGCCGCGTG
>LKGT01009315.1_pt1 | contig 17079 bp, 19 predicted proteins | sample 503861 | NCBI WGS metagenome assembly LKGT01 (sample SAMN04113194, study PRJNA297058) | marine sediment metagenome | biome: marine benthic biome; feature: marine benthic feature; material: marine sediment; isolation source: sediment sample collected at the water-sediment interface from the South......
CCCTCAGGATGTCGCTGAGCTGCTGATCCTCGGTTTCGTACTGTTTCTCGATAAGGGTGCGGAGCGTGTACTCCCCGGCAATGACCGGGAATAGATCGTACCGGGTGATGAACTTGAGGTCCTCGATGAGGCCCAGGTTAGTCGGATCGGCCATCGCCACGGTCAGGGTCCGCCCCTCCCGCTTCAGCGGAAGAACCGTGTGCCTCAGCGCCATGTCCGCTGGAATCAGCTTGGAGATGTGGGGGTCGACTTTGAACTGCGACAGGTCCACCGCGGGCATGCGATACTGGCGCGCCAGCACCTTGGTGATGGCGTTCTCCTCCACCAGGCCCTGCTTGACGAGCAGATACCCGAGACGATGGCCAGACGACTTCTGCTCAGACAAGACCTGCTGGCACTGTTCCTCAGTGAGTAGGCCTTCCCGAATCAGAATCTCGCCTAAGCGGTCGCCACCTGTGGCCGTGGTCGTCATGGCTACCCAGAGCGTCGGAGAAACCGGGACAGCGACCCGCTGCAGTGCCGGACCCGGTCGGCCGGCCGACTTCCGAAGTCGACCGATCTCGGTGGTCCATCGCCGCGACGCCCTGCGGGCTTCGAAGATCATGCAGGAACGGGCCCTTGCGAATCCCATCATCGCCTTCCAGTGGCAGAGCATGGTGGAGGAGATTCTGGGGGATGAGGGACATGAGGTGAAGGGGGTCCGTCTCAAGAACGTGAAGACCGAGGCGCGGACCGAGATGGCATGCGATGGGGTCTTCATCGCCATCGGGCATAGGCCAAACACGGCCCTCTTTGCGGGGCGGCTTCACATGGATGAGCGAGGCTACATCGTCACCGAGGACGGGACCAAGACCAGCGTCCCGGGGGTCTTTGCCTGCGGCGACGTCCAGGATCATGTGTATCGGCAGGCGGTGACCGCCGCGGGGAGTGGCTGTATGGCTGCGATGGATGCAGAGCGGTTTCTGGAGGCCGAAGGGGGCTGAGGGTCAGCCGCTGGAATGCTGTAATGCGAGCAGGCCTGTAGGCTCGGAACATTCTGAAGAGGTTGTTGCGTTCCAGCGTGCTAGCCTTCCAGCATCCCAGCAATTGTGTGCTGACAGCTGATCGCTAGCTGCTGGGGGGCGCGATGCCAACGCGGGACAATATCAGCCTGACGCTCATGGACGCCAAGATTCTGCTGGAGGGGGCTGAAAAGAAGGCGATGGAGATTGGCGTCCCCATGGACATCGCCGTCGTGGATGACGGGGGCAATCTGCTCGCCTTTCACCGGATGGAGGGGCTAAGATCGCCAGCATCGACATCGCCGTCAGCAAGGCCTATACCGCCGCGGCGGCCCGGACGCCGACCCACAAATACGGAGAACTCGCCCAGCCGGGAGGGCCCGTCTTCGGGATCTTCACAAGCAATCAGGGACGGTTCAGTATCATACGCGGTGGGCTCCCCATTCTGATCGAGGGCCAGGTCGTCGGCGGAGTCGGGGTGGGTGCAGGGACACCGGATCAGGATGTAGAGGTGGCCCAGGCGGGGATCGACACCCTTCTCCATTCCCTGTCGTCGTAATCCGGAGGACCATCGATGGCGACGCTCCTCCAGCTCGTCCTGGACGAGCCAGATCGGAGGGTTGCCCTAGAGATGGCCCGTCAGCTGGCCGGCCTGGTCGACGCGTTTGAGCTCGGGCCTCGGCTGCTCCGCGCCGAGGGCCCGGCCTTCGTGACGGCGGTGCGTGACACGGTGCCGGACCGGCCACTGGCCTGCTGGGCCGAGACCGAGAGAGAGGTTGAAGCGCTACTCGAGGTCGGGGTAGAGGGGGTGACGGTGCCAGCGTCCCTCTCCGACGAAGTGCTCTCTAGTGTCATCGCACGGGGCCGGGAGACGGGGCGGCGGATCCTGCTGGATCTGGTCAGCGTTTCTGACCCGGCGGCGCAGGATGCGCGATTGAGGAGGCTCAAGCCAGATCTCCTCAAGGTTCCGGTGGAGATCAACTTCCGGGAAGTGCTGGGGAAGCTCCGGGAACTGGAAATTCCCCTGGCTTTCAGTGGTGACTGGAGCGTGGCCCAGGTCCCGTGGCTCCTGCTCTACCGGCCGGTCGCCCTGATCGCCGGATCCGTGGTCACGACGGCTCCAGAGCCGAAACGGATCGTCGAGGCCATCCGCGCCAGGATGGCGATTGTCCCCACGATGAGCCACTTCTACTAGGGCCCCTCTTGTGAGAAAAAGCAGTCAGCAATCAGCCGCTCGAATGCTGGAATGCGAGCAGGCCTGTAGGCTCGGAACATTCTGAAGAGGTTGTTGCGTTCCAGCGTGCTAGCCTTCCAGCATCCCAGCAATTGTTTGCCGACTGCTGACTGCTGTTCCAGAGGTGGGCGATGGAATGGGTGAAGCTGGAAGAGCGCCGGCGCTTCTCCCCAGAGAAGATGGTCAAGGCCGGTCTTTTTGAGACCGGCCGTTTCTTCTGCGACCTATACTGCTTTGAGCCTGGACAGGCCCAGAAACCTCACACACATTCCGACTCTGACAAGATCTATGTGGTCCTGGAGGGGCAAGGGAGGTTTCGGGTAGGGGAGGAGGAGCGGGATCTGGGTGCGGCCACGGCAATCCTCGCCCCCGCCGGGGTCGAGCACGGGGTCGTCAGTCTTGGGCCAGGCCGGCTGATACTCCTCGTGTTCATGACACCGAAACCGGAGCACTGAAGGCGGGATCATCCGGTTTGGTCCGATCTCTGGCTCCCAAACGCTCCTGAGGTTTGGACTCTGAGATTTGCGATGACTGCCCTCGTGGTCCATTACCACGAAATTGCACTCAAGGCCCGCAATCGTCCCCTCTTTGTGAACCAGCTGGTCCTCAATCTGGGAAGGGCCACTGCCGGTCTCCCGGTGCGTCGGATCCGGAAGCTTCCAGGCCGGGTCGTGCTCGAACTTTCCGAGGAGGGCTCGGCCGGGGCGGCTGCGGACCGGGTCCGGCAGGTCTTTGGGGTGGCCAACTGCTCGCCGGCCTATCGCTCATCCTTGACCCTTGATGCCCTGCAGGAGACGGCCGAGAAGGTCCTGACAGGGCAGTCCTTCCAAACCTTCCGGGTGACTGCCCGCCGGGGGGCATACAAGGCCTTCCCCCTCACGTCCCAACAGCTGAACGAAGTCCTGGGGAGCTTTGTGCTGCAGCGGTATTCGGCCAGAGTGGACCTGAAAAACCCGGAACTCACACTCTTTGTTGAGATCCTGCCAAGGGAGGCCTTCCTCTACTTGGAAAAAGTTCCGGGGGTGGGCGGACTCCCGGTTGGGGTGGGGGGAAGGGTCATCGCGCTCGTTTCGGGAGGTATCGACTCTCCGGTGGCTGCGTATCGCATGATGCGACGGGGGTGTCTCGTGACCTTTGTCCACTTCCACGGGGCCCCCTTCTTGGATCGTCGGACCCAGGAGAAAACCAGAGAGATCGTCAAACTCCTCACCCGCTTTCAATACGCCTCTCGGCTCTATATGGTCCCTTTCGGCGAGGTCCAGCAGGAAGTGGTGTTGAATACCCGTGGTCCTTACCGGGTCCTCCTCTACCGCCGTCTGATGGCCCGGATCGCGGAGCACCTCGCCAGCCTCGAGGGGGCCGGGGCCCTGGTCACGGGTGAGAGTCTTGGGCAGGTGGCCTCCCAGACCTTGGAGAACCTCACTGTGATCGAGGAGGCGGTGACGCTTCCCATCCTCCGCCCCCTGGTCGGGATGGATAAAGCAGAGATCTCGGAGCAGGCCAGGGGGATCGAGACCTATGAGATTTCTATCCAGCCTGACCAGGACTGCTGTACCCTCTTTGTCCCCCGGCACCCGGCCACCCGGGCGACGATAGAGGAGATCGGCAGGGCAGAGCTCACCCTCGACATCGACCGCCTGGTAAAAATGGGGGTGGAGCGGGCCGAGCTGGAAGTATTTGCCTTCCCGGAGGCCCCGTGAGCAAGACCGATTGGGAGTCTTCCTCGTCAGGCAATGACGCGATTCACCTGGCTGAGGCAGAAAGGGGGGTAATATGAGAAAGGCCTTGATCGGACTAGCCGCCCTTGCGATTGGGCTCTTGATCGCGGCTGGTGTGGTGGGGTTTTTGGCCCTTTATGGCAAGCTCCCGCTCCATATACACATCGCCTTGGCGATGCTTGGAGCGATTCTTTCTATCGCGGCGAATGCCGGGGTGATCATTTACGTTGTCTCCCACAAGGAGTGACGTGACTCTGTTAAAGCGGTTCTGGTCTGGCCAGCAGGGGACCGACCTCAATCCTTGCCTTCATCCCGCTTTTGAAGCCCCTTCATTTTCTCCCGGACCCACTCCTCGAATGGGGTGGGCTCCTTCACAAGGGGGACGAACTCCTCATCGATGTACCGGTGGTTGAGGACCACAGGGATCCAGCGGATCCAGTCTTCACGGTCGGAGATCGTTTGGGCTTTCAACATCCCGTTCTCGAGGTCCATCTTGAAGCCGGTGGGGATCGCCGAGAGCATCTCGAAGGCCTCTTGAGAGATGTGAAGACAATGAGTCCCGAGGGGGATATCTGAGCGCTCCTTGGAAAAGCCCTGAATCGAACCGTCATCAGTGTAATATACGTAAGCCATAAAGATTTCTTCTTGGCGAAAGACTACGTGAGCCCCTCTGCAATCTCGATCTGGGCGCGCCGCACGAGCTCCTGTACCCACATCGACCATATCCTGAGCTGCTTCTCCGAAAGGCGCTGCTGCGTCCAGGCTTCCTTCTCCTTTTCAAAGGCCTCCCGCGTGGCGGCCTCGCGATCCAGAAGTTGAATCAGGAAATAAGACTTCCCTCCCTCGACCACGGGGCTGATCTCTCTCTCCTTCAAGCGGAGGATCGCCAGGTGAAACCCCCGGCTGTCCAGGGGGTCCACCACGGCCTCGCCAAAGGCGAAGGGTTTCGACCGTTTGAGCTCCAGGCCTGAGTTTTGCAGGAGTTTTTTACGCAGGGTTCCCTTCTGGCTGGCTCGTGCGTGGAGGTCTTCGAGGCGGGTCTTGTTCTCCTCTGATCGGGGGAGGCTGACGTAGGCGACACGGACCTTCTCCTTGGCAGTCCGGAAGGTTCCCCATGCCTCGGCCTCCGAAACTTTGGCGGACCCTTGAATGAGAGTGGCCAACTTTCGGCGGAGGAGATCCCGGCGAATCGTCTCTTCGTATTGCTCCGGCGTCAGACGGTTCGCCTCCAGCAGTCGCCGATAGCGCAGCGGGCTGAATTTCCCCTCTTCGGTGAAAAGGGGTTCCTGCATGACGGCAGCGGCCAATTCCTCGCGGGAGACGGTGAGCCCATACCGCTCTGCCGCCTGCAAGAGGAGTCGGGAGGTGATGAGGCCATTCAGGACCTGGTGGCGAATGCCGAGTTTGCTCACCAGATCGTCCTTCCACTGATCGCCGTAGATTCGTTGCAAGGCCTGCACCCGCTCCCGGTAGGCCCGTTGGAACTCCGGGCGAGGGATGGATTCCCCATTGACCGTGGCGGCGCCCCCGAGATTACGGCCCAGACCGGGGCCGCCAGATTGCATTCCATAGACCAGGAAAATCGTCGCGATGAAAGATGCGATGACCAACCAGAGGGTGATGCTAAGAGCCTTCATGTTTTTGCGTATTGAGCGAAGCATGTCTTACTCCGTTGGAGACCCCTATTGCCAAGAAAAGGATACCCAATGGCCTGGCCGGTCCGCAACAGTTTTTTTCCCTGTCTGGCGCCCGATGAGGGAAAACCCTTGTCTTTACAGCATGGCTATGGTAATCATCTATCCGCGTTCGGTGCGTGAAGGGATCATCGGACGGTAGGAGAAAGGAGCGGGGCTTATGCTCTTGGGCTGGATCTACGGTATGTTTTCCAACGACCTCGCCATTGATCTCGGGACCGCCAACACGCTCATCTACGTCCGGGGGAAAGGGATCGTCCTTTCTGAACCTTCGGTGGTCGCGGTGAAGAAGGGGACGAGCCATGTGCTGAAGGTTGGGAGAGAGGCCAAGGAGATGGTGGGCCGGACCCCGGCGAGCATCGTCGCGATCCGACCACTCCAGGATGGGGTCATTGCCGACTTTGATATCACCGAGGCGATGATCCGCGCGTTCATTGTCAAGATCCATAACCGGAAGACGCTCGTCCGGCCCCGGATTGTGATCGGTATCCCCTCCGGGATTACCCAGGTGGAGAAGCGCGCGATTCGGGATTGTGCGGAACAGGCGGGTGCCCGGGAGATCTATCTCATTGAAGAGCCGATGGCGGCGTCCATCGGGGCAGGTCTGCCGATTCACGAGCCTTCGGGGAATATGATCGTGGACATCGGTGGCGGGACCACCGAGGTGGCGGTGATCTCTCTCGCCGGGATCGTTTACAGTCAGTCCATCCGTATCGCCGGCGACGAGATGGACGAGGGGATCATTCAGTACTTGAAGCGGAAGTTTAACCTGCTGGTGGGAGAGCGGACCGCGGAGCACATTAAGATCCAGGCTGGCTCGGCCTATCCCTTCGATGAGCCGCGGAAGATAGAGATCAAAGGGCGGGACCTGATGGACGGGATTCCTAAGACCATGACGGTCACCGACAGCGATATCCGGGAGGCACTGCACGATCCGATTTACGCGATCGTAGATGCGGTGAAGACCGCTCTGGAGCGGACCCCGCCGGAGTTGGCGGCGGATATCGCCGAGAAGGGGATCGTCATGACGGGTGGGGGCTCCCTCCTCCACGGCCTTGACACCCTCATCGGCTTGGAGACCCACCTCAAGATGACCATCGCGGAGGATCCCCTCTCCTGTGTGGTTCTGGGGGCTGGCAAGGTCTTGGACGAGCTGGACCTGTTGAAGTCGGTCTGTCTCGAAAACTAGATGACCGATGACGGCTCGACTGAGGGCTTCGAGTGAGCCTCAGCCGAACTCCTCGCCGAAGTCGGATGACCGATGACCGATGAGCCATGACCGAGAAAATGAGGGTATCGGCTATGGGTCATTTGAGCAGCCTCGCACCCGTCGGGAGGGCCGCAGGATGCGATGATCCTTCGCCTGCTCGCGAAATATCGACGGACGGTCGTCCTCGCGAGTGCCGTCCTTGTCTCCTTCCTCCTGATGACCATGGAGGTGCGCCAGGAAGAGAATCTTACGCCTTTTCTCAAACGGCTCCTCCTCGAGTCCGTCAGCCCTTTCCTTAAGGCCACCACGTACGTCAAGCATACCGCTCAAGAGATCTGGGATAACTATGTGGATCTCCGCTTCGTCCGGCAGGAGAATCTGCGCCTCCACGAGGAGATCGAAGCTCTCCAGACCCGCCTGAGGGTATTGGAGGAAGCAGATCGGGAAAATTTACGCCTCAAGGACCTCCTGGGCCTTCGAGGGCGAGTGTCCTTCACCGTTGTTCCAGCGGGGGTGGTAGGGAAGGATGCCACCAACTGGTTTCACAGCTTGCTGATCGACCTCGGGGCCCGCGACGGTATGAGACGCCATATGGCGGTGATCGCCCCTGGGGGGCTGGTCGGCCAGATTGTGGAGGTCAGCCGCTCGAGCGCCCGCGTCCAGCTCATCACCGATCCCGTGAGTTCGGTCGGGGCGCTGCTGCAGACCTCACGGGTGACAGGGCTATTGGTGGGCGCCCGATCGGGGCGGCTGCGGATCAGGTACCTTCCCGTCCGGGCCGAGGTCCGGGAGGGAGAGGTAGTGATCACCTCGGGTCTCGGTGGTGTGTATCCCAAGGGGATATTGGTCGGAAAGGTGGCGGCTGTTGACAGGCGGAGTGGGGCCCTCTTTCAGGAGGCGATCGTCGAACCCAGCATCGATTTTTCTCGGTTGGAGGGGGTCCTGGTGGTCGCCGGGGAGGGTTCCCGTCCTCTTCGGTCTCAGCGGAGGGAGGAATGATCTGGTTGGTCGGCGGAATTCTCGGGGTTGTGATTCTCCAGACGACCATCACCCCGCTGGTGGAACTCGGGCAGGTCCGGCCGGACCTCTTCCTCCTGCTGCTCTACTTGGGGAGCTACAAGATGAGTCCCGTGCGGGCCTGCCTGTGGGGTTCCGTGCTGGGCCTCTATGAAGATGCCCTCTCCGGGGCTCCCCTGGGACTGAATGTCTTTACCTTGAGTCTCCTGGGGTACGCGCTGGTTCGGGTGCGAGAGGAGCTGGAGGAGACGCGTCTCGTCCCTCACGTGGTTCTCCTCTTTCTTGCCGGGCTCAGCTCGGGCTTGATGACTCTAGGGGTCCTGGCCTTCTTCGGAATGGGGCGAGAGCTCGGGGAGTCCCTCATCTGGGTAGTCCTGCCGACGGCGGTGTACACGACAGCCGTCGGGGCCCTCCTCCTGTTTGGCACCAGGTTGGGCCGGCTGGTGGAGGTGAAACTGTGAACCGGCCGTGGCTCTCCCTCACCCCGCTGATCCAGCGAAAGATTCGTCGGACTGCGCTCCTGGTCACGGCGGTCTTTATCATGCTTTTCATGCGGTTGTGGTACCTCCAGGTATTGGAGGGTCGGCACTACGCCACCCTGTCCACCAACAACCGCCTCCGCCTGCGCTCGGTGGAGGCCCCCAGGGGGTTCATCCTTGATCGGTCTGGGGCGGTCCTGGTGGAGAATCGCCCCTCGTTCGATGTGTACGTGATCCCCGCCGACGTCCCGGATCCTGACGAGACCGCTCGGGCCATTGGAGCCATTCTGGCGCAGGCACCAGGGGAGGTCGCCGGGAAGATTCGGGCGGGCCAAGCCCATCCCTATCAACCGCTTCTTCTGGCCCGGGAGGTGAATGAGCGGACCATGGTGGCCATCGAGGAGCGGAAGATGAATCTGCCAGGCATCAGCCTCAAGGTCCATCCGATCCGGTCATACCTCGACCACGGCATCGCCGCCCATCTCCTGGGATATGTGAGCGAGGTGAATCGGGAGCAACTCCACCAAGAAGAGTACCGGGATTTTCAGCCGGGCGAGACGGTAGGCCAAGCGGGAGTAGAACGGCTATTCGATGCCTTTGTGCGGGGGATCAATGGCCGGGAAGAGATCGAGGTGGACGCGCAGGGACGGTTGGTACGCCTCCTCGATCGGCTCGAGCCCCAATCCGGCTTCAATCTTGTTCTGACCCTCGACAAGAAGCTGCAGGTGGCCGCGGAAAAGGCCTTCGCTGGAAAACGAGGGGCCGTGGTGGCCATGAATCCTCAGACCGGCGAGATCCTGGTGTGGGTCAGTGGGCCCTCCTACGATCCAAACCTTTTCGCCCAGCGGCTGAGCCGCGGGGCGTGGGAAGAGCTGGTTGCCAATCCGACACATCCGTTCCAGAATCGTCCCCTCCAGGCGCAATACCCCCCAGGGTCGATTTTTAAATTGGTGGTGATGGCTGCGGGGTTAGAAACCGGGGCGATCACGCCCGAGACAGTCTTCCACTGTCCCGGTCACTTCACCCTGGGTCGTTCCACCTTTAAAGATTGGAAGGAAGGGGGACACGGCCGGCAAGACCTGATGCAGGCGATCGCCCACTCGTGCAATGTCTACTTTTACCAGGCCGCGCTGAAGACGGGGATCGACCCCATCGCGTGGGTCGCCCGGGAGTTTGGACTGGGTCAGAAGACGGGGATTGAACTGAGGGATGAGGCGACGGGACTCATTCCCGCGCCGGCCTGGAAACGGGATACCGTGGGGGAACCCTGGTACCCCGGGGACACCGTCCTCAGCGGGATAGGCCAGGGGAGGATCCTCGTCACACCGCTCCAGATGGTGACGATGGTGGCGGCCATTGCCAACGGGGGGACCCTCTACCGACCTTGGATGGTGAAACGGGTGGAGTCCTGGGGGGGAGAGGTAGTGGCGGCCTACGGGCCAGAGGTCGTCCGAAAGGTGAACGTGAATCCTCGGGTTTTGGAGCTGCTCCGCCAGGGGATGCTCCGGGTGGTGGAGGAGGGGACCGGCAGGTCGGCCCGCATTAGCGGGGTCCAGGTCGCGGGAAAGACGGGAACCGCGCAAGTAGTCAAAAGGCAGGTCGGCAACGCCGGGATGACGAAGGACCACGCGTGGTTCGTGGCCTTTGCCCCTTACACGGATCCGGAGATTGCGATCGTGGTCATTGCCGAGAATGCCGGTTTCGGCAGCGTGGCCGCCGCACCAGTCGCGCGGGCGGTCCTGGAGGCCGCCTATTCTCCCGCGCGAGGAAAGACCGCAGTGGCTCAAGGACCGGGACTCGGGGCGCAGGAATAGTCCAGGAGACGGCGAATGTATCTCGACCGCCGGATGCTCGCGACCTTTGACTGGCGAATGGCTGGCATCACCCTGATTCTCATCGGCGTCGGGATTATCACCATCTGGAGCGGCAATCTGGGCTCTCCCTCGCCCCTGAAGCAGAGCCTGTATCTCCGTCAGGCCCTCTGGTTCGTCCTAGGGCTCTTTGGGCTCCTCGCGGCTGCATTCGTCAACTATCGGAGCCTGGCCCGGTTTGCCTATCCGATCTTTGGGACCTTCCTCGCCCTCCTGCTCCTGCTCACGGTAGTCGGGGGGGCGGGCTCTGGGGCCCAGCGCTGGATCCGGGTCGGGGTGTGGACGCTCCAACCCTCAGAGTTCATGAAGCTCGCCCTGATCGTCGTCCTGGCACGCTACTTTGAGGATTACAAGGAGCGCCTAGGGGAGTTGCGCCTCTTGGTAGTCCCTGCCATAGTCGCACTTGTCCCTATCCTCCTCATCCTGGGACAGCCGGATTTGGGCACGGCCACGCTGCTGGGACTGCTCACCCTCTCGATCCTCCTCTTGGTGGGGCTCCGGTTCAAACACCTCCTCTTCCTCGCTTTTGCCGGCGCAGCCTTGACGCCACTCCTCTGGTCCTTCCTCAAGGACTATCAGCAGCAGCGACTCATGGTCTTTTTGTACCCACAGCTTGATCCACTCGGGGCGGGCTATCACATCACGCAGTCCAAGATCGCCGTAGGGTCGGGGGGGCTGTTGGGGAAGGGATTGAAGGCGGCGAGCCAGAGCCAGCTCAACTTTCTCCCGGCCAGCCACACCGACTTTATCTTCGCGGTGCTGGCCGAGCAGTGGGGATTCCTCGGCTGCCTGGCCATCCTCCTCCTGTACTATTTCCTCATTACGCGGGGACTCGAGATCGCCAGTGAGGCCAGAGATCTCTTCGGCGCTTTGATGGCCTTCGGGATTATGGCCATGCTGATGGTCCAACTCGCCGTTAACGTCGGGATGGTGCTGGGTGTGATGCCGGTGGTGGGAGTCCCCCTTCCCCTCTTGAGCTACGGGGGCTCCTCCCTCCTGGTGACTTGCGTCAGTATCGGGCTGGTCATGAGCGTCCACATGCGCCGGTTCCTCTATTAGCCCGGATTATTCACATAGAAGTGAATAATCTGCCCTCCGGGCCGTTCGACATGCTCACGGTCCCGAGCAGAGCCGAGGGACTTCGACTCCGCCCCGCGTTTGCGGGGCCTCGGTCAGGGCTAGCCTTGAGTCCCGCCCCAGTAGCGGGACGCATTATTTACGAAGACACTCCGTTCGTGAATAATGCGGGTTAGGTCACCCTCCGAAGGACAGGGGATTGAGAGATGCCGCAAAAAATCCGAGTGAAGTTGACATTTGAGGGGACAAAGCGGAGGAGACGACCATGAATAAAGTACAGATTGTCGAGGCAGTGGTAAAAGGGGTCGGCGATGCCATGAATCGCATTGATGCCGATGCGCGGGGCAAAGGGACAGACCCCCAGGTGTTCGCCGAGGGTCTGCTTGACGGCTTGACAAACTGCCTGGCTCTCGTCGCGACGAACACGATCATCAAGAGTCAAGATCCCAGTCGCGAACCTTCCTCCGAGAAGGTCGACGCGATGATGGGCCGCTTTTACGACGGGATCAAGAACGCAACGATGGCGTTATTGAGGGTCGAGGGGGAGCGAGGCGGGGGAGATGGAGGCAGCCCATCGTGAACCGCCCCGCCGGGCTCCCTGCGCGCCGGTATCCTTCGCCACGTCAGCGTTACGTTTGGCCTGCTGGTCACCGCCCAGCAGGTGGGCTCGTATAAGTTCCGGACGCTGGCGGAGCTGGCGGACTGGTTGGCGTCGTGATCTGCTAGAATGGTTTCAGGTATTCGGTGTCGCATGTTAGGTCAGGCCGGCTCGGGAAGTCATCCTTCATTGGCGGAAAACTCCATGGGTTCCTTATTCCGCCTTCCTCAGGATCTGCTTCCCTCGCCGGCTCCCAGGGCGATGGACCGGGTCGTCGTCTCATCCCAATGAGCCGGTGCGGCACTACCATGGCTGGCTGCCTACATGGAGGGAGCGATGAACCAACCAACGATCGGAGCCCTGCAGACCAGAAGGCGCATGGGCTGGGCACACATCTGTCGACTTCTTGGATTCGTTGGGGTTGCCCTCTTTTTCATTTCGGCCTTCACCCCCTTACCGAATATGCTGAGTCGTTGGTTTGACACGCCATCACAACTTGAGCCAGCTAAGGCGATTGTCGTCCTAGGGGGCGGAGTCTCGCCCGACGGAGTCCTGAGCAATATCTCAATGCGGCGAGCCCTCCACGGGATTCTCCTCCATCGGAAGGGCCTTGCTTCGCTGCTGGTCTTCTCGGGCCCGGCCCGTGATGGGGGCCCGGCCGAGGCTGAGGTCCGTGCGCAGCTTGCCCGAGACCTGGGGATCTCGCCAGGCGTGATCCTCACAGAGGCCGACGCGCGGACCACACGGGAGGAGGCCCTTCACATGAGGGCACTCCTCCAGGCGAGAGGTGTGCGGAAGATTCTCCTGGTGACGCACGGCGACCACCTGGCGCGGGCTCGGGCAGTGTTTGAGCGTGCGGGCTTTGAGATCCTCGCGGCACCGGCACAGAAGCTCTCGAGCCGCGTCTCCAAGCCCGCCGGGCGCCTCCGGCTGATGCGTCGAATAGTCACAGAGCTTCTCGCACGACTCTATTACCGGATCGCCGGATACCTCTAAGAGTGAGGGGAGACATGGAGCAGGTCTTTATTCTCGCCCTGGTCGGTAGCACGTCGGTCGGCGCCTATCTGGTAGGCGCAAAAGGCCTTGGGTTGTCCGGAACGGGCATCCGGAGGGCCGTGAGCAAGATGCTGGAGTGTCTCGGGACGACGCTCGTCTTCCTCGCAATCAACATTACCGTGGCGGTGGTCGCGATTCTGGCTGCGCGCGTCCTGACGCGGGGGTTTGTGTCGCTCTACTCTGCCGCGGACGAGACATTACTGGTGCTTTCACTCATCCAAGGTCTCGCCTTCCAGTGGTGGCGGGATCTGTCGGCGCCGTGGCCGCCAAACTTCTCGCGTCGGTGATGTATCTCCTACTCCTTCTTCTGCTTGCGGTATCTGTCTTCTGCATAGCCTGGGGCCTTTGGAGAGGGTATCGGGATCGTCATGCGGTCCGCCCGGACGAGGCGGCGGTTCCAACCCCACCGGATGAGGATGTCTTGATCTTCGACCGGGTGACCGACGGGCTCTCGCAGATCCCCAACCCCGACGACCCGAGGGCATTGTGGGCCGCCCACAAGGAGGTAATGCAGAGCGTCGGAGAGCAGTATGGCCTGAAATCGGCGCAGGTCGGCGTGATCTACTGGCGTGTCTGGCAATGGAAGCATGGCATTCGGAGGTGATTGGTCCTTGGACTTGACAAGCTACGCGAGAAGTTGTTGTAATGACACCTCGTTGTGACTGCCGTCACTAAGCCCTCATCAGTGCCGATGGGGGCTTTTGTCTCGGAGGCGTGGTGGACTACAAGGCGACCCTCAACCTGCCCCAAACGACCTTTCCCATGAAGGCGAGCCTCACGGAACGAGAGCCGGAGATTCTTCGCGCGTGGGAGGAGCGGAAGATCTATCAGAAACTCCGGGAGCTTCGAGCGGGTCGTAGCATGTGGATCCTCCACGACGGCCCCCCGTACGCCAACGGCCACATCCACATGGGCCACGCCCTGAACAAGATTCTCAAAGATTTTGTTGTCAAGTCCCGGTCCATGATGGGCCACAACGCCGTCTTTGTTCCCGGCTGGGACTGCCATGGGCTGCCCATTGAGCATCAGGTGGACAAGGAGCTTGGGGACCGCAAGAAGACGGTGGGAGTGGTGGAGAAGCGACGGTTCTGCCGAGAGTACGCCGCCCGGTTTATTGCCGTGCAGCGCGAGGAGTTTCGGCGGCTCGGGGTGTTGGGCGATTGGGGGCAGCCTTACACAACTATGGACTACCGCTACGAGGCGGTCATCCTACGGGAGCTGGCCAAATTCGTGGAGGCTGGCAGCGTGTACCGGGGATTGAAGCCGGTCCACTGGTGCGCCACCTGCCAGACAGCGTTGGCCGAGGCGGAGGTCGAGTATGACGATCACCGCTCCCCCTCGATCTATGTCAAGTTCCCAGTGAAAAATGCCAAAGGGAAATTTCCAGTCGATCCAGTCCAGGGGACCTCTTTTGTCATCTGGACGACTACTCCGTGGACTCTCCCTGCCAATCAGGCCATCGCCCTGAACCCGCGCCTGGTGTACCGTCTCGTGAAGACCCCCGCTGGAGAGCTAATCCTGGCCCAAGAGCTGGTCGCCGCATGCATGGAGACCTTCGGCTACACCGCGGCCGACTATCAGGTCACGGATGGGGCCTGGCCAGGGGCGAAGTTAGAGGGCGTCGTCTGTCAGCATCCGTGGCTTGACCGGGACGTACCGGTGGTGCAGGCGGAATATGTGAGCACGGACCGGGGGACGGGATGTGTCCATACCGCTCCCGGGCACGGGACCGAGGACTACGAGACCGGCCTTCGGTATGGGCTCAAGGTCGAGAATCCCGTCGATGATGAGGGACGGTTTGTGGCTGACCTTCCTCTCTTTGGGGGGATGAATGTCTGGGAGGCCAACTCCAGGATCATCGCCGAGCTGCGCCAGCGGGGCAACCTGGTGGCTGAAGGGATTGTTGATCACTCTTACCCCCACTGCTGGCGGTGTAAGAACCCGACCATCATCCGCGCCACCGAGCAGTGGTTCATCTCTATGGAGAAGAACAACCTCCGCCAGCGAGGGTTGGAGGAGATCCGGAAGGTGAAGTGGATTCCGCCATGGGGGGAAGAACGAATCTCGAATATGATCCTGACCCGGCCTGATTGGTGCATTTCGCGACAGCGGGCCTGGGGGGTTCCCATCGCGGCCTTTTACTGTCAGGCGTGTCACGGCCTTCTCGCCGAACGACACCTCATGGAACGGGTGGCGGATCTCGTGGAGCAGGAGGGGGCAGACGTCTGGTTTCTGAAGAGCGCCGAGGACCTGCTGCCTCCCGGCACCCGTTGCCCCCACTGCAACGGCACGCGGTTTACCAAGGAGGATGACATTCTAGACGTCTGGTTCGACTCCGGCGTCAGCCAGGCAGCAGTTCTCGAGACGCGGCCAGACCAGCACTGGCCCGCAGAGATGTATCTCGAGGGGAGCGATCAGCACCGGGGCTGGTTCCACAGCTCCCTCTTGGTGGCAGTAGGGACCAAGGGGCAGGCGCCCTACAAGGAGGTTCTCACCCACGGCTTCGTGGTGGATGGAGAAGGGCGCAAGATGTCCAAGTCGCTGGGGAACGTCATCGCCCCTCAGGAGGTCATGTCCACTTACGGCGCCGAGGTCCTGCGCCTCTGGGTCGCGGCCGAGGATTACCGGGATGATGTCCGCCTCTCTCCCGAAATTCTCACTCGTCTCGGCGAGGGCTATCGTCGGATCCGAAACACGTGCCGCTACCTCCTGGGCAATCTTTACGATTTTGATCCTCAGAGGCATCTGGTGCCGCCGGAGGCGCTGCTGGAGATCGACCGGTTTATCCTCCACCGGCTCCAAAAGCTGACGGGGCGACTCCTCCGGGCGTACGAAAGGTACGAGTTTCATATTCTGTTTCACGCCCTCCACAATTTCTGTGCCGTGGACCTCTCGGCCTTCTACCTCGACGTCCTGAAGGACCGGGTCTACACGTCAGGCGCCGCAACCCCCGAACGGCGGGCAGCCCAGACCGCTATGTACCTCATCCTTCAGAGCCTCACATTGCTTATGGCCCCGGTCCTCTCCTTCACCGCCGACGAGATCTGGGGGTATATTCCCCAGCGCGGGGGTGAGGCGGAGAGTGTACACCTGGCGGAGTTCCCCCGGGTGGACGAAGCGTATGTGGCCGACGCGCTGGCCGAGCGCTGGGAGCGGCTTCTTCGGGTGCGTGACGAGGTGTTCAGGGTCCTGGAGGAGGCGAGAAAGAGCAAAGTGATCGGGAATGCCCTGGAAGCCAAGGTGGAGATCCGGGCGGGTCCTGCTCTGCTGCCTTTCCTCCAAGGCTACGCGAAGGATCTGCCGACAATCTTCATCGTTTCCGCGGTGGATCTCACACCGGCCCTCCCGAGTGGCCCCGACCTTTCCGTCGTAGTTCACCGGGCTCCGGGACGCAAGTGCGACCGGTGTTGGGTGTACCGGGAAAGTGTCGGGCAGTCCCCGGAGCATCCTACCCTCTGTGATCGCTGTATCGCCGTCCTGGGGGTGGGTTCATAGAACCCCGAACTCTGAACCCTGAACCATGAGCGCTATGTCCTTCTATGTCATCGCCTTCACCATTTCTGTTCTGGACCAGATCTCAAAATTCTACGTGCAACAGACGCTTCRCMTGGGCCAGATCATCYCCTGGTCGGTGCGCGACGAATCGCTGCACACTCAGTCGATCATCCGCCTGTTCCGCACCTTCATCGCCGAGAACCCGGACGTGTGGACCGAGGACTTCGAGCGCGATCTCTACAAGGCCTGCCAGACCATCGTGACCCACGAGGACGCGTTCATCGACCTTGCGTTTGAGTTGGGCGACGTGGAGGGCCTGGAGGCCGCCGAGGTCAAGGCCTACATCCGCTACATCGCCGACCGGCGGCTTAGCCAGCTCGGCCTGCGGCCCATTTACCGGGTGGAGAAGAACCCGCTCACCTGGCTGGACGCCATGTTGAACGGCGTCGAGCACACCAACTTCTTCGAGAACCGGGCGACCGAATACTCCCGCGCCGCTACGCGCGGCACCTGGGAGGAGGCGTTCGAGTAGGGCGGCCTAGCCGGACTGACGCCTAGCCGCGCGCGGCGCAAGGGCCTCGGCCGGACCGGGCGGTTCCGCCTCGGGCAGCGGCGAATCGATCAACGGC
>LKGT01001520.1_pt3 | contig 17049 bp, 18 predicted proteins | sample 503861 | NCBI WGS metagenome assembly LKGT01 (sample SAMN04113194, study PRJNA297058) | marine sediment metagenome | biome: marine benthic biome; feature: marine benthic feature; material: marine sediment; isolation source: sediment sample collected at the water-sediment interface from the South......
CGWNNCCGWKRNCGTMYGYCRTCYTMWRCYNGAMWCTCTAAACCAACTCTCCGGCCGTCGATTCTCTCACCGCCGGTACCGCACCGGACCGCAATCCGGCGAGGCGCCCGGCTTCCACCTGGAAGCGCGTGGCCAAACGGCCGTGGCCAAGCGCGACGTGCATCACATGGCCGCGCCCCAGCGCCGCCGCCAATTCCTCGCCCCTGAAAAGGTCGATCAGGGGCAAATCCGGCGCCAGCGCCCACAATTTGGCGCGGCCCCCCTCGGCACTTTCCAGCGCCGTCACCAACACCGCCGCCTTGCCGGCATCGAGCATGGCGGTGACTTTTTCGAACCCCGCGGCGACGATCCCGGCGCGCTTTGCCAACCCCAGCAGATCGAGACAGCGCCCTGCCAGCAGGCGTTCCACCTGATCGGCCAGATTCTCGCCGATCACGACCTCCGCCTTGGCCGATCGTTGGAACAGGCTGCCGGCGCAAGCGGTATTTATCACATCCCGGCGCGCGCTCAACCAAATTCCCCGGCCCGGCAACGTGCCGGCGATATCGGGCACCAGGCGCCGTCCGGGACCGACGACGAACCGCACCAGGCGTTCACGGGGCGAAACCTCGCCGCTGACGATGCATCGCCGCATGTTCCCGGTCGCGTCCCCGCCCTTTTGGGCGGATCCGGGTCCGGATTCGCGTGCCGCTCTCGCCATCCTTGCCAGTTTTCACCCCCCCTCAGTCGTCTTCTTGGCCGGTGAGACTTCCCCGCCAACCGTTCCACCGGCGACTTCTTCCTCCTCGGCCTCGGGCGTAGGTTCGGCTTCCCCGCCCTCCTGTCCGGCCGGCTCGGTGGCGGAAGCCGTCTCTTCGGACGGTATTTCTTCGCCGCCCGGCTCTCCTTCGGCCGAAGTTTCGTCCGTCTCATCGTCCTCGAACCAGTGGGCACGAGCGGCCATGATCACCTTGTCGGCGTCCTCGGCCGTGATCTCGCCTTCCGGCAGCAACTCCAGAAGCTCGTCGCTCGCGAGGTCGGCCAAATTATCGCGCGTCGTGATCCCTTTTTCGCCGAGATGCACGAGCGCCTCCGAGGTCAGGCCCGGTATCTCGGCCAAATCCTCGGCGACGTTGAGTTCACGCCGCCTGACGGCCAGCTTCTCCTCGCGTTCGGTGAGATAGGCCTGGGCGCGGGCGTGCAATTCCTGGGCAACGTCCTCGTCGAACCCCTCGATGGCGCACAGATCCTCGACCGGCACGAAGGCGACCTCCTCGACCGCCGAAAATCCCTCGGTGACCAGCAGATGCGCGATCATGTCGTCGACATCGAGGGTCTCGATGAACATCCGCGAACGGCTGTGGAACTCCTCGGTCCTGCGTTCCGATTCCTGCGCTTCCGTCAGGATGTCGATGTACCAGCCGGTGAGTTGAGAGGCGAGGCGCACGTTCTGCCCGCGCCGGCCGATGGCGAGGCTCAACTGATCATCGGGCACCACGACCTCGATGCGGTTGGCGTCCTCGTCCAGCACCACCTTGGTGACTTCCGCCGGCGCCAAGGCGTTGACGACGAAGGTGGCGTGATCCGCCGACCATGGGATGATGTCGATCTTCTCGCCCTGCAACTCGCCGACCACGGCCTGGACGCGGCTGCCGCGCATGCCGACGCATGCGCCGACGGGGTCGATGCTGGAATCGTTGGACAGGACGGCGATCTTGGCCCGGCTTCCGGGGTCTCGGGCGACCGACTTGATCTCGATGATGCCGTCATAGACTTCCGGCACTTCCTGGGCGAACAACTTGGTGGTGAATTCCGGCCGCGTGCGCGACAGGAAAATCTGCGGTCCCCGCACTTCCTCGCGCACATCGTAAATGTAGGCGCGGACGCGATCGCCCTGGCGTAGATTTTCGCGGGGTACGCACTCGTCGCGTCTCAGCACGGCTTCGGCGCGGCCGAGGTCCACCGTCACATTGCCGAACTCCACCCGCTTGACGAGGCCGTTGACGACTTCGCCGACCCGGTCCTTGTATTCCGCGTACTGGCGTTGGCGTTCGGCCTCGCGAACCTTCTGGACGATGACCTGCTTGGCGGTCTGCGCGGCGATACGGCCGAAATCGATGGGTGGCAAGGGATCGATGATGAATTCGCCGATCTCGGCATCGGATTTCAGCGCCAGCGCGTCCCCGAGCGAGATTTGCATCGCTTGGTCCTCGACCGGATCGGCCACCTCGCGATAACGCCAGAGGCTGATCTGTCCGGTCGTCCGGTTGATATCGGCGCGGATATCGTATTCGTGGCCGTATTTCGAACGGCCCGCTTTCTGGATCGCCTGCTCCATGGCTTCCAGCACTTCCTCGCGGTCTATGCCCTTTTCGCGGGCGACATTGTCCGCCACCTGCAGCAGTTCCGGTTTGACCAATCCCAGGGTCGCTTCCATCGTCATCTCGATCTACACCCTTCTTTGCCGTTCCATCGCGGCAATCAGTTCATCCGATAGTACCAGTTTCGCCCGGTGGATTTCGCCAAAGGGCAATTCGGTCTCTCCCTCGGCAAGCGCGATACGCACGCCTGCCTCCGTCGTCCCCAGAAGCTTGCCGCGAAACCGCTTGCGGCCGGAAATGGGCCTGGCGGTTTCAATCTTGGCCTCGAACCCCGTGAAGCGCTCGAAGTCCTGAGAGCGCACCAAGGGACGGTCGATGCCGGGCGAACTCACCTCCAGGGTGTAGGGCCCCGGCAGCGGGTCCTCGACATCGAGAACCGCCGAAACGGCGTGGCTGATCTCGGCGCAATCGTCGACCGTCATGGCGCCGCCGTCCCGGCGTTCCGCCATTACCTGCAGGGTGGTGCGGACCGTGCCTTGCACCATCACCCTGACGAGGTCGAAATCCATGGCTTCGAGTACGGGTTGGAGCAAAGCTTCCACCCGGTCACGCGCTTGGTTCATAGCTACCCTTCCGCGCCCGGAGTTCCCAGGGGGTTGCGACGCCCGGGCACCTGATCAGCAATCTCGGGCCGGTCGGCCGGACCACGGCCAACAAAAAAGCCGGCCGGTGGTCCAACCCCCGAACGACTTAACCTTATGAACCGGCCCGAATTTAACGTTGCTAGAAATATAGCCATCTTCGGCGCCGCTTCAAGTGTTTTAGAAGGCATTAGAAGGCTTTTATCTCAACTTTCTCATTCACCGAGAAGACCGTGCCTGGGGTCTCCGGCGGCGTTGAAATCCCAGGAAAACGCAGACCCTGCCCTGATCGGCGGCCTTGCCCTCGTAACGCGTGGGAATCGATTCCTCGGGGCGTTCGCGCCACGACCGCGGGCCACGGGCAAGCCAAACGAAATCGGGATGGTCGAGAACATGCTCGAGTGTCCAGCGGACGTAGCCCGCATCGTCGCTGGCGAATCGAAACTCTCCTTCGTCCTTGAGAACCGAGGCCAGTGCATCAAGGTTCGCCGGCAAGATGAAGCGGCGCTTATGGTGTCTCTTTTTCGGCCACGGGTCGGGGAACAAAATGTCGACGCGGCCGATACTGGCCGGCTCGAGCCTCTCGATCAACGCCCGCGCGTCGTCCATCAGCACCCGGATGTTGTTGAGGCCATGGCGCTCGATCTCACGCAGCAGGCTGGCGACCCCGTTGATATAAGGCTCGCAACCGATGAAGCCGATCTCCGGGTGGTTCAGGGCCTGAGCCGCCAGGTGTTCGCCGGCGCCGAAACCGATCTCGAGCCAGACGTCCTCTGGCCAAACGTCCGCTGGAACGAATCCGCCAACGGCGTTTCCGGCCCCGGCCGCCGGATCCGAAGCCCCCCCGGCGAACAGGGCGCCGGGGTCAAGGGGGACGTCCGCTTCGGCCGGGACATCGATGGCGAGGCGCGGCAACAGATCGGCGAGGAGGGCCTCGCGGCCCGGTCTCAATCGCCGACCGCGGCGCCGGCCATAGAGGATGCGCCGCCGCTCGCCCAGGCTGGGATCAGATCCGGGTTTCATCGCTAACCCGGATATTTCATGAAGGGAACGGAATTTGCGGCGAGCGATGTTTGTCCAAGGCGGTGTGCGAAGCCGAAAGTCATAGCCATGGCTCGAGGTTTGGTGCGCCGATACGAATATACCGGGCCGGCGCAAAACCGTTCACCCGAGGAGGGTATCAAACGCCCCTTTTCGAAAAACGAATCGAGCCCTTGAAACAAAACACTTAACACACCCCGACGGAGCGCCTTCATGAAATATTCGGGCTAGCTTGTCCCGAGCAATCCGCCTTTCGAGGCCGGCTCCCCGGCTTCCCGCCGCAACCGCGTGGCAGCGGACAACGCTTCGACCGGCCAACCACGATCGGCCGGTCAACCGAAGGCAGACTTCAAATCGGCGACCAGGTCCTCACGCTCCCACGAAAACCCGCCGTCGGGGTCCGGCGCGCGGCCAAAATGGCCATACGCCGCCGTGCGTGCGTAGATCGGCTTGTTGAGTTCCAAATGCTCTCGGATGCCGCGCGGGCTCAAATCCATGACCTCCTGTAGAACACCGGCGAGCTTTTCCTCGTCGCCCTGCCCCGTGCCGCAGGTGTCGACATAAACCGACAGCGGTTTGGCGACACCGATGGCATAGGAAATCTGAATGATGCAGCGCTCCGCAAGGCCGGCGGCGACCACGTTCTTGGCGAGATAGCGCGCGGCATAGGCGGCCGAGCGGTCGACCTTGCTGGGGTCCTTGCCCGAAAAGGCGCCGCCGCCATGGGGCGCGGCGCCGCCGTAGGTGTCGACGATGATCTTGCGCCCGGTCAGGCCGGTATCGCTGTCCGGGCCGCCGATGACGAAACGGCCGGTCGGGTTGACGTAGAATTCCTCCTCATCGCACATCCAGCCCTCGGGCAGCACGTTCTCCACATGGGGGCGGACGATCTCGCGCACTTCGTCCTGCGACAATTCGGCGTCGTGCTGGGTCGACACCACCACCGAGGTCGCGCGTACCGGCATTCCCTTCGAATACAGCAACGTGACCTGGCTCTTGGCATCGGGGCCAAGGCCGGGCTCCGCCCCGGAATGACGGGCCTCGGCGAGCGAGCGCAGGATCGCGTGCGCATAATAGATCGGCGCCGGCATCAGCACCTTGGTCTCGCGGCAGGCATAGCCGAACATCACCCCCTGGTCGCCGGCGCCTTCATCCCTGTTGCCCTTGGCGTCAACGCCAAGGGCGATATCCTCGGATTGGCCGTGGATGTAAATTTTCACCGCCGACTTCTGCCAGTGGAACCCTTCCTGCTCGTAACCGATCTCCTTGACGCAGGATCGAGCCACCTTTTCCATGTGTTCGTGGGTGATCGAGTCGGGGCCGCGGACCTCTCCCGCCATGACGATGAGTTTCCTGGTCACCATCGTTTCGGCGGCGACACGGGATTCAGGGTTCGCGGTCAGGAACATGTCGACCACGGCGTCGGAAATGCGGTCGCAAATCTTGTCTGGATGGCCCTCGGAAACGGATTCGCTGGTAAAGAGAAAATCACCCTTGGACACGGACGGAACCTCCGGCTGATGGTTTGATATTCGCGACTGGGACGCCGGCGGCGATCCCACCGTCTGCGGCGGCCGTGCGGCTGATCTCGCGACGTTGCCCGCCGGTCGAATCGGGCCCGGCCCCGGCAGGCTGTTCCACCCCGCCCCAAGGACTCGGCGGTGCGCGCACTGTCGTTGGCGCGCACATGTCGCAACCTTTATGCGTTCAGTCAAGAGGATTCGGCGACGACCCCCGCCACCCTACGGTTGACGGGATACGGTACCGGGAACACGGCCCGGCAAGGCCGCGGCTTGGGTGAATTTTCAGGAAGCTTTGCCGAGAGCCTTCAGGAGATCCAGAACACGCTTGCGCAGCTTGGGGTCGGTGACCCGGTAATAGGCGCGGATCAAATCCACGGTCTCGCGCTTGGAAAGCGAATCCGGTTCGAGCACCGACGCCGGCGCCTCGCTGAGACCTCTGGCCCGCCGCTTGCCGCCACCCGCCGCTTCCGGAGAAAGGTCCTCGAAGAAAAAGGACACCGGCACGTCCAGCGCGCGGCCCAGGTTGAACAGCCGCGAAGCGCCGACGCGGTTGACGCCGCGCTCGTATTTCTGAATCTGCTGGAAGGTGAGCCCGACGGCCCTGCCGAGCTTTTCCTGGCTCATACCAAGCAGGTTGCGGCGCAAGCGCACCCTGAAACCGACATGGATGTCAATGGGGTGGGGACCACGGAGGGAAGCCTGTTTTTTTACGCGTTTACGTGCACGAGGTGACCTAGGCATTTTGCGACTTCATCTAATGCTAATTTATATAAAGAAATTCATACACATGTATGCAGCATCGGCGAGAGTGCCGTCAACAGAAATTCCGTAAACCTAGGTTCACTTCCGGGAGGCGGGCGGAAGCGGCCCGAAGGGACCCCAAAGTGCTCTCAATCGCGATCTCTCCGGCCGCCGCGCCGGGGTGGTGGTGGCGAAGCGATGAATGCCAGACCGGCGGCGATGGTCAACAGTCCGAGCAAAATCCAGCCGCCGAATCGGGCATAGGGGGTGAGCCCTTCGAGCGGCAATGGCAGGGGACTGTCGAGAACCCCGTCGACGCCGAGACCAAGGCGGGCGATCACCCGGCCATAAGGATCGACGACAGCCGATATGCCGGTATTGGCCGCGCGCACCAGGGCCAGGCCCTCCTCGACGGCGCGCAAGCGGGCGGCGGCGAAATGCTGATAGGGGCCGGTGCTTTCGCCGAACCAGGCGTCGTTCGTCAGGTTCAAGAGCCAGCGCGGCCGATTTCGCGGATCGAGGACATTACCTGGGAATATCACTTCGTAACAGATCAGTAGGCTGACCGGTGGCAGGCCTGGAAGCGCGAGGGTCATGGGCCCCGGCCCGGCCGAGAAATCCACCGCGCCGCGGGTGATCTTTTTCACCGGCAAGACGCCGCGCAAGGGCACATATTCACCGAAGGGGACGAGATGAAACTTGTCGTAAGTTGCGACGATGCGGGCGCTTTCGTCGATGGCGTGGGCGCTGTTCCACACCTGGAACGGTTTAACGCCGGTAGGGGTGGCGCGAATCGCGCCTGTGATGACCAAACCTTTCGGCGGCACGACGGCGGCGATGGCGGCGCGCGCCTCGCCGTCGCGGACGACGATATAGGGAACCGCGGTCTCGGGCCAGATGACATGTGTCACTTTTTCAAAACCCGGGCCTTTGGTCATCGACAGGTATTTGCGGAAGTTGGCGGCACGTTCGCTGGGGCTCCATTTGAGCCGCTGGTCGATATTGGCCTGCACCAGACGCAGCCGGACACCGGGCACCACGGAGCTATCGGACCCTGCCGCCGGCGCCGGGTCCACTTTCGCCGGCGCCGAGGCCAGCCGGACCTCGCCCGCCGCCCAAAGGACGCCGAACAGCGCCGTCATGACGACGAGGGCCGCCCAACGCCGGTCCCGCCCCGCACCCGCGTCCGCCCCGCCGCCCACGGGATCGCCAAGCGTCGCCGGCGCCGCCGCCAGCGCCACGGTCAGCAGGCTCAACCCATAGGTGCCGGTCACGGCCACGGTCTGGCTCACGGCGTCCGAGAAGACCCACGCGGTGCCGATGAGGTTCCAGGAAAATCCCGAAAGGACATGCCCGCGCAGCCACTCGACCCCGGCCCAGGCCGCCGCGAGAACCAGGACACGCCCGGCCCCTCTCGCGCCGCTGAGCCGGACAGCCGCCGCCGCGAGGCCGGGGAAAATGGCGAGACCGGCTGACAGGCCGAAGACCGCGAAAGGAACCAGCCAGCCGAATCTATCGGCATCGACCAGCAAGGAATTGGTGATCCAGTAGAGCCCGGTCACGAAATGGCCGAAGCCGAACCACCAGCCGGCGGTAAATGCGGCACGGGCCGGGGAGCGGGCGGAGCCGGCGCCGTCGATGAGCCAGAGGAGCCCGGTGAAGGCCACGGCAAGGAGGGGAACGGCAAAGAGCGGCGGCAGCGCAGCGGTCGCAAGGACGCCCAGACCAACCGCCACCAGGCGGCGGCGCCACCCCGCGAGCGCCGTCGTCCGACGCGCCAGGTCATGCGGCGAAAACAGACGCCGGCGCGAGACCGGGGAACCGCCGGCGCGCCGCCGCCGAGGCCTATTGGTCTTCTGGCCGCTCACTGTCCAAGGAGTTTGTCCGGCCAAGGGGTTTGTCCGGCGGCGATGCGGTGGTCTCGGGCGCCGTCTGGGGTAAATTGCGCAAGCGCAGCCTCTTGATGCGGCGCGGATCGGCGTCGATGACCTCGAATTCGAGGCCCGAGGGGTGGCGGATAACCTCGCCGCGGCCGGGCACCCGTCCGATGAGGGAGAATACCAGCCCGCCCAAGCTATCGATATCCTCCTCCCGTTCCTCGGGCGTCAACACCGGTCCGAGCTTCTCCTCGAGCGTCTCGATGGCGGCGCGGGCGTCGGCGATGATCGATCCGTCCGGATGCTCGATCAAGGCCGGCGGTTCGACGTCGTGTTCGTCCAGGATCTCACCGACGATCCCCTCGACCAGATCCTCGATCGTGACCAGACCGTCTATGCCGCCATACTCGTCCACCACCAGGGCCATGTGGACGCGCGTCAGGCGCATCTGAAACAGCAGGTCCAACACCCGCATGGTGGGTGCGACGAACAATACCTTGCGGGTGATCTCGGAAATGAATCCGGGCTCGCCGCCGCCGGAACAGGCAAGCACATCCTTGATGTGGACCATGCCGATGACGTCATCGAGGGTCTCGCGATAGACGGGCAGGCGGGAGTGGGCCGTTCGGCTCATCAACTCGATCAGGTCTGGAAGGATGATGTCGGCCTCGACGGCAACGACTTCGGCGCGCGGCACCATCTCGTCCTTGACCGTGACATTCTGGAGGGAAAGGATGTTCTCGATGAGGACACGCTCGTCGGCGTTGATCGGGACCTCCGATTCCTCGCGCTCCTCGATCAACTCCTCGAGGGTTTCGCGGATGGAGTTTTCGCCGTTTCGGCTCCACCGGAGTTTGCGAAACAAGCCGCGGGTGGCCTGTAATATGGCCTGAACAATCGCAGCGGTGCGGCCGGCCCCGTCTTCATGGGGCAATGTGGTGCCTACTTTCATCGTCCTTCGTCAATCAGACGCCGCGCTTTCGAGCCGATAGGGGTCGGGCAGGCCGAACCGTCCCAAAACCGACGCCTCGATGCGTTCCATTCCCAGCGCATCCGTCTCGTCTTTATGATCATAACCCAAAAGATGCAACACGCCATGCACCACGAGGTGACAGAGATGGGCCTCGAGACTCTTGCCCTGGGCCGAGGCTTCCGCCACCGCCGTCTCGTAAGCGATGACGACATCGCCCAGCAGGACCGGCTTTTCGCCGTCCTTGGTCATGGCGGCGGATCGCCGGCGCGAAGACGCCGGGTTGACCGCCTCGCCGGCGGTGAAATTCCCGAAGGCAAGGACGTTGGTCGCCACGTCCCGGCCGCGATAGGTGCGGTTGAGCGCGCGCACGAAGTCATCATCGCCCAACACGAGGCTGACCTCGAAGGTGCCGCGCCCGGTGAGCGCAACGTCCGCGCCGATCTCGAACGCCGCCGACGCCGCTTTCCGGCAGAGCGCCCTGACGCCGGGAAGGCGCTGGAGCCACCGCCCGCAAGGAACGGAAACGAGAACCTCGGCCACGCCGGTCACCCTCGCCTCAGGCCGACGGCGGGCCGGCATTCATCACCACCCGTTATCGCCCGCCTCCTTCGTCCTGGACCTTCTTGGCGTGGCGGCGTTCGGACTTCTCATAGGCCCTGACGACCCTGGTGACGAGGGGATGACGGGCCATGTCCACATCGGTGAAATGGACGAAGGTGACGCCATCGACTCCCTCGAGGGTCTCGATCGCGTCCGCCAATCCCGACCGGGCGCCGGCGGGCAGATCGACCTGGCTGGTATCCCCGGTCACCACCATGCGGGAATTCTCGCCGAGCCGGGTCAGGCACATCTTCATCTGCACCGGCGTCGTGTTCTGCGCCTCGTCGAGAATGATGAAGGAATGGCCCAGGGTCCGGCCCCGCATGAAAGCCAGCGGCGCAACCTCGATCTCGCCGCTGCCGAGACGCTTCATCACCTGGTCGGCCGGCAGCATGTCGTAAAGCGCGTCATAAAGGGGGCGCAGATACGGATCGACCTTCTCGCGCAGATCGCCCGGCAAGAACCCCAATCGCTCGCCGGCCTCCACCGCCGGGCGCGAAAGGATGATCCGGTTCACTTCTCCGGCCATCAGCAAGGAGACCGCCATCGCCACCGCGAGGTACGTCTTGCCGGTGCCGGCGGGACCGAGACCGAAGACCAGTTCGTATGCGCCCATGGCCTCGATATAGGTCGCCTGGACCGGCGTTCTCGCTGCGATCAGTCTCTTGCGGGTGCGAATCACGACTTCGCCCGCGTCCGCTCCCTTCGAAGCCCCGCCGGCGCCCTTGCCGGTACCGTCATTTGCCGATGCCCGCCTGATCGCCCCATCCACTTCCCCCTGATCGACGATTCTGCCGCGTTCTAATCTGTCATAGAGGAACTCGAGCGCCGCGCGCGCCACCTCCGCCGCCCCGGGAGGGCCGGATATGGCGATCCTGTTGCCGCGGCTGACCAAGGTGATCTCCAGCTGTTGTTCGATCCGCGCCAGATATTGGTCATGCTCTCCGAACAGCAGCGGCAGCAGGCTGTTGTCGTCGAACTGCAGTTGGACCTGGGGCTCGCCCGAGGAAGGCTTGATGCGCGTGGATTTCAAGCGCAAATCCTCTGATCGGGGCCCGCCTGGGCGGCAATGCGGGCAGGGCCCGCGCCCCCCTGCAAGGCGCCTTTGAGGCTATTGCCGTGGGCTTCGACGATACGAACCCGGGCGATCGATCCGATCACGCCGGTGATCGCATCGGGGCCATCCGCCCGGCCGGCCCGGGCCGGCGCATCATCGCCGCCGGAGTGAGGCGGGTCGACATGGACCGCCTGCATATAAGGGCTTCGCCCGGCCAGCTGTCCGGGACGTTTGCCCGGCCGGTCGAACAGCACCTCCATCATGGCCCCGACCGACGCCACATTGTACGCCAGTTGCCGGGCAGCCAAAAGATCCTGCAGGATTTTGAGCCGCGAYGCCTTCAYCGAATCCTCGACCTGACCCTCCATGAGCGCCGCCGGCGTTCCCGGGCGCGGGCTGWACTTGAAGGCRTAGGCCTGGGYGAAGCCGATRTCGTCGRCCAGGCGCAAGGTCGCTTCGAARTCGGCGTCGGTCTCGCCGGGAAAGCCGACGATGAARTCGGTGGCAAGCGCGATRTCCTCGCGCGCCTCACGCAGCCTRTCGGCGATCCGGCGGTAATCGYCGYCGCCATAGCRCCGGTTCATGGCCGCCARCACCTTGTCGGACCCSGACTGCACSGGAAGRTGCAGATAGGGCATCAGCTTCTCGACCTCGCCATGGGYGCCGATCAGATCCGCGTCCATGTCCTTGGGATGGGACGTGGTGTAGCGGATTCGGCGAAGACCGYCGATTTCCGCCAGTTCCCGGATGAGCCGGCCRAGGCCCCATTCGCCTCCCGGCCKGCCGGGCGCGGCGCCGTGATAGGCGTTGACRTTCTGSCCCAGGAGCAYGATYTCCAGCGCCCCCGATGCGACCATCCGGCGCGCCTCGTCAAGCACGTCCGCCGCCGGYCGGGAGTATTCCGSYCCCCTGGTGTAGGGCACGACRCAAAAGGTGCAGAACTTGTCACAGCCTTCCTGCACCGAAAGATAGGCCGARGGTCCCTGGGGCGCGGCCGCCTGGGGCARGRAATCGAACTTGGGCTCGACCGGAAATTCGGTGTCCAGCACGCGCCGCCGTGAMCCYTTGCCATTGGCGCGGGCGGCGCGGGCCACCATTTCCGGAAGCCGGTGATAGGTCTGGGGGCCGAAAACGATATCGACGAACGGGGCGCGGCGCATGATCTCCGTCCCCTCGGCTTGGGCGACACAGCCGGCGACGGCGATGAGGAGGGAATCACCGTTCCGCTCCCTGTTCTTTTTCAGCTGGTGGAGCCGGCCGAGCTCGGAATATACCTTCTCGGCCGCCTTTTCCCGAATATGGCAGGTGTTGAGGATGATGAAATCCGCCYCCTCCGGCGYGTCAACCGGGCGGAATCCCAGRGGCGCCARGACGTCCGCCATRCGYSSGGAGTCGTAGACGTTCATCTGACAGCCATAGGTTTTGATGAACAGNNNCTTGGYCAAACACCCAATCCTACCGGCGCCGGCAGGCCTCCCGMGACRGGCRCAAAMYTCCTTTGAWWCCGATGACAGACGAMATCACWGGYACCWKGGCTAYNCYGGNTCAAGTKNGYATCCACSGYCRATTATCGCACAYCGAATTCCCAACATATGAGGYCTTTYGCCCRTYGGCACAAGATTTAAGGGCCGGCGGCGCCSASSGCCGRGCCGTCCCCTTWTGCGCCAAGAGAATCGGCGAGACCGSCGGCAACCACTTSGTAACAAAAGTCGGAYAGCGCCTTGCGGCTTGCCATSGACTGAACGGCGACCRCCGGGTGGAACCGGAYCTCCACCGTCGCCCGGCCGAGGCCAAGAAYATGCCACAAATGGGGGACCAGWWCGTCGTCCCCAAAATAYGCATATTGGCGCCGCCACTCRSSRCYCGCGGGCCGGCYCTCSGGGCCGAKATARGCGATGGATAGCGGCTGGACCGTAAGGGGTTKGCCGCCGATCTCGCCTTCGGCGACGCTGAACAGCGCGCTCTTGAACGGCAACACCCGGCAGCCGTCATTGCTGGTGCCCTCGGGAAACAGGACCAGGTTGTCTCCCGCCTCCAACCTGCGTTTGACGATGTCGCGATGCTGGGCGGCGAACAGTGCGCGCCGTTCGACGAAGACCGAACGCTGCATTTTCGCCAAAATACCGAATAGCGGCCAGGACGCGACCTCGGCCTTGGTGATGAAGGAAGCGGGCAACAGCGAGCCGAGGACCGTGATGTCGAGATAGGAGATGTGATTGCCGACGAAAAGCGTCGGCCGATCCTTGGACACGGTTCCCCGCTTGACGACATCGAGCCCGATCACGCGGCAGAAGACACGATGATAGAGCATGGGGATACGCTCGGCGAGCCCCAGCCCCAATAGAAGCGCGACGATCTGAAGCGGCGCCAACAGCACGGTCCATGCGGCCAGGAGCAGCAGCCGAGCGACGGCCCGGAGCGAAGATCTCATGGTCGTCAGGGGTTCCCCGCCTGGCGCTTGGCGCGTTCGTAATGGCGGGTGTATTTCTCGGCGATCAGGTCGGTCTTGACGATGACGCAGACGTCGATGGTGTCGAACTGTTCGTCGATCACGGCGCCGTCGCCGACGAAGCCGCCGAGGCGAAGATATCCCTTGATCAAGGGCGGCACCGAAGCCAGTGTCATCAGGGGCGGCATGGACACCAGCGTCTCGTGCGGACCCATTTTGGGCGATTTCATCAGGTTCATATCGACGTAGAACTGGTCCAGCGCCCGCGGCCTCAAGGCCGGCGGCGCCAAGTGATAGTGGTAAAGATAGGACAGGGTTTCGGCATGTTCTTTCACGTCGGTCCCCGGCAAGCTGCCGCAGCCGAACATCAGCTCTATATCGTAATGGGCGACATAGGCGCTGATTCCCTGCCACAACATCTGCATGGTGGGCCGGTTGCGGTACGCCGCGTCGACGCAGGACCGCCCCAACTCCAGGATCTCGCCGGGATAGGCGACGAGCTTGCTGATGTCATATTCGCCGGCCGAATAGAACCCGCCCTTGCGCGCCGCCGCCTCGCGGCGGATCAACCGGTAAGTACCGACCACGTTACTAAGCCCGTCGCTCCGTTCACGATCGATCACCAGCAAATGATCGCAAAATGAATCGAAGGCGTCGAAGTCGCGTCGCGCCGCCGCAATTTCGGCGCTCGGCGTCGCCGACATCTCTTCGTAAAATACCCGATAGCGGAGGGCTTGCGCCGCGTCGACATCGGCCTCGGTCTCGGCCAGCCGAGCCTCCAAATTTCTGGAGCGGATGCTGACAGGCCGATACTCGCTAAACCTTATCGCTTCCATGAACCACGTCCGCCGCCGCGCCGCCTCCATTCACGAGCCGGTGAACGAAACCCGGGTGGGCTTACGTCTGTCTTCCCCTTTTTCGCCGGCCTTTTAACGACACGCCGAAGAGTTCCAGGCGGTGATCGACAAGATCATAGCCGAGGCTCTTGGCGACCTCGCGCTGCAGCACCTCGATCTTCTCGCTGTTGAATTCGACGACGTCTCCGGTTTCCAGATCTATGAGGTGGTCGTGATGCCCCACCGGCATTTTCTCATAGCGGGCCCGGCCGTCCCCGAAGTCATGACGTTCCAGGATGTTCGCCGCCTCGAACAGCCGCACCGTGCGGTAAACCGTAGCGATGCTGATCCCTGGATCGAGCGCCGCGGCACGGCGATGCACTTCCTCGACATTGGGRTGATCCAACGCCTCCGACAACACCTGGGCGATGACCCGGCGCTGGCCGGTCATTTTCATGCCCTTCTGGACACARAGCTTTTCTAGCGCTGACATCACGTCGCCAGACCTCTTGGTCTTAACGATGCTCACCAAGACCGGTTACCGAGAAACAGTATAAAACAATTGGCTCCGCAAACCTATTGCMTTGCAGACTCGGCGATCCCGGAAAATCGGGGACCGGTGCCGAATTTGGCGCCCACGGGAGAGAGTATCCTAACCGGCCTGTGGCCGTCTCCGGGGCTTGGTGCCAAGACCGATCTTTTTCGCCAGGGAGCTCCGCTGCTTGGCATAGTTGGGAGCAACCATGGGATAGTCGGGCGGCAGCCTCCACCGTTCGCGATACTCCTCGGGGGTCATGTTATAGGCGGTCTTGATATGGCGCTTGAGCATCTTGAGCTTCCGCCCGTCCTCGAGACACACGATAAAATCGGGTGTTATCGAACGCTTGATGGGAACCGCCGGCTGGGGCCGCTCAACGGCGGCTGATTGCGCCTTGCCGATGTTCGCCAGGGTGGCATAGACTTGTTGGATCAGCTGCGCCAGATCGTTCACGTTGACCGTATTGTTGGCCACATGAGAGCAGACGATCTCGGTCGTCAGAGCCAGAAGTTCGTTGGAATCCGTATTGTCAGCCATAAAAACTGTTCTCCCTGTTCTCTCGCTGCCCGTATATTAAATGAAATATAAATTGATTCAATTCTTTTAGCAATAATTATTTCTCTAAACCAAAGCCAAGGCGCACAAGTGACAGTAATGGACAGATATCTTGACATAACACGGGAAGTATGTCCGCTCACGTTTGTTAAAACCAAGTTGCTGATCGAGCGGCTGTCACCGGGACAAACCGCGGAGATACGGCTGAAAGGCGCGGAACCCCTCGAAAACGTGCCGCGCTCGGTACGCGAACACGGCCACGAGGTCCTGTCATTGGAGCCCGAAGACGGGGCCACCGGCGACACCGGGGTCTATGTGCTGCGAATCCGTAAATCTTAACGCCGGGCATCGATCAACGATGATCGCGGGGCCCTCATCTACGGCCTTCCGGGCGCCGGCCCGCCTGCGCGGCCGGCCCTGGCTCCGCCGGAGGCTTCGGCGTGGCGAAGGCCCGCTCCCATACCCGCCGATCCCGACATTTCCGGAGTCACCGTCTGGCGCCGCCATTCTCCGCCAATCTAGCGTCGGGGGGGCGCAAATAAAGGGGGCGCGGGGCGGCATCGACGGGAGCGGTGACCGTACGCTCCGCCGCCAGGGCCGCTATATGGGCCGCGTCTGGCGCGCCTGAGCCTGAAGCAAAACGGATGCGGTCCATATCGGCCGCCTCGAGGGCCGGGCGCAACTGGGCCGCGCCGTCGCCGGCAACGAGGAGCGGGCCCGCGGGCAGCGCCTTTGCCAGCACCTCGGGCATCACCGCCGCCGGCGGCAACGCCTTCGATGCGCCGAAGGATCTCGTCGAAAACCGGCGATGCGGCCCATGCGGGTCCCATACCGTGGCTCGACAGGAATACGACGTTGGTGTCCTCGCCGACGGCTTCGATCAGCGCACCCAGCGCTTCGTCGATTGCTCGATAGACATCCTTGACGGGGTTTCCGACCTGCGCAACGAGGTCGGGGTCATGCAGCGAGCCAAGAGGCGCCAGGTCGCCTTCGTTGACGCTTACGGTGCACAGGATTGTGCGGACACCAATATCCGCCGCAGCCCCGGCAATGTCGGCCAAGTTGCGCTCGAAGCGGATGCCGGGAATGAGTCGGGCGAGGGCGCGTCTCCAATAGCTCTCGCTGGGCCGCTCATAGACTTCGCATAGTCCGTCCTGCGGGCGCGCATCCGCGCAAACATCCTTAATTGCCGCCGCCGCGGGACYGGCAACGGCGATCAMGRCGGCGAAGAAAGGGGAGGGAACGATGGCGCGCTACACCGGGAAGATCAAAATGGTCATCCTCGACATCGCCGGCACCGTCTGCGACGGGCCCCAGGACTTGAGCCACCTTTATCCCAACGACGATGGCAAGGGCGTGAAGGCGCCGGTGCTGTCGTTCGAGAAGATCTTCCAGAAACGCGATATGGACATCGACTGGGCGACCATCCGCAAGCCCTTGGGCCTGTTCAAGAAGGAGCACCTGCACGAGTTGCTCAAGGACGCCGGCGTCGCCGCCGAATTCAAACAGGCCCACGGGCGCGACTGGCGCCAGCGCGACCTCGACGAGATGTTCGCCGAGTTCCGCCCCATCGTCGCCGAGATCGCCGTTACCGATGAGCTGGTGCGGCCGATCGAGGGCCTGAAACGAGCGGTCGACGAGATGAGGGACGCCGGCATCGTCATCGCCTGCGACACCGGCTATCCGGTAGAGGCGGCGAGCGCGATCTACGCCAAGCTTGCCGACGAGCACGACGTGGTGTTCGACGTCGTCGCCGATTCCGAGACCGTCACCGGACGGCCGAGCCCGTTCCTGGTCTTCGACTGCATGAACAAGGCCAACGTCTATCCGCCCGAGGCGGTGGTCAAGGCCGACGACATCGAGGCCGGTATGTTCGAGGGCCGCAACGCCGGCGCCTGGACGGTGGGTTTGTACGCCA
>LKGT01007520.1_pt2 | contig 17039 bp, 16 predicted proteins | sample 503861 | NCBI WGS metagenome assembly LKGT01 (sample SAMN04113194, study PRJNA297058) | marine sediment metagenome | biome: marine benthic biome; feature: marine benthic feature; material: marine sediment; isolation source: sediment sample collected at the water-sediment interface from the South......
TGATCGATAAAGGAATCYARATCMCTTTTTAGYGGATCYTSCCAKARACCAGARTAWAYTAACCAWGMCCAYTCRTCATCWACWADTGATTTGAATTTTGTTTCATGTTTTGTATGAACCATTTTTTCTAAATCATAATGAGCTTCAATTAGACAAGTTGCTGCAGGTGTYTCATASACTTCACGTGACTTTATTCCAAYCACHCTGTCTTCAATATGATCAACTATTCCAATTCCHGCAGCTCCTGCCTTTTTGTTWAGRTACTCAATTARTTGAAYAGGRCCTTTAGATTTTCCATCTACTKCWATTGGAATTCCTTTYTCAAAYTTTATTTCKACATAGCTTGGTTTTGCAGGYAAATTTTTTGTCTTRACCCAAAYRAAYRCRTCTTCWGGWGGTTCTMTGWAWGGATCCTCTAAHACTCCRCCYTCAATTGCTCTTCCCCAAAGATTCTGATCAATACTAAATTTTTTAGCTACATTATCGATTTKAATYCCRTGTTTTTTTGCAAACTKTAATTCAGTTGTCCTATCTAAATTCAAATCCCTAATTGGYGCRATGATTGGAAGATTWGATCCTGCACGCATTGTAATATCAAACCTTACTTGATCRTTWCCTTTTCCWGAGCATCCRTGTGCAAGAGCYGTCACCTTTTCTTTTTTTGCAATTTCTAGAACCTTGTTTGCAATTAATGGCCTTGCAAGTGCWGTAGCAAGACAATATTTTTTTTGATATAAKCCATTWGCTTTAATTGAAGRAAAAATGTATTTTGTAACAAATTCTTTTTTGGCATCTATATTGTAGTGTTTTTTTACTCCAAGTTTCTTGGCCTTRGCAGCAATWRCCTTTGGRTYATCCCCCTGTCCTACATCAACTGTRATRGTAACTACATCCATTTCGTATTTTTCTTGTAGATACTTTACCACTACTGATGTATCCAGTCCACCTGAGAATGCTAGAACTGCTTTTTCTGTCATAGGGCAGCTCACTGACAGTTTTTGTGCTTTTATTTTTTGTGTTGTATTCTCAAGAATGGTTTTTTCACTGAAAAATTTATCAAAAGTTCATTTTTTGAACAAGAAATTTTCCTGCTAGCTTAAGCTAAAATTCGAACGTTATTTATCCACCGAATATAACGCTGTTTTATGAAAATCCGTTCAGCAATTATTGGTGGTATAGTAGCTATAGCTGCAATAAGCATAGCAACAACCGTTTATGAATCAGAACAATCCATTTATGAAAATAAAATCAGAGTTGCTTTTTTTCCAAATATTGGCCATGCTGTACCAATAATAGGTTATGAAACTGGAATTTTTGCTGATGGACTTGGAAACAAAACTCTAATTGAAACAAAAATTTTTGATAATGGCCCACCAGTAATAGAATCTATTTTTGCTGGCTCTATTGATATTGCATATGTGGGCCCGGGACCTGCAATAAACGGTTTTCTAAAATCCGAAAAACAAGATATAAAAATTCTAGCAGGAGCAGCAAGTGGTGGAGCAAGCTTTGTCGTGCATCCTGATTCAACAATTAATTCGGCAGAAGATCTTTCTGGTAAAAGGATTGCAGCTCCACAAATAGGAAATACTCAAGACGTCTCTTTACGTCATTATCTTTCTGAAAATGGACTAAAGCCAGTAGAAAAAGGGGGGTCTGTAGTTGTACTCAATATCGCAAATCCTGACATATACACTCTTTTTGTGAAAGGTGAGATTGATGGTGCATGGGTTCCAGAACCTTGGGCTACTATATTTATCCAACAACTAAATGGAACACGATTATTTTTTGAGGAAGATCTTTGGCCAGAAAAAAAATTTGCGACAGTATTATTGATTGGAAGGACCAATTACATAGAAGAACACCCAAAAATTATTCAAAACTGGATAGCCTCTCACGAACAAACTGTTTTGTGGATTAATGAAAATCCAAAAGAATCTGAAATAATTTTCAATCAGTTTATGAAAAAAACATTTGGTCAGTCACTACCTGAAGAAATTGTAAGTGAATCATTATCAAATCTTGAAATTACTTCGGATCCACTAAATGAATCAATTTACATTTTTGCAGAACGTGCTGATTCTCTTGGTTATTTAGGTCGTCATGGTTATGACTTGGAAGGAATTTTTTATGAGTCAAACTCTATGGAAAATGAACTATGACAAAGCTTGAAGCAAAAAACATTGTAAAGTATTTTRMTCATGARGGACATCATCTTAAGGYCTTAGGTGGTMTTAAYCTCAAAATTGAAGCWGGAGACTTTGTTTGTTTGGTGGGGCCATCTGGATGTGGAAAATCTACCTTTCTTAGAATMGCAGCTGGSCTTTCTGCTCCTGATGAGGGRSAGATACTATTTGATGGTAAACCAATTACTACAACTGGYCCTGAACGAATAATGGTATTCCAGGAAGGAGCTCTATTTCCATGGCTAAAAGTAGTTGATAATGTMGAATTTGGTCTYAWGATWGCAGGAATTCCAAARGAYGAACGCTCACAAATATCAAATAGATATTTGGATATGATGCAACTAACAAAATTTGCAGATTCTTATACYTTCCAATTATCTACCGGAATGAAACARAGAGTMGCAATWGCAAGAGCYCTTGCYATGGATCCTGACGTTYTGTTAATGGATGAACCRTTTGCTTCCCTTGATGCACWAACWAGRGACCTATTGTTAGTTGAGTTACAACTAATCTGGGAAAAAACCAAAAAAACAATTATTTTTGTAACTCACAATGTAGCAGAAGCTGTWGTTCTTGGAAACAAAGTATTAGTTATGAAAAATAGRCCRTCTTYAATAAAAAAAGAAATTTCAATTSAWTATCGTCGCCCAAGACTAATYGAAGATRAGAATCTAATRAAATATCAAAAAGAGATCTTAGMTGAGCTTCGACCAGAAGTTACAGGTAAAACTTYAGRKGAATAATATGAAYAAAAAAGTTTTAGGRAAAAAAATTACATTTTATGTGATGTTACTTGTTGTTTGGCAAGTAATYGCAAYRGCYRATRTWTGGCCWAACACAATTTTTCCATCTCCWGTWGARGTARYTGAAGATCTTGCATAYAGTGCWTCAGATGGCAGTYTGTTTTATGGTATAGGAACTAGYATGTTGCGTTTGATWGTTGGTTTGTCAATTGCAATTRYAGGTGGAATGATTCTTGGAATCTTTATGGCTAGAATARAAACYGTCAATCAAACTATTGGTTCATTAGTTTTGGGYTTACAATCAATTCCATCAATAGCGTGGGTTCCACTTGCAATACTATGGTTTGGTTTAACYGATRCAGGAATAATTTTTGTTACATCAATTGGTGCAATTTTTGCAGTCACKATTAACACCTATACTGGAGTAAAAAATGTTGATCCAAACTATATTGATGCYGCAAGAAACATGGGCGCCAAAGGAAGTAAATTAATTACAGCAGTTTTGATTCCTGCTGCTTTTCCATATATGATTTCAGGATTTAAACAAGGATGGGCATTTGCATGGAGAGGACTTATTGGAGCAGAGCTCCTGTTTTCTTTCCTAGGTTTGGGATTTTTATTAAATGCAGGCAGGCAGCTTAATGATGTATCTCAAGTTATTTCAATAATGCTTGTAATAATGGCAATTGGAATGTTGGTAGATGGATTTGTTTTTAAGAAAATTGAAAACAAAGTCATGTTTAGATGGGGACTACGCTAAGTCCTGATTTTTAAAGAAATTAAAAATCCAAAAATAATTAAGGCAATTGCAAAGTACATTACTGAAACATACTCTAAATAAAATGCAATTGAGCCTGCGATCACTGGTCCAATTACAGATGCTATAGAAAGTGTTGAGCTAAAAATTCCAGTCGAAGTTGATTTTGGATTATTTTCCATCAAGTGAAAGTTTCCCCCAATGAACAAAAATGCCCATGTWGCACCMACTAGTGMCATAAACGGCATWGCCATCCACCATTCTGTAATTTGTGWWAGTCCAACAAAAACAAAAATTGTAAGCCCAATTCCRATCTTAAATTTTGTYACATTTCTAATCTTTATTTTACTTGCCATCAAATTCATAATTACAAAWGCAGTWAGCGTGTTAGAAATATACACAATTGAAATCTCATAAAGMTGAGCTCCCATTCTTTCCATCAACATTAATGGAARAATGGTCCACACTGCWGCWGCACCAATRTGTCTCAWCAAAAGAGACAAAAACAAAAATTTGTTTTTAGTGATGATTTTTTTTGTTGTTCCWGGCTCKAYTTCCTTTTTTRTAGMAATATTKGGTAATCTAGTTGATACTGCAAACCCAGCTAAAAACAAACCAGCACTAATTATGAAAATTAATCTTTCATCATTTACAATCCCTGCAGCCAGTATTCCTACCATCCATCCTAGGGCGTGAAATGAAATGACTGATGCAACCTTTGCCTTTTCTTTTCCAGCCTCGTATGTGTATGCAAGCATTGCAGGAATCATTATTCCAGTTGCAATCCCTGCTCCAAGTCGTGCTATTAGTAGGAATAAGGCATCTGTAGCAAAGTAATGCAAACCAAATGTTAAGGCACATCCAAGAAGCCCTATGCGAATAAAAAGAAGTCTTTTGCCTTGCTTGTCTGAAATTCTTCCAAAGTAGATTTCAGAAAGAATTTGAGCAAAACTAAAAGAAGCAACTATTATTCCAATCTCAAATAAAGAATCAGTTACATCTCTTGCAATAATTGGCATAAAAACGAAAATTATTGCAATTCCTGCATGCTGAAAAAAAGTCGTACTTCTAACTAAATTATTTATGGAAAGTTGATGCATTATAACCAATAATTCTTAATTTGACACATAATTTGAAATAATCTAACTTAATTTCTGTCTGGCAAGCTCTGCCCCTTTGACTTCTGACTTTATTTTCTCAAAGGCAATTGTTCGTGATCTGGTTCTCAATCCACAATCCGGATTGACATAGATTTTAGAAGGATCCCCTAAAGCCTTTGCTGCATACAAAATCCTATCTCGCACAAGTTCAGGTGGTTCAATCTTATCAACATGCACATCAGTGACACCTATTCCAATCTCTCCTTTGTAGCCATAATCTCGAAATAGTTTCAAAACCTCAAAGCCCTTTCTTGCTTTGTTATTTAATCCCAAGCTCCATGAATCGCGGTTTGCAAATTCTAAAGTAAATTGTTGTACCTTTATTTCTGGCATCAGAGGAGCAAGTGACTTGTAATCATTTCCTGAAAAACATGCGTGTACTACAAACTTTGCATTAATTCCTTTGACTGTTTCGTTGATTGATTCTTTGAAAACATTCATCTCAGCTGGATGGGATGTTGCAGCAGGTTCGTCAATCTGAATTATCTTTGCTCCAAGTTTAACAAGATCCTTTACTAATGGTCTGAGAACTTTTTTTGCTAGTGATAGTATAAGATCATCTTTTGATTTGTAATATTCATTGTACGACCAATCAGCTAACGTATATGCCCCAGTAACTGGTACCTTTAGCTCTCGTTTAGAATGCTCTTTAGTATATTTGAATTCATYCTCATGAAAATTTTTTTTGTAKGAAACAGGACCMKTYACCCTTGCTTTRTTGTAGTACTTGTTGTCCCAWGATCTTAYGCGACCTGCAAAATCAAAACCCTTGATATATCGCACTGGTTCTTCATACATCTCAACACGACGAACYTCMCCATCATAWACAATRTCAAGTCCCAAATGTTCCAGCGTTCTTATATTAAGTAATGCAGCATCATTTCTAGTTCTGTCTTTGATTTGCTTTGWTATGYCAGGATTTTTTACCAAATCAAGTAACCAAATAGGTTTTTTAAGACTCCCAATCTCTTGTGTTGGGAATAATTTTTTAGACACTTTTAACTCTCCTTCCWATTTCGCCTARYAGTACTATCTTTTGYTGAGCAAATTCTTTTGGAATGTATTCCAAATCAAAGTTCGTAGTAATGAAYGCATCATTTGGTTTTGTTTTTGATAGTATTTGATTCATTTCAKCAACRCATTTTGTTTTGTTTTCAATCTTTGTATTGTAAGAATTTATCAGACCAACWGCAAGCGATTTTCCAGAAAAACTATGTTTTTTAATTGATGAAATTGGGGTAGTTGTRGTATCAAATCCTAACCCTGAAACAGGTAAATCCAAGAGTTTTTCAATTTTCTTTGATACGTCCCCAAAGTAAAAATGAAGGATGGTCTTTACCTTGAGATTTTTAGTTACTATGTTTAGTGCATCACCGACTAGATCCAAATCAACCTTGTCGATATTATATGCAATTGAGGGACCCAGCAACTGAATTAGCTTAAATCCTGTTTTGGTTAATGAATCGATTTCTTTCCGAAGTATCTTGGCCAAAAATATTGGAAATTCATCCTTTTTGTACACAGAACTTAGGTGTCTTTCTGCAAAGGTGTATGGTTCTGGAAGACAAACTGCTTTGTTTTTGGGTAATAATGTTACTGCGAGATTTGATTTTACAATTTTTCCTGCATCTGAAAGAGCCTTTCCATTAAATGATAATTTTCTATAAAATGTATTCATCTCGTAAATTCTATTAAGTGCAGCAAGCTTTACTGACTTTAACTTTGCAAAAGGTCTGAATATGTCGTCCCATTCTAAAAGAGGATCACAAACAAAACTTAGCTTGGCTTTTTTTTGTAATGCAATGTAGTGCTTTTTCTCTTTTTGGAAAAGTAATGAAAGATTTGGGGTATGTTTCCTTGTTGCCTCAATAAGCATCTCTGAACGAGGATATATCCCAAAAGTATATGATGAAATCAAATTGCTAACTTTTTAAGGGTCTCTTGAGCCCCTTTAAAATCATTTGGAGATGTAATGAGGACATCTCCAGTTATTTCATGAATTTTTTTAATGAATTCTATTACGCTTTCCTTGTAGCTAGACCAATCTAGCTTAAGAAATTGGGCTGATTTTATATTTTTTTCAGATGGTAATAGAACACATGGGATTATTTTAAASCCASATGGTTTGAGTTTATCAGAAATTCTTGAAACCTCATCAATTGAATGAATAACTTGTGTGATAAATCCWGTTGGCTCKGCTTCAATCTTTTTTTGAATTTTRTCAAAGTCAGGATTATTWGGTAATGAAAGAAAAATATCCATTTTTTTATCAAACCCWGCCTCTTTGAAATATTTTACAGTCTGGCTWGGAATCAATCCTGAATCTTTTTKYTCATTAGGAGAAGCRTCTCCTTTTAAAATTAATACACCRTTTAATTTGTTTGAARAAAYATYCTCCATTAATTTASYAAGTGTACYRAGRCTCTTGTCCCTTACACGTAAACTTGTAGTAATTAGGATTTTTTGATTCGATTTTCTAATTAAGGCACCWGTRGTTACKGGAGAAACTCTTKGGATACCTAAAACTGAATCAGTAAAATGAATTCCGTCACATTTAGTCTCTATTTCAGACACTCGAAGTTTTACTTTATCTAATAATTTTCTAGTTTCTTCATCTGATAAACTAATCTCTTGATTGATTTTAGGTGGGTTGATTTCGTATCTAATAGTCATTAGAATGCTTTCAAATATACTTGATTAAAACCTTTGAAGGAAAAAAATCTATACAGTGTGATGTTTTTGTAATATCATGGATATCAATATGCTAAAAGAACAATTATCAAGTGAAATTTTTCCTAAACCAAAAGATGATGGAAAAACAAAACTTGCATCAGTACTTGTGATAATTTATGGTACAGAACCTAAAGTACTCATGATTGAAAAATCTAAAAAATTAAACATTCACGCAGGTGAAATTGCTTTTCCAGGTGGCAAGTGGATAGAAGATGATGATGATTTGTTAGATACTGCACTTCGTGAAACGAGAGAAGAAATAGGTTTGAACGTTTCAAGAAAAAATGTTATTGGACAATTTGAAAATGTAGTTACTCTTAATTCAGGTTTTACCATTTCTTCATTTTTATCAGTTCTTGATAATATCCCACAACTAAAAATAAATTCTGAAGTAAAATCTGTTCTACACATTCCATTGATTCCGTTGTTAGACACACTATCTGATGATCAAGACCCAACTCACAAATCAATTCAAGAAATGTACAAATTTACTTACAAGGATAAAGTGGTATGGGGCGCTTCAGCTAGAATCTTGAAACATCTTTCAAATCGTTTATCCAAATGAGATTCATTTAAAAAGAGCTTGGCGTGCCTGAATTTTTATGGCAGCTCGCAAGTCCTCTGGAAGGAAAATTCGATTAATAAAAAAACAAAAACAAGCCTCTGCTGTTCCAGCATGGGTTATTTTAAGAACAAAAAGATCGGTAAGAACGAATCCTAAGAGGAGAGCTTGGAGATCAACAGACGTAGAGGTTGGTTAGTTGTCTCAAGAACTTGAACGTGTTTACACGATTAACTTAGGAAAGGTTTTGCTTTCACCAAATAATCAAAGAGCTAAAMGAGCAATYAACATGATAARAGAATTTRCTAGACATCATATGAAAAWTGAARAAGTWAAGATMGAMGAAAGTTTGAGTCATTTAATTTGGAAACGAGGAATAARACATCCTCCWAGAAAAATTAGAGTGAGTATGACWAAAACMGATSAAGGCTTTGTTTTRGTATCTCCATATGAAGAGGAAATTGAAGAAACAACAAAACCAAAAGAMGAAAAGAAAACTCCAGARGTAGAAGAAAAACCAGAATCTGAATCAAARGAAAYTGAAACTAGTGARAGTAAAGAAGAATCTGCACCAAARRMACCTRARSCTAAAGAAYCACAAACTAAATCAAAAYCWAARGAATCAAAATCCAARAAACAAAAACCAMAAACTAAAAAATCAAAATCTAAAGATTCGAAAAAGACAAAAAGTAAAAAATCAAGTRCAAAAAAGAAATCTAAATAAAATTAATTTATTCTAATTGATATAACTCAAATTCACAATTAATGCTGCATTCTGGTTGTTCCCAATCAAGCGTTTTTTCCTGGGGAATAATTCCTAAAGGATCATATTTATCAAAATGTGTCTCACCTTGAACTGAAGAAAGCATGATCACTTTTGATTTTTGTCCAGAGCTAATTGATTGACTAACAGTAGTATTTTCTTGATTGAATACACTGCTTGTAATATTTGTAACAGAATTTAAAACTCCTACAGGAACGTTATCTCCTCCAAGAATATAGAGTATAGAACGTTTTACACTGCTTGGTGGCGCATCTTCATAAAGCATCCTTAACGAATCTTTCAATGAATCTTCTACATTTTGAACATCTTTACCTGTAGACAAAATATTTGTATCTTCAGGAATTGAGGTAGTTGCTAATGAACCAATAACATTCCATATTGCTTCGTTTGAAATATTATGACATGCTATAGGACTCAAATCAGGATTACTATCAAGTAAAGCATCATTATCTAATACTATGGTACATCCAGAATACTCTCTTAGTCTTTTTAACGAAATTCCTGATTGAAATATTCTATCTTTTTCAAATTTAAAAGGCATTATTGCAAAGGATAACACGTTTTTGTTACTTTCTTTACATAGATTAGATACTACAGGCGCCAAAGCAGTGCCGGCTCTTCCTGCTAAATTTGCAAGAATAATTACTGTGGAATATTTTGAAATCTCTTTTTTAATATTTTCAGAATCTGCGTATGCTGAACCTCTAATTAGCTGAACTGATGGGTTGACTACAGATTGAGTTGAAATTTTAATAGATTTACAATCTGAATCCAAGTCTTTTTGGTCATTACTAATCAAAAGGCAATCTGTTTTGAGTAATTCCTTTGCCTTGGTGGCTAGCTTTGTGCCTACTCCTCCAAGACCTACAATTAGAATTGGTTCTGAAAGTTGAAAGTTCATTCATCCTATTTGTCAGATACGATAAAAAACCTTCTTACGTAGTTTTAATCCAATTTCCGATCTAAAAATTTTAACGAATGATCGCACCAAGCAAACTATTGTCAGTCACATTAGTTATTGTAACCTGATGTCTTTCTCCAACCTCAACATAGTCTTTTACAAATATGGGCTTGTATGCAAAGTTTCTTCCTCTGATTCCATCTTCGATTTTTTCATTAAATAAAACATTACCTGTCCAGCCAATCCATTTAAGGTTGTTTTCATGTGATATTTTCCTAGAAAGAACATGGATTTGTTTGCTTCTTCTCCTAACCTCTGATACATCAATCTGCTTCCAAGTAGCTGCTTCTGTGCCAGGTCTTTGACTGTACTTTGAAAGATTAACCACATCAGGTCTTGTTTCTTCAAGTAATTGTATAGTATCCTCAAAATCTGCCTTGTTTTCTGAAGGAAAACCTACAATTACATCAGTTGAAATTGTAAAGTTTGGGAATTTATCCCTGAACTTTTTTACAGCGTCTCTAAAGGTTTTGGCAGTATGTCCACGCTTCATATCATTGAGCACCTTATCATTTCCACTTTGTACAGGTATGTGTAGAAATTTGTAGACTTTGTCATTCTCAAAGGATTCCAAAAGACCATTACGAATTCTTGGCATGTACATAGGATTCATCATGCCTACTCTAATCTTGAAATCCCGTGAAATATCTGACACTGCATTAACTAATGTGGATAGGTCAGCTCCAATATCAAAACCATAACAACCATTATCTGTTGATGATAACCAAACTTCTTTACAACCATCTTCAAGTTCTATGTTAACTTGTCTAACGATATCTCCGATTCTAAAACTTCTTAAATCTCCCTTAGACAATTTTGTTTGGCAGAAGGTACATTCACTCATACATCCAGTAGCAATCTCAACTATGCCAACTATTGGATTTAGACGAATCTTTGGTAGACCAACTTTGGATATATCGGTGTCTTCTAAAGCGATCACTTTTTTACCCTTTAAAGTAGACTCGATCACTGATAGGGTCTTTCCCAAGGAATTTGGACCCAACATACTTGCATTATCAGAGAATTTCTCAACAGTTGTTTTTTCTGCCTTGGGCAAGCATCCAGCAACTACTAACGGTTTTGATTTTAGCTGCTTTATTCGATAAATCATTTTATTTGCAGTAGCATCCTTTACCGAGCACGTCACAATGAGATTCAAATCTGACTCGGAAGAATTAGCCGCAAGAGTATGCCCCCCATTAACAATCAACCCTGAAATCATCTCAGAATCTGCAAAACTTGCAGAACAACCATAAGCCTCAACCCATATCTTAGCCATTTTGTATTTTATCCTAAAAGGGACTTGATTTGTTTACTAGTCAATAATTTCTTTGATAATGCTAATTCTCTTATTGTTTTTCTAGACTTTAATGATTCTTTGTACAACTCTGCTGATTTTTGATATCCAATCTTTGGTGTAAGTAATGTAACAATAACTGGACTGTTTTCAATATTTTCTTGTAATTTTTTCTTGTCAGCAGAGAGTCCATCTATTAAGTTTGACGAAAAAATTGGAACAAAGTTACTTAGCATATCAGTGGATTCTAAAACACATTTTAGCATTCCAGGTAACATTACATTAAGCTCAAACTGGCCAGCTTGAGCTGCATGCGAAACTGCTGAATCATTTCCAATAATATTAAAACAAATCATGTTCATGCATTCTGCAAGTGATGGATTTACCTTACCAGGCATTATGGATGAGCCAGCATGTACCGCAGGAATTCCAATTTCTGCAAATCCAGCAATTGGGCCTGATGCCATCAATCTAATGTCATTTGAAAGTTTGTTAATTTCAATTGCTAAATTTCTAAGAGATGATGAAATATTTACTACAGGAAACTTGCTCTGCAAAGAATGTTGCATATCTTTTTCTGGTTTTAGTGGAAGTTTAGAAATCTTTGCAAGCTCAGAAATAACAATTTTTCGATAACCTTTAGGTGCATTTGCACCTGACCCTACCGCTGTTCCTCCTAACGCAACATATTCTAATTCTTTTGCTGCAATTTTTAAAACATTGTTAGCTTTACTAACTGATGTTCCATATGCAGCAAATTGACTACCTAATGTTATTGGAAGTGCATCCATCAGATGAGTCCTTCCAATTTTTTTAAATGTTGAAAACTGTTTTGCTTTTTTATTTAATGACTTAATCAAAATATCAATTGCAGAAATTGTTTTCTTAAGATTAAACAAAATTGAGACATGCATTGCAGTTGGAAATGTATCATTACTTGACTGAGACATATTTACATGGTCGTTTGGATGTAGAAATTGATATTGACCTTTCTTTTTTCCTAGCCTTCGAAGTGCAACATTTGCAATTACTTCATTAGTATTCATATTAAAGGCAGTCCCTGCTCCAGAGTTAATAGAATCAATTACAAACTGATCTTGGAAATTTCCTGCCAAAATTTTGTCACATGACTGAATTATTGCCCTACCTCGTTTTGCATCAATTGCCTTTACTCTCATGTTGGCCACAGCAGCTGAACGTTTTATCATTACAAACGCTCTAATCAAATTTGTATGTGATTTCAGTCCAGTTACATGATATTGTTTGAGTGCTCTTCCGGTAAAGGGCCCATAATACGCATCTGCGGGAATTCTAACTTTACCTAAAGAATCCACATCGATTCTAGTTTTCAATTCTAATTCACTTACTACCTATAGCTATTATTCATTCTTTTTCTACAAGAAATTCGTATCTTTTTTAGAAAAATGGGAATTATTATATTAGCTATGGATCGCTCGGATTCTATGAATAAGCGATTAAGTATGCTCTTTACTTTTGCTGCAGTTGCAGTAATGGGAGCTACGCTATTCGGAAGCACATACACACAAACCCAAATCTCTAGTCAAACATTAGATACATCCAAAATGGATGTTGATATAATGGATCAGATTAGACAAATGGGCGGTTTACAGCTTGTAATGCCACAAGCATTCGCAGAAACTGATTGTGGTGCCCTTGAAGCAACTGGACGAACAGTAGTTGAGTTTAATCTCACAGGTGAAAGTGTTGAACTACCAATTATGGGTGGTAAAACATATAGTGCAATGACCTTTAATGGTCAGGTCCCAGGACCAACACTAAGAGTTACTCAAGGTGATGTCGTAAAAATGACCTTATCCATCCCAGCGGATGAAGTTGTTGGTCACGGAAACGATATGCATGCATCACAAATAACTGCATTGGCTTTTGATTCTGTTAATCCAGGAGAAACAAGTCAATTCTGTTACATTGCAGAAKMTGCAGGTGTTTTCAAATACCATTGTTCTGGTGTTCATCTATTAGGCATGGACCAACACGTACTTTCYGGYATGTACGGAATTGCAATWGTTGATCCAGCTAAGGGATACAAGAAAYTAATGGTAGAGARAACTAGTGGYAGTGGCGAGWTAGACAGAMAATTCTATGACGCAGATGCATTGGAGTTCACGTTACAATTCAAYCAATTGTACTTGACTGACGAAGGCTTTTATGATGCMGGAGCAATGTTCCAACATCATAATACTGCAACAGTTATCAAYGGAATGCAATTTGGTTATACTCCAAACATGCTACACAACCTCCTCATAACAGGGGATGCMGACAAGAACTTCTTTGTAGCACAACCATGGAYTGGTCTTGAACWARAACAATACCAAKCACAACTATTGTACGTTGAAAATGGTCAACATGTRAGACTCTTTATTGAAAACCAAGGYAATGAGCCAGTATTCTTCCAYATTGTTGGAGAAATACTTGACAGAGTTGTTCAAGGYAATMGAGTMCAATCWGCAGCAACTGAGACATGGTTGCTTGGTGGYTCACAGAACATGATTGTTGATGTTGTATTTGACGAACCTGGAGTTTATGCGTTAGTAAACCACGACTATGCAGCAATTTACACTGGCGGACTTGGCCTTTTCGTWGCAGGTGATCCATTTGGATTAAATCCAAGATTGGTTAATGCAGGTATCATAGAYGCACCTGTTACTTCATATGCATATGTATTAGGTAATCCAAGTGATGCTGTCCCACCAATGGGAATGAACAGTATTGCACATCCCGCAGTAAACATTCATGGTCTATACACTGATGATGTCGCTTCTGATATGAAAGATGCTGGCGTAATTGCCTTATGGGAAGTTATACCAACACTACCTCCAGTACCCTAGAATGGTACTAAATCCATTTTTTTTATTTTTTAAATTTTAATAGATTAGGCTCTAGTTTTTTTATTATTCCCTTTTTCTCAAAGTTTAACAGCTAAATTGTCCATCTTTATCATTTATCATATTCCAAAAATCCAACCCAGAATATTGTTGGGTTATTGAATATGGTATTATGCCAATTATTGGAGTGTGTGTTTCTGTGGCTATGGCAAATTTGCTTGGATCAATTCTGATAGGTGCAGATCCACCAAACATTAAATCAAAATGCATTGACAGATACTGTGCCTCTTCAAATGTCTCAGATCGAAATTTTCCTTCAAGTGTAGTTACTGATGAAGGCGGTAAAGTGGTTCCATGTATACTAAAGAGACCTTTGTCTCTTTGTTCGAAGATCATTTTAATTTCCATCTTATCAAAGACAACATAAAATGGATTGGGATTACACACATTAAATTCTCCATCATTTATCATATCAAAATAGCTAAATTTTTTTTCTTCTGTTCCTACAAATTGAATTTGTTGTACAGCATAAATATTCCAGGCGGCAAATACAAATGGTCCTGCTATAATAAAAGACGCAATTATTACTATAGCTGTGTGTTTGTTCATTTTATTTCCTATATTTTATACMRTAATAATTYCAACTTTTAGATATTTTMYGAAYGNATKTNAATTCTACATCTAGAATTTTTACTTCGYYAAATGTTCCTTGAYCTTGAKRTACTACTATGATGCCTTCCTTAATTAAAAATTCAATTCCMTTGGCAAATTCTATATCTGAAATTTGTCTATCTATCCACCATCCGGTACTAGCTTTGACCCACTCTGGAATAATTACTTCATCAGATGTTTTTTGATTTTGAGTTTCAGGYAYYACTATGATGCCTTCCTTAATTAAAAATCCWAATCCGTTAGAAAATTCAACATCTGTAATAGCACCATTATGCCAGTACTTTGCTAACTCTCTTATCCATAATGGAATCACTATGTTTCCAGAATCAATTAATTCAAATTCTGYMAYACTTGAGCTTCCTGAATAYTGAATTTCCAAWGTATACATTCCTAGAGGGTAAACATTTGATTCAAATGGAAAAGGAGATGGAACTTTAGTTTCTAATTCTGTAATAGGTATGGGGATGGCACTACTCTTTTTTCCAGATTCATCTATTATGTATAGAATTGCAGGCTCTCCTGTTATTTCTGATACTTGAATTGTAAAGGAAAGAAAATCTCCATAACTATAGATTTCTTTTTCTGTGTATATGGAAACTGTAGGTGTAGCATAAACTACAGACGTGCTAGCAATTATCATGGAAAACATCATAAAAATTGCAAAACCAGTCTTTATTTTCATATTTTACTTACCAATAGATGCGTCTTAAATTCTCTTTTCTTATGGGTCCACTCATAATAATTATATTCAGTTAATGAAGGCAATCTTGCATGGGATTTGATGATTCTGTATTGATTTGTGATGAAGTAGCTCCAGTGCTAAACAAAGTTCTAAAAGAAAATGGTTTGAAAATTACATACGAACCTCAAATCACTCCTGATCAAATTAAAGAAAGGATTGGAGAATTCAACATCATCATTGTTCGTAGTAGAACAAAACTAACAAAAGAACTAATCGAAAAGGCAGACAAGTGTAAAATAATAGCAAGGGTTGGAGTTGGTTTAGATAATATTGATGAAGATACAGCAAAAGCAAAGAACATTCGAGTAATCAACGCAGTTGAGGGAGCAATGACTGCTGTTGCAGAACTTGTTTTGGGTTTAATGTTTGCTCTTGCCAGACAGATTCCAAGAGGAGATAGCGGAATACGAAAAGGGGAATGGTTAAAAAAAGAACTCAAAGGAACTGAGCTTAAAGGAAAGTATCTTGGACTAATTGGATGCGGAAACATAGGTAAACGACTTGGAAGATTGGCAAAAGGCCTCAACATGAACATTATTGGTTATGACGTGATTCCAATTGATCCAGAATTTACAAAAGAAGTTGGGCTAATGAAAACTGACCTTGATACGCTTTTACAAAGTTCTGACTATGTCTCAATTCATGTGCCCTTGTTGGATTCTACATATCATTTGATTGACTCTAAAAAATTATCCATAATGAAAAAAACTGCAAAAATCATCAATACTTCACGAGGTGGGGTAATTGATGAAGACGCACTTTATGACGCATTAAAGAATGAAAATCTAGGAGGCGCTGCTCTCGATGTTTTTGAAAAGGAACCAGCTACTGGAAATAAACTTGCCACCTTACCTAACGTCATTTTAACTCCTCATATTGGAGCGCAGACAAAAGAAGCTCAGTCCTTAGCTGCAAATGTTATAGCAGAAAAGATAATACAGATTCTCAGAGGTGTAATTTAGAATTGAATAGAAAAATCTTATTGGGCCTAAGTTTGTTAATAATTGCTCTTCCAATCTCTGTTTATGCAGTTGAAGGAACAATTACAGTAGATATTGATGGTACTTCAGTGGATATATCATATGATGCTGAAGGAGTAGATGTTATGTCTGTTGAAGCCGATATGGATGAAATTGAACTAATTTTTGAGGTTCAAGTAACTACCAGTCCTGCTTTTCTTGTAATTACATTTGAAAGAGAAATATTTGATGCTAAATTTGGTGATGTTGATGATCCATTCTTAGTAATTGCTGATGGTGATTTTATTGATCTTGAGGAGATTGAAACAACTTCTGAAAGTAGGACCCTGAGACTAGAATTACCAATGGGCACTGAAGAAATTGAAGTCTTTGGAACCGAAATAAATGAACCGTCATTTATCGAACCTGAAGTTATAGAGGAACCTGAAGTTATAGAGGAACCTGAAGTTATAGAGGAACCTGAAGTTATAGAGGAACCTGAAGTAATTGACAAAAAACCAAAGACCGAATGTGGTCCTGGTACTGTACTAAAAGATGGTACATGTGTATTAGATATGACCTGTGGACCAGGAACTCATCTTGTTGGTGGAATTTGTGA
>LKGT01002700.1_pt1 | contig 17025 bp, 14 predicted proteins | sample 503861 | NCBI WGS metagenome assembly LKGT01 (sample SAMN04113194, study PRJNA297058) | marine sediment metagenome | biome: marine benthic biome; feature: marine benthic feature; material: marine sediment; isolation source: sediment sample collected at the water-sediment interface from the South......
TGTATCTGGCGGTACTAATCGCAGGCTGCGGCGAATCCGGGCCGCCTATGACCGCGACGGGTGTGGTTGCCTTTGCCCCGCTTCCGGGCAGCGAAGTCTCCGCCGCCTACCTGACGCTTCACAACCATAGTCAAGAGGCGCTAACCATCCAGCAGGTATCCAGTCCGGAATTCGCGAAAGTTGAAATTCATGAAAGCATGACCGTTGACGACGTAATTCGCATGCGCAGCCTGGACTCATTGACACTGGATGCAGGAACCCGCACGCAATTCGTCTCGGGTGGCAAACACCTCATGCTGATCGAACCGGTAAGCGAGTTAGCTCCGGGCCAATCGGTGACGCTACAATTCGAGTACAACGCCGGCGGTATACTCATTGTAAACACGCAACTTAAAACCAGAAAATAAGCTTGTTAGGCTACCAGGGATCATAATGGCCGTTTTTATCGCAGAACTGTTCTTGCTTTTTCAGCGCATGATGCCGAAGCGTCTGATCACGGCAATTGTCTATCGCCTCGCGCACATACGAGTACGGTTGATCAAGGACTTTCTGATTCGCAGTTTCGTAAAGTTCTACGAGGTCAACCTGGATGAAGTACAGAAATCCGTGCCGGACGGTTTCATAAGCTTCAATGATTTCTTCACTCGGGAACTGGCAGACGGTTCGCGCCCGATCGACTCATCGGATTTGTCGATCGTGTCTCCCGCAGACGGAATTATCAGTGCGGCAGGGAGCATCGAGAGGAATGCGGTGTTGCAGGCAAAGGGACATGACTACAGCCTTGAAGAATTGCTGGCAACAGACCTCGATGAGGCGCAACGCTACTATGACGGTTCATTCGCGACTATTTACCTGGCGCCTTTTAACTATCACCGGGTACATGCGCCGCTTGCAGGTGAGCTTGTCGCCGTACATTTTGTCCCGGGATCGCTTTTCAGTGTCAACGAGACAACGGTGTCATTCCTTCGCGGGCTCTTCACGCGAAACGAGCGACTCATTTGCCACTTCCGGACGTCCGCCGGCCCCATGGTCCTGATCTTCGTTGGCGCGTTGAATGTCGGCAGCATTACGACGCCATGGACCGGGGAAATAAGGCCACGCAAGGGACACGTGGTCGAAAACATCGACTTGCGATCATCGTCTCAACCGAAAACAGTTAACAAAGGCGATCTACTTGGCTGGTTCAACATGGGCTCGACGATCATCTTGCTGTTGCCGCCCGGCGTTTGCGACTGGAGGTCCGGACTGGAATCAGGAGAAGCACTCAGGATGGGCGAATCGCTGGGACGAATAGTGAAATAAAAAGATTTGTTGGACCACTAGTGATGACCACACAGCCAACCTGGCAACCATTATCGAGTGTTGCATCCGCTTCACGCCGATCTGCGATGTTGCAACGTGCCAGGGCCTTTTTTGAGGAACGGAATATTCTTGAAGTTGACACACCGATACTGTCCCGTTTTGCGGCCAGCGACCCGCACATAGAAAGTATTGAAGTCACGCTGCAATTAGATCCCGATAAGTCCTGGTTTCTGCAGACATCACCTGAGTATTGCATGAAGCGGCTCCTCAGCGCGGGTTATCCCGACATCTACGAAATCTGCAAGGTATTCCGCGACGCTGAAGCAGGCCGTTACCATCAGCCCGAATTCACAATGGTCGAATGGTATCGACTGGACTTCGGCCTGAACGACATCGTGCAGGACACACTTGAATTCATCACGACCCTTGTCGATGCGAAACGCTTTGACAAGGCACCCATGCTGCTGAGTCATGCGGAGGCGTTTGCCGAGTTTGCCGGCATCGATTCATCGACAGCCGACATCGAGACTCTCTCGGCAGCAGCGGCCGCGGACGATCAACTCAAACAGTCACTCGGAGACAGCCGCGATGACTGGCTCGATCTGATTCTTGCCGAAAAAATCTCAAGCAAATTTCCAACAGACAGACTCACGGCACTGTGCCACTATCCTGCCAGCCAGGCTGCGCTCGCACGGATCTGCCCCGACGATGCATCCGTTGCCGACAGGTTTGAGGTCTTTGCCGGCGACCTTGAGCTTGCCAATGGTTACGTGGAACTCGTTGATGCCAAAGAACAAAGCAGTCGATTCGAGGCCGATCAGAGCGCCCGTAAACTGGCCGGAAGACCGCAACGGCCGATTGACAGGGCGTTTATCGCGGCGTTGGCGTCCGGGTTGCCGGCTTGTGCGGGTGTTGCGGTAGGGTTCGACCGCGTGCACATGTTGAATGAAGGCACCGGCGATATCCGGCAGGCGTTAAGTTTTGCTTTCGAGCGGCGGAACGAAAATGACTGACGATCATTCTGTTGATTACAGCGTGCTGGGCGCGCAACTCGATGCCCTGTTAAAAGATGAATCGGACGCACTGGCGAATGCGGCACTTTTTGTCGCGCTCGCCTTCGACGCCCTGCCCGATATTAACTGGCTGGGCATCTACGTGTTGCGTGACAACGAACTCGTGCTTGGTCCGTTTCAGGGCAAGCCAGCTTGTGTCCGCATTCCGATGGGACGAGGCGTCTGCGGAGTCGCCGCCGAGCAAATGATGACCTTAAGGGTGTCTGATGTGCATGACTTCGACGGACACATTGTTTGTGATCTTGCATCGAGATCAGAGATTGTCGTACCGCTGATCTCAGACGGCCGACTGTTAGGCGTGCTCGATATAGACAGTCCGCGATTAGCGCGCTTCAGCAGCCACGATCAGGAGGGCGTGGAATCACTGTGTGAATTGTTCATTAAGAGTCTCAAGCGCAAGAACGGCGGCTTTGAATTTATTTGACGCGCGAGACATATTCTCCGGAGCGTGTATCGACTTTAATTACCTCGCCTTGCTCCACAAATAATGGTACGCGAACAACCGCACCAGTTATGAGTGTCGCCGGCTTGACGCCGCCACTCGCAGTGTCTCCCCTCACACCGGGGTCAGTTTCGGTAATCTCGAGCTCGACGAAGTTGGGCGCCTCGACGAGCAGCGGCCTGTTATTCCAGAGCGTAATTTGACATAAATCCTGATCAGTCAACCATTGTTTTGCGTCGACAACAGACTTTTCATCGGCGACAAACTGCTCGTATGTATCGAGCAGCATGAAGTGCCAGTACTCACCATCGGCATACAGGAATTGCATTTCCGTTTCCAGAACATCGGCTGCTTCGACGCTCTCACCAGACTTGAATGTCCTGTCGACGATCTTTCCAGTCTTCAGGTTGCGAATCCTGACGCGATTAAACGCTTGCCCCTTGCCGGGTTTGACGAATTCGTTCTCCACAATGACACAGGGATCGCCATCGATGATGATCCGGAGCCCGGATCGAAATTCGTTAGTGCTGTAATTGGCCATTGTCTTTGTGTTGGTTTACTGCTGACTTTGGGGCACGTAATCGTCGCTGGCCACTACGTCAGTGGCCACTATACCTGCTGCAAGTCCCCCACGAAACAACAGCTTATGCTGGCCGAAGTATCGATATTGCCACAGGACAAACGCCCCGGATGCGGGGCGCGCCCTGCATTTGTTGCGATAATTTGATACCCGTCACGGTTTTGGGGTCGCGGCCGGGACTAGTCTGGGTGTCTTGGTTAGACTCATCTGCCCTGTACATGATATCGGCGCGTCTTCGCTGCCACGGGCAAATTGGTACCAGGGACGCTACATAGAGACGGTCATTTGAACCAGCGACAAGTCATATCGATTGCCGTCCTGAGTGAAAATCAGGACGACGTCGAGCGAGTAAACAGTACTCTGCGCGATGCAGGGCACGTCGCGCACTGCCATTGGATCTCGAGTCCGGAGAAATTCGACGAGACGCTGAGCGCCGAACGCATCGACCTGATCATTCTCAACAGCGAAGGTTACCCGGACGAAATTCGACAGGTAATCAAACACAAAGACGCCTACCAGCCTGAAGTACCGGTTATTGCAGTCAAGGAAACCGTTGACGAGGCCGGCATTCAGGAAGCGATGCAGGCCGGGGCCTGCGATCTCGTTTCAGTCGAGAGAAAAGGCAGACTTCAGGCGGTTGTGGCGCGGGAACTCCGTGCCTTCCGTGTCGAACGCGCGCTCAACTCGACCCTCAACTCTGCAACAGAGTACCGGCGTCAGTTAAACAACTACATGCAGGGATCTGCGAGTGCGATTGCGAATGTTCAGGAAGGCATTATTACGGAAGTGAATGCAGCCTGGCTGAAATTATTTAAATCGGCCAACAAGAACGAGGTCGTTGGCCTGACGATCATGGATTACTTTGGAGCGGAAAGTCAGGCCGCGGTAAAGGGTGCCATCGTTGCCACCGAGAAGGGCAAGTGGCAACCAGGTGAAAAACTGATCGCGAAATCCAGCCTCGGGCGGACCGATGCTGATACGCTCGAACTCGCCTTTCAATTCGTCGAGTTTGATGACGGCTCATACGTGCAGATCCGCATTGCCCCCCCGGAGAAAAAGCCGGAGGAGCCGACCAAACTGGTCCACGACGCCCTCCAGCGCGACCCGACAACTTTGTTGTTTCACCGGGCACAATTTCTGGAGCGTATTCAGAAACGTCTCAAAAAAAGTCCGAAGTCCGGACTGCATTTGCTCGCCTACATAAAGCCCGACGATTTTTCCGAGGTCCGCAGCGATGTTGGGATCCTGAATACCGAAGAGGTTCTGGCGCAGTTCGCCGAGGAGGTCCGGAAGCGCCTGCATCCACGCGATGTTGCGGGGCGATTCGAAGGGACCGTCATTATGGCCCTGCTCGAACGTGGCAATGAGCGTGACGCCGAGGTCTGGGCGCGGCAGCTCTGTGATCACATCGAAAAATATAAATTCAAGGTTGGCGATCAGACCGCGACATTGACCTGCACGGTCGGGGTCTGTGCAGTCAGCGGCGTCTATTCCAGCTTCGAAGAGTTGATCTCCGCGGTCGCGAATGCACACGACAAAGGCAAACAGAGTGGCGGCAATTCGGTGTGCCTGAGTGAGTCCACCGACGAGAGCACTCAACTCAGGAAATACGATGCGATCTGGATCAAGCGCATCAAGGCAGCCCTCATGGAAAACCGGTTTCGCCTTGCCCAGTTGCCCATCGCAGGCCTGCGAAGCGAGTCGGCTGGAATGTACGACATGCTCGTGCGCATGATCGACGAGCAAGGCAGCGCGATTCTGCCGTCCGAATTTCTACCGGCCGCCGAACGAAACAACCTGATGCAGAACATCGACCGCTGGATTATTGCAGCGTCGATGAACTATTGTAATGACGGTGCCGCGACACAGGTTTTTGTGCGGCTGTCCAGACATTCGGTGCAGGAACCATCGCTGATTCCATGGATGGCCAAGGAACTCGAAAACCGCCAGATGGATCCCGGCAGACTCTGCCTGCAGATCCCCGAGCGAGAAGCAGCGAAACACATCAAACAGACCAGGAAAGTAGTCGAGCAACTGCGCGAACTCGGCGTGCGATTTGCACTCGAGCACTATGGTATCGATAAGGACCGGTTCCAGATTCTCGACATTCTGAAACCGAATTATATCAAGATCGACGGCGAACTCATGCACACGTTGACCACAGACACGAAGATGCAAGACAGTGTCCAGAAAGTGGCGACCGCCGCGGCCCAGAGAAACATAGAAACCATTGCCGAGCGCGTCGAAAACGCAAACGCAATGGCCGTGCTGTTCCAGCTCGGCGTGCACTTCATGCAGGGACACTATGTCCACGAGCCAGAGGTCGTGCTACAGGAACCCGAGCTTGGCCCGGCCGAGACCGGTTGAACCCCTTAAATCGTGGACGGTCCCCGAATTAACCGGCAGGAAAATGTGACTTACGTCACACATTTGCCGTCGAGAACACCTTCATCGGCAGTAAATTCCCGAAACATAGAAAAGGTATGTTTACAGCTTTTTCAGGTCGCTCTAATCTGCCGTATCTCTTTGCTAGTCCGGGATTTTGCCGCTTGCTCGGTGATTGATATGGACCGGACGGTCGAAACTGCCGCTTGGGGCAATACCAATACCGGGGTATGAACTTGTGAAAGCATCAAAACGAAATAACAAAAAGAACAGGACCACCGGCGAAGGCAGAAACAACCGCAAGCAGCTGTTGCCTGCACTGATGGCCGTTGGCGGTGCATGCAGCATGATGGCTGTTTCGGCTTCGGCTCTCGAACTCGGCGAATTGAAAGTCAACTCGACGTTGGGACAGCCGTTACGCGCAAGCATTGCATACGCGTTGAACCCGCATGAAGCGCTGCATAACTATTGCGTCTATCTGCGGCCCGGTCTCGCGGCCAATGGCCTGCCCTCCATCAGCAAGGCAACGATCAGCATTGCCGATGGAATGATTCTCCTGACGGGCACACGTGCTATTCGGGAACCATTATTGACAATGCAGGTTTCAGTCGACTGTCCCTATACGGTACACCTCACGCGTCAATTTACGTTGATGATAGACCCAGCACAGCCCATTGCAGAGGCGCCTGTCGTGGTGGAGCCTTCCGCCGCTTCGCCTTCCGTGGCGGTGACTTCCACAGCCGTGGCCGAGGTATCGAAACCACAACCGCGGCTCGAGTGGAGCAGGAATACGGATCGCTCGCCAATCTCCGAAAACAGCCGCTACCTGGTGCAAAGCGGAGATTCACTGGGGGATGTTGCCTCGCGCATATCCGATCGTTCGATCGCACTATGGCCGGCCGCCGACCGGATATTTGACGCAAACCCAGGTGCGTTCGTCAACGGTGACCGGAATCGGCTGAAAGCCGGTAGCTGGCTCGAGATACCGGACCTGTCGGTTGCAGCATCAGAACCGATTGTTGCCGAAGCCGTTATGCCAGCGGCAATTGAGCCCGGCTATGCGCAAGCTTATACAGGTTATGAGGCGCCGGCCGCACTCGAGACCGAAGATATATTTTTTGTACCGGATGAAGGGCCTGCAGCCACTGTATCAGACGCGCCAGAGATCGAAGTGCCTTCAGTCTCGGAACCCGACACAGGCATTTCCGAATTTGCGAACCTCCGGCCCGGAGACATTGTCTTCGGTGACGACAGCCCGTTCGTGTCTCCGATAGGGGCTCCGGTCGACGGCGATATCACAGGTTCCATGATGTTTCCCGATACAGGAATCACGGATCCCAGCGTGGTTCAACCGGTCGCCGCTGGCGAAACCCGCGGGGACAGTGCCTCCATTGGTAGCACCAGCGGTTCCTGGTCATGGTTGATGTGGCTTGGTGGCACCGGACTTGCGCTGATTCTCGGTCTCCTGCTGTTCGGTCAGATGTTCAGGCAACGATTTGGCTCCATGGCCGTTGCAAAGCCGCTTGAGCCGCGACCTAACCGCCGCAAGACTGATCCTGTGCAGCAAGCCAAAGCCATCGACATCACCGACGTTGACTTTGTGGTGCCGGTTGCGTCGTCGATCACGCTCGATGCTGATTTTGACGACGGCACGGGACTGCAGGACGGCGCGGATATCGATGTTGCACAGGATTTCGGCTTCTCGGCATCAACCGACTTCGCAGACGAACTGGACATGGTGCTGCCGGAGCCGGTCGAAGAGGAGGACTCTTCGCAAACTGATATTATCCCGCCGCCCGAGCGTGAAGACGAAAACTCCATCCTCGACAACGAAATACCGCCAAGTGACGACGACAGCCAGTATGACCTGTCGATGATTGTCGACGCGACGAAGCAGAATCTGGGTGAGGTGGATTCCACGACGAAGGACCTGCAAGCCATTCTGGTCGAGATCGACAATACCACCGAATCCGAAGATCCTACGGTGCGCCAGGAAGCCGATTACAACATTCTCGAGCAGGATTACGAAGAGGAGTTTACGGCGACCCAGGCGCTAAACGAAGATATCGCCAGAGCGGCCGAAGAGTTGGCCACGCGTATGGACAACGACGACAGCGGTGAAATTACGGCCGAGCTGCCGAAAAATACGCCGGCTCGAAACGACGACAGCAGCGATCTTGACAGCACGTCCATCCAGGAAGGGCCGACCACGGAGATGCCGACATCGGACTTTGATGTCACTGTCGTGATGCCTGCCAACGATGATGATGTGACGGTCGACCTGTTGGTCGAATCCGGCAGGATCGACACCAAGAAGAAGAAAAAAGCCTCCTGAGCTACAAATGGCAATAGCAACGTCGTTGGACAGCTAGTCAGGATTGGTTTTCTTGTTCGACAGCAAGGCGTTCTACCTTGCGCCAGCCCTGCGGCAACAGATTGCCGCGTCTGCCGCGTTCATAATAGTAGTCGTCCAGGTCGTCCCACCTGATCGTCATGCGGCGAGCGCCACTAAGAACCTGCAGATTGCCTTCTTCGGGAATCACGGCCACGGCCGCCAGTTTTTCTGCGCCCTCTTTGTATACCTTGGTCGGTATGCCGATGATCTTGTTGCCCTTGCCTTTGCCGAGTTCCGGCAGTTCTTCCGCCTCGAACACGAGCAGCTTGCCAATCGAAGTCACTGCCGCGATCAGGCATTCACAGTCGGCCGGCACCGGCGCAGGCACCACCGCTCTGCCGCCCGGCGGCACCCTCAAGATGGATTTTCCGGCCTTGTTTCGCGATACGAGATCACTCAGCGTCGCAATAAAGCCGTAGCCCGCGTCGCTGGCCAACAAATACTTTGAATCGGGGTCGCCAATCATTGTGCCGCAGAACTCGGCACCATCAGGTGGCTTGAATCGGCCGGAGAGAGGCTCGCCCTGCCCTCGCGCCGTTGGCAGCGTATGGGCGATAACACTGTAGACACGCCCTGTGCTGTCGATGAACATCGCCAGCTGGTTGCTCCTGCCCTGTGCTGCGGCCAGGAAACTGTCGCCTGACTTGTAGCTCAGTGCCAGCGGATCGATCTCATGTCCTTTTGCGGCCCGGGCCCATCCCCGCTGCGACAACACAACCGTAACGGGCTCATTGGCGACCAGCTGGGTCTCGTCGAGGGCCTGAGCCGCTTCACGTTCGACGAGTTTCGTTCGCCGCTCATCCCCATAGGCTTCGGCGTCTTCAATAATTTCATTTTTGATCAAAGTCTTCAGTCGTGACGCGCTCTTCAGGGTCTGGTCGAGCCCATCACGCTCTTCATCAAGCTCTTCCTGCTCGCCCCGAATCTTCATTTCCTCGAGCTTCGCGAGATTGCGCAAGCGAAGATTGAGGATCGCTTCAGCCTGAATATCCGACAGCTTGAAGCGTTTCATCAGCGCCGGCTTCGGCTTGTCTTCCGTGCGAATAATCGCGATGACCTTGTCGATGTCGAGATAGGCTATCAGCAGACCGTCAAGAATGTGCAGGCGATCTGTGACGATTTGCAACCGGTGCCGGAGTCGCCGCTTGACGGTGTCTTTGCGGAATTTGATCCATTCGCTTAACAATGCAACCAGACTGAAATTCTTTGGCCGGCCATCGAGGGCAACGATGTTCATGTTGACGCGGCAAGTGCGTTCCAGCGATGTGGTCGARAACAGGTGCGACATCAGTTCATCGACATCSACSTTCGMCGATTTCGGYGTAATGACRAGACGRATCGGTTCYTCGTGATCCGATTCATCACGAAGGTCYTCCACCARCGGCAGCTTCTTGTTGCGCATCTGCATGGCAATCTGTTCGAGRACCTTGCTGCCCGGRATCTGGTACGGCAGYGCYGTAATCACGATGTCACCGTTTTCTTTYTTGTACGAGGCACGCAGCCGYAGCGTGCCRTKYCCCTTGWGATAGATCTGTTTRATCTCGYTWCGCGGYGWAATGAGCTCGCCGCCAGTTGGAAAGTCCGGGCCTTTGATGTGTTTCATCAACTGCGCGAYCGTCGCSTTCGGATTGTCGATCAGGTGGATAACAGCACTCGCAACYTCACGCAGATTGTGTGGCGGAATATCCGTGGACAGACCGACKGCGATACCGGTCGTRCCGTTGAGCAACAAGTTTGGCAGCCGGGCTGGCAATACGACCGGTTCTTYCATCGTGSCGTCGAAATTCGGCRCCCAGTCGACGGTGCCATCRCCGAGTTCGRCSAGSAGRCTCCTGGCATAAGGCATAAGACGCGATTCGGTGTATCGCATGGCGGCAAATGAYTTCGGATCATCTGTCGAGCCCCAGTTRCCGTGGCCATCGATRATGGCGTAGCGATAMGAGAAGTCCTGGGCCATCAGKACCATCGCTTCGTARCAGGCCGAGTCGCCGTGCGGATGATAYTTGCCGATGACATCGCCAACTGTCCTMGCAGACTTCTTGGGTTTYTGTCCTGCCGACAATCCGAGTTCRCTCATCGCATAAAYRATGCGGCGCTGTACGGGCTTCAGACCGTCGCCGATCTGCGGCAGCGCGCGGTCGAGGATGACGTACATGGAGTAGTCGAGATACGCTTTCTCCGTGAACTCCTTTAAAGGAATTTGTTCGACGCCATCCAGGTTCAGTTGGTTTTGCATCGTAACTCTCGCTGATTGTCAGACTTCGGCCAGATTGCCGTTTGTTTCGAGCCAGCTCCGCCGGTCCGCGGAGCGCTTCTTGGCCAGAAGCATGTCCATAAGCTGATCTGTTTTGTCTTTGGCGCTGATCGTAAGTTGTACGAGACGCCGGGTATCCCGATTCATCGTCGTTTCGCGCAATTGCGGCGGGCTCATCTCRCCCAGYCCCTTRAAGCGGGTCACGSCYACCTTGCCTTTGATRTTTTCYGCTGCGATGCGGTCGAGTATGCCCTTGCGTTCRSCGTYGTCGAGCGCATAGAAGACCTCCTTGCCYRCATCGATGCGGTACAGCGGTGGCATGGCGACATAGACATGCCCYGCAAGCACGAGCTCGCGAAARTGCYKGAGGAAAAGAGCACAGAGCAGGGTCGCAATATGCGCTCCRTCRGAATCCGCGTCGGCCAGAATACAGATCTTGTGATARCGCAAGYTTTCGATGTCGTTRKTCGCMGGGTCTAYGCCGAGCGCGATACTGATGTCRTGCACTTCCTGCGAASCCAGGATCTCGGCGGTRTCCACCTCCCAGGTGTTCAGGATCTTGCCGCGCAGYGGCATGATGGCCTGCGTYCTCCGATCCCTCGCCTGCTTTGCCGAGCCGCCGGCCGAGTCCCCTTCCACGAGGAAGATCTCGCAGAGTTCCGGTTCCTGGCAAGTACAGTCAGCAAGCTTGCCGGGCAACGCCGGGCCGGCGACCACTTTCTTGCGAATGACTTTCTTGGCATCCTTGATGCGCGACTGCGCTTTGCCGATCGCGAGCTGCGCAATCGCATCGCCTGACTCCGGGTGCTGGTTGAGCCACAGGACGAAGCTGTCTTTGATGACGCCCGTAACGAACGCGGCCGAYTCGCGCGAMGACARGCGTTCTTTCGTTTGACCKGAAAATTGCGGATCCTCGAGYTTCGCACTGAGTATGAAACTCAAGCCATCCCACACGTCTTCGGGCGACAACTGAAYGCCGCGCGGTAAAAGRCTCCTGAATTCGCARAATTCACGYAGCGCATTCGTCAAGCCCGTSCGCAGGCCATTCACGTGYGTGCCGCCCTGYGGCGTAGGAATCAGGTTGACGTAACTTTCCGTGACGGTTTGTCCCGCCTCGGTTTGCCAGACCAGCGCCCAATKGACGGTTTCGCGGTTGCCGCTGAGATTGCCGGAGAACGGTTCCGCCGGCAGGTGTTCAACRTTGCCAATCGCTTCGAGTAGATACTCCTCGAGACCACCGGAATAACACCACTCGACTTTTTCTTTCGGCTTCTCGACGTTCAGTTTGACCATCAGTCCCGGGCAGAGTACTGCTTTTGCCCGCAACGCATGTTTGAGTCGAGATACTGAAATATTCGCCGAGTCAAAATACTGGGGGTCGGGCCAGAAACGAATCGTCGTGCCCGTGTTTGCCTTGCCCACTTTGCCGACGACTTCGAGCTTGCCGCGCTTTTTGCCACCGACGAAACTCAGGTTGTATTCCTTGCCACCTCGGCGAATCCAGACCTCGAGATTTTTGGACAAGGCGTTCACCACCGACACGCCGACACCATGCAGCCCACCGGCGAACTGGTAAGTCTCGTGATTGAATTTCCCGCCTGCGTGCAGGCGGGTCAGAATGACTTCGACGCCCGGAATTTTTTCCTTCGGGTGAATGTCAACCGGCATGCCACGGCCATCGTCACTGACTTCGACGGAGCCATCCTTGTACATCGTCACTTCGATTTTCTTGCAGTAGCCGACAAGCGCCTCGTCGACACTGTTATCGACGACTTCGTGGGCGAGATGGTTTGGCCGGGTGGTATCCGTGTACATGCCCGGCCGGCGCCGCACAGGCTCAAGGCCGCTCAGGACCTCGATATCGGCCGCATCGTAACGCTTGCTCATCTACTATTGCCCAAGTAAAAAGCTGCGGGGATTCTAGCAGGAAGACAAGCCGAATGTTTTATCAGTTGCTGCGTGAGATATTCGGGTCGGCTCAGCGCTCAGGCGACATGCAGAATTTTTTTTGACTAGTCGAGATCACCGACCAGCGAATTGCGTACGTTCTCGGCAACCGGCGAGATCACGACCTGATAGTTCTTGTGATCGATACCGGCCGACAGGCTGGCCCCGTTTTTCAGTGCCTGAACCTGCGTTGAGTCCAGTTCGAAACGCAGAAAATGCACTGCCGACGTTTTTGTCCCATCAGAGCGTTCGAGATCCTCGTTCGCAATCGGGCGAATTTTTTCAGAATCACCGACCTGCATCCAGATGTTGTTCTCGATACCAACCAGTTGAGTCAGCATGGCACGGCGTTCTTCCGCATCCGGAAACTCGACCATGAACGTCGCCTTCCAGTTGCTACCGTCCGGAATCAGCGGGTTATATACGTCGAGTTCCTCTCTAATCGCCGCGTCCTCGAATAGTCGCTCGATGCGCAACATTTCCTGAATCTGGTATTGCATCGTCAGCGTGTCTTCGAAATAGAGCGTGGCATTCGTGCCAAGCGGCAGCTGCCGGTCGCGTTTGTGCGCCATCACCTTGTCTCGGAACTCCTCACGAACTACGGAATATCGTTCCAGGCTGTAGAGATCGTCTTTGCTCAGCTTCTGCATTGCTTTCATCTCAGATCCCGTAAGCCAGCCGCAGCAAGCCCAACGGATGCTCGGGTTCCTGATTTTCCAGCTCCTGTGCAATCTGCTCCGCTGCCATCGGGCAGTCACTGACAAAATGCGCGGCGTTCGACTGCTTCACTTTGCGCACGACCGGCCGTGCAATTTTTTTGGAAATGGCGTGGAACTCTTTCTTGACAGCGTAAGTGCCATCGTGTCCGGAGCAGCGTTCGATCGCTTCGATTTGCGTGTCGGGCACGAGCGAGAGTAAATCACGTGTCTTCAGGCCGATGTTTTGTACGCGCAAATGACAGGGAACCTGATAGGAGACTTTGCCCAGCGAATTCTTGAAGTCCGTACGCAGTTTTCCGTCTTTGTGCCTGAGCATCAGGTATTCAAACGGGTCGAACATCGCACGCCGGACCTTGGCCACATCGGCGTCGTCGGGAAACATGAGCGGCAGCTCCTGCTTGAACATCAACGTGCAGGACGGTATCGGCGTGACAATATCCCAGCCCCGATCCACCCAGGCGGCCAGAATCGGAATGTTTGCATCTTTCGAACGGGCGACAGCCTCCAGGTCCCCGAGTTCGAACTTCGGCATGCCACAGCAGACCTCCTGCTCAGCCAGTGTCACGGGGATGCCGTTGTGTTCGAAGACGGCAACGAGGTCCTCATTGAGCGAGGGCATATTACGGTTGCCATAACAGGTCGTGAACAAAACCACCTTGCCACGCGTGGTCGCTGTTGCCTGAGCCTGCTCACCGTTCGCTCCTTGCTTACGCGTCAGTCGTTTGCGAGCTGTATTCGAGTAATAACGCGGAATCGGTGCATCGCGATGTACGCCCAGGGTTTTTTCGAGCACATATCGCCCGGTCTTGCTGCGGTTGGTCGCATTCACGGCCTGTACGACGACAGGGATACCTGCGAGCTTCCCGATCGTATCAGTGGCAGCCAGCAGCCGATCCCGTCTCGACGCGCCCTGATCTCGAAACCGCTTGGCCTTCGCTCGCAGCATCAGGTGCGGGAAATCGACGTTCCAGGGATGCGGTGGAACATACGGACACTTGGTCATGTAACACATATCACACAGGTAGCATTGGTCAACAACTTCCCAGAAGACCTTTTTTGGGGACAGTGTCGACTTCACCGCTGGGGGATTCGTCAACGGCATCAAACAGTGTCGGAAATGCATGACAGAGATTAAAGCAGCGGCGGCAGCCGTGACAGATATCGAAGACGCGCTCGAGTTCCTTGTCGAGCGCTTCGCCATCGTAAAAATCATCAGCCTGCCAGGCGACAGGATGTCGTGTTGGGGCTTCGAGGCTGCCCTCGCGATGATCGGTCGGATTGCTCATGGCCGAATGCAGGTGCCAGACACAACGTCGGCCGCGTAATGAGTCCAGCCGACGTCACGCAGCAATTTTATTCGTCCAGCGCATCCAGTGCCTTTTGGAAGCGGTTCGCGTGTGAACGCTCTGCTTTGGCGAGCGTCTCGAACCAGTCGGCAATCTCTTCGAAGCCCTCGTCGCGCGCCGACTTGGCCATGCCCGGATACATATCCGTGTACTCGTATGTCTCACCGGCGATTGCCGCAGCCAGGTTGTCCGAGGTCGCACCGATCGGCAGCCCGGTCGCGGGGTCACCGACCTCCTCGAGATACTCGAGGTGGCCATGCGCATGCCCGGTCTCGCCTTCCGCCGTTGAGCGAAATACAGCGGAAACGTCGTTGTATCCTTCAACGTCGGCTTTGGCCGCGAAATACAAATAGCGCCGGTTTGCCTGTGATTCGCCGGAAAACGCGTCTTTCAGGTTCTGTTCGGTCTTGCTGCCCTTCAATGACATGAATCGCTCCTCTCAACAATAGGCCTCTTTCCAACTTAGACTAAGTCTAAACGGACGCACACTGTAAGCCCGAGAACCGGTATTGTCAATAAAGACTTGATTGACGCTGTTGTGGCAGCGGGGTAGCGTAGCGCGCTCTCCTCTACGACATCGAAATACCCGGATAGATGACTGCCAGCAAACCCGTCAATCTCGAAAAAGCCCTTGCCGACCTCGAATCTCTCGTCGACGAACTGGAAGGTGGCGAGCTGCCGCTCGACAAGGCCATGAAGAAATTCGAGGAAGGCATCAAGCTCACGCGGAGCTGCCAGGCAGCCCTCAAGGAAGCCGAACAGAAAGTCCAGATCCTCCTGAAGAGTGCGGGCGGCGAGGAGTCGCTCGAGGCGTTCAAGCCCGAGGACTAGATTAATACGGTGCCGGGCACTATTCTGTTACGGGCCGGACGCTGCCTGCCGGTAAGCATTGGATCGCTCCAGCTCCCGTGCAATATGTTCGCCCTGTGTAACAGGGTCGTATCGCGCCGGATTTTCCGCACTGATGAACCGGGGCAGCGGTGCGACYGTGTAGTCTCCGTCTACCGCGAAAAACAGGATCATCGAGTASCGTGTCCACGGCGTGTTGACGACGCGATGCCCGGTCGCCKTCAGCCAGCCGTTRGAAAATCGCTCCATCATGTCACCGAKGACGACCGTGAAGGCASCAATATCTGATGGTGCCTCGCACCAGTGCCCGYTGACRTCGGTCAGTTCGAGTCCCGWMGCRGTCTGGTTCATGATYGTGAAACACTCGAAATCGGTATGRGCYGCGATACCGACATTGCGTTTATCGACCGGTGCRTCGTTGGCCGGGTAATGCAGCAGGCGCATCGTGCGTGGTGCCTTTTCGCGGCTGCGTTCGTTAATGAAGTTTCGCTCCACGCCCAGTATCTCTGCGAAGACCTCACTCAATGCCCTGCCCAGCCGGGTGGTCTGCTCATAGTAGTCGAGAATCGCGGCGCGGAACCCTGGAACATCCGGCCAGATATTTGGTTCTATCGCCAGGCTCCGGTATCGATCCGGTGTCAATTCCTGGCCGATATCGAAAGATTCAACATGGGCAACCGTGTCTTTTTGATAGGCGGGCTCGCCAAAGATTGGTGTCCAGCCTTTGAGGCCGCTCGCTTGCTCATTGTGAACATCCAGTTTGATCAGGCTGTCGTCGGCCAAAGCGAAGAATGTCCGCGCTGCCGCCAAAGTCTTCTGCACAGCGTCATCAACGACACAGGTATTGTGGACATAGAAGAAGCCGGTTTCGAGGCAGGCACTCCGGATCTGCTCAACCAGCATCGAGCGCAGCACATCGTCGTCAGTGAACAAGCCCCGCAAGTCGAGATTCGGAATGCTGTCGCGGTCCAGCGTCCTGGCGGGTGCGCTTTGATCAAGTTGTTCGGTACTCGGCATGACGTCACGCCTGTCACTGCGTCGAATCAGGTTCCGCATTGTAACCAACACTGACAGGTAAGAAAGCGTAGGAGTCTGGTGCCCGGCACCATTCTTTTAATTATTGGAGCTGCCGTCTCCCTGGAGGCGGGTAATCAGCGAGCGCAGGAAGACTTTGTTGAAACGTAACTGGCAGGAGGAGGACACCTGCTCCATCAGGGTTGAGCTGACTCTGAGAATAGTGACCGGGCCGTTGGCTCTGATAGATGCAGTTCGTTTTGCGCCGCGGACGTAACTGGTCTCACCAAAACAAGCTCCGCTCTTGAGCATACCGAGACCTCTGCCATTAGCTTCCACGGCGGCTTGTCCGGAAACGATAATGTAGAAACGGTCATCCATCTCACCTTCGCGGACGATGTCCTCGCTGTCTTTGTACTCATGCCAGTCACTGGCTCGAAGCACTTCCCAGATTTCGGCATGCGAGAACTCATGGAAGAATGTAAGCGTGCGCAGCAAATCGAAGTGTTCCTGGTTGTCGAGGCTGTCATATTTAGTCCGGAGATCCTGATAAACGTGTGTCAGGTCGGCGGCCATTGCGGCACCGCTCGCGCAGCGTTTGTCCGGATCTTTTTGCATGGACATCGCTACGACATTCTCGAGCTCTTCCGGAATGTCATCGCGGTAAGTGTGAACCGGTGGTGGTGTTGCATAAACGATCTGATGCAACAACTTCGACA
>LKGT01003441.1_pt1 | contig 16965 bp, 20 predicted proteins | sample 503861 | NCBI WGS metagenome assembly LKGT01 (sample SAMN04113194, study PRJNA297058) | marine sediment metagenome | biome: marine benthic biome; feature: marine benthic feature; material: marine sediment; isolation source: sediment sample collected at the water-sediment interface from the South......
GATGTCTATTGTTGAGCTTGCAGGAGATATGCTAAAAGAACAAGGAGATGACTGTATAGACTTGCTCATTGAGCAATGTAAATTAATGGGATTAAAGCCAGAAGACGAAAATTCTATTTACAACATTATAGATATGTTAAAAAATTCTGGGATGAACGTAGAAGACTCTTTGATTCAACTTTACAAATTCTCAAAAATAGTTGGTTTAACTGATAAAGAAGCAGATTCACACTATTCAAAATTAATGGCAAATCGTGCAAGGAAAAAATTAGGAAAAGGTGAGTAACCATGGCAGCAGGAGTAATGTCAGAGGGAATTTTGATAATTGCCTCTGTGGTTATTGCAACAGCTATAGCTGGAGTTGTAATGAATCAGGTAGGAATTTTTGAATCAACATTTACTGCAACAACAAATAATCAAAAGGACATCATGTTAACCAAAGTGAAAATAGTTTATGCCACTAATACTACAAATACTCACGTCAATGTTTGGGTTAAAAACATTGGAATTAATCCAATAGTAAATGCAAATAATACAGATGTATACTTTGGAGAAATCCATCAAGTCCAAAACATTGTCCATAATCCATCACAACAAATCGATGATACATGGCAATGGGATGGTCCATTACCTCAACCAGTATGGCAGATCTCAGAAACTCACAGTATCAATATTACCGATGTAGATCTTCAACCAGGCGTTACCTATCAAGTAACTGTAACTACACCAAATGGAGTTGATGATGAATACATATTCTCTATTTTGGGTAATTGATTTAAAATTGGCTATGAATTCATTAAATTTTTAAAATTCTAATATTCGTTCAAAAAAAGCAAACACCATCTTATATCGATTTTTCAATGTTGATCCAGTATTGGACTTTGTATTAGAAGTAGGTAGTATTTTGCATGAATTACAATTGGAGGATGATTAGWTGSYAGARAAATTCYMMACTGGAAATGAAGAAATCGATAGGCAATTTGGTGATTCAWTACCAATTCCTWCTTTAATGTTAATTGAAGGAGGACAYGGAACWGGAAAAAGTGCAATGGTTGCATTATTTATGCAYGGTCTTCTKGARAGTGGMAAAAAAGTTCTWTKCATTACTGAAAACACAGTAAARGAATATATCGAAAATATGAAAGCWATAACTTACAATTTTTCTCATGCATTTTTACAAAACAAATTAACTATTATGCCACTTCATGTATATGGTATMAAGTGGAATAAARAACAAGCTGCATWTCTCTTACCTGTAATTAGTAAATACATTAGYAAYAGCTTCAAAGAAWCTAATGTWGTARTAATAGATTCTTTATCAYTACTAACAATATTTGCTGATCCAGCAAAAATTTTAGATTTCTTTACACAATGTAAATATCTTGTAGCAAGTGGAATGACTGTAATMMTWACTATTCATCCTAATGACATTCCTCCTGATATTGCACAAAGAGTTACAGGAAGCGTGGATGTGTATTTACAACTTGGTTCAACAAATATTGGTGGTAAAGATGTTAAAACTTGTAAAATTGTTAAATTAATTGGATCTGATACTACACCCGAATCTGGATTTGCATTTGAGGTTAATCAAATATTTGGAATTAAAGTTGTACCAATCTCATTGGCAAACGCATAGAGGTGAAAGTTAGGTCATGCCCTTTGATTATTCGCAAGTAAAAGATGAACACTTGATAGAAGTTCTCAAAAAAACACCCCATTTGCTAAGATACTTGGATAATTATACAAATCAAGGAAATCCTTTACCAATCTTTACTGACCAACTCAAACCAGAACACAAAAAGCTAAAAGAACCAAATGTACTGTATCCAGTATCTGATCAATCTTTCATTCACATTAATCCTCATACAGCATCTGATGATGGCTACATGGAGTATGTAATTATAGAACCAGATTTACCTGAACGTAAAATTATGGAGATAGCAGATGGAATGTTTGCTGCAAAATCAGGTAATTTAGATCCACCAGTTGAAATTACCGAACGATTCAACATGGTAGAAGCCTACATTGAAGAAAATATCACTATTGAAGATGAGCCCATAGATTATTCAAAACTAGGTGATCCATACAAGCTTGAAACCTTACCAATTTCTAAAAAGGACTATCCAGGATTCAAATATCACTTTTTGCAAAAACGTGCAGGTACTGGAATCTTAGATCCCTTTCTTGCTGATCCTAATCTAGAAGATATTTCAATTATAGGAGCAGGTAATGTTTACGTTATTCACAAGTCATTTGGTGCTCTAAAATCTCCGTTGTTTCTAGGTCAAGAAGAAATTGATGAGCTAATGATTAGTATGTCAGAACAATTTGGGAAAACAATTTCTCATGCTAGACCAGTAATAGATGCAAGTCTTCCTGATGGTTCTAGAATTAACATAGTGTATGGTAAAGACATTAGCAGAAAAGGAACAAACACTACAATAAGAAAATTCGCAAGTACTCCTCTTTCAATCACACAAGTGTTAACCTCTAAAGCCTTTGATTATAATGAAGCTGCTTACATGTGGATGATGTTAGCTGAAGGAATGAGTACTTTTATCTGTGGAGAAACTGCTTCAGGTAAAACTACAACTGCAATGGCACTTACTGCATTTATTCCATCAAACTGGAAAATTGTTACTATAGAAGATACTCCTGAACTTACTTTRCCMCATGCAAACTGGATCACAGAAGTAACAAGRTAYACTGGAAATGACTACTCWAGTGTAACTATGTTTGATCTATTGAARGCYGCCTTAAGACAGAGACCAAACTATATCATAGTCGGTGAGATCAGAGGTGCRGAAGGAAATATTGCATTTCAAGCCATGCAGACAGGTCACCCAGTAATTAGTACATTCCACGCKGCAAAYATGACATCTCTTATACAAAGACTTTCYAACGACCCAATTAAYGTTCCAAAAACTCACATGGATAACCTWAACMTTGCARTTTTCCAAAGTGCRGTGCAAGGACCTGGAGGAAAGAGAGTAAGRAGAGTTCTTTCAATTAATGAAATCTTRGGATACAAYCCACAAGGTAACAACATCATGTTCATACCTGTTTTTAATTGGGATCCTGGTACTGATACTACAAAATTTAGGGGAAAGGGAAGTAGTGCATTATTTGCAAATAAGCTTATGCAAATGCGAGGAATGGATAAAAGAGATGAGGGTWTGTTGTATGATGAATTAGCTTTACGTGCTAAAATCCTTGAAAAAATGGTTGAAAAGAAGATCTTCAATTTTTATGAYGTTTTTGATTCAATTTCACATTGTAGAGAGATTGGWTTRGAGKCATTTCTAAAGGAGCTWGATACSCTGTAATGCAATTATCACTTCTAAAGTCATTATCGGTAAGTGATTTAAAAAAAAATGATGAAAAGTTTSTTTATTTTRTAGCCTATCTTTATKCAATTTCTACTGGGGAAATTYTGGCCATAGACTTGGTTAAAACTGCACACGCTAGCAGTTACGGAAAATATTCTAYTGCATTYTCAGATGCTTACCGTTTAGGTGTAGGTTGGACCTATGGTCTGGCTAAMGCCCTTGAAATGGTTGCATTRAAGGTTTCTACCGATTCGGGCAAYCAGCTAAAACAACTTTTAGYAAAATTTGCCCAAGTTATAAGACTCGGTGATCGTCTTAGCACATATTTTAAGGCAGAGCTYACAGGTACATTACTTAGCTTTACAATAGAATATGAAAGAAAATTAGAGATGCAAAAAYTATTTCTWGAAATGTTTTACACYTTAATGTCTACTGCTGCCTTTATGATTGCTGCAAACTCTATTATGACAATGTTAACAGGAGCYRATTCTGCTGAAWTRATTTTAGTATAYTCTTTGTTMGGMGTAGGAWCTACTATGAGCAYATTTGTAGTTATGATGTACTTTTTATTTCCTAGAGAYAAACTTGGATATAGTAGRGAAGATGAAGATCTAAAATTTAGGATCAARRTTTATATCKCATTWGGGGCTGGCGCAGGAATTGSAAYAGTRTTATTMATGTCACAAGTRGTTCCAMTAAGTCTTATCGYAGGTMTTKCACTAGCACCACTGTTTTATCCAGGATTACTAGCWAGAAAAATGGAACAAAAAATAAAARAYRTCAATSAATGGTATCCTGAATTCATAAGACATTTTGGTGAAATTTTAGCAACTGTMGGTTCAATTGGTCAAGCATTAGATKCAGTACTAAGAAGTGACTTTGGTCCAATTCAAAAATATGTAATCTCATTGAAAAATAGAATTAAAAATAAAGTGGATCAACCACATGGTTTTGAATTATTTTCAAGAGATTGTGGAAGTGAAATAGTTGCAAATGGAAATCAAGTCATATCAACTGCATTGGATAAGGGTGGAGATATGAACATAACAGGTAATACAGTTGCTGACATAACAATAAAAATTAATGAGCTACGTGGAAAAAGAKCACAGACTGTAAAAACATTTGARACAATCATAATTGTATTACACGTTTTAACTCTTGGAGTRTTTGGTTTGATGAATAAACTAACARCAATATTTTTTGAATTAATKGGCTCMRTTRAKATCWCAAMCAATGCATTTCCTCTATCCCCAATTGATCCTGCATTTATGGAAATGATTTTACCAATAATGATTCTAATGACCTCRGTGYTAAGTGCAWSWGCACTAAWGGTWKCTCRGGGWGGATTGTATAAAACAGTMTTTTWCCACATAGCATTACTGGCAGTTTTAGGGTCTRTGACRGTATTTGCTATGGAYMTATTGATGACTGATTWCCTKGAAGCTTCCATATTGGACTTTGGAGATACTGGAGCCTAATCMRACTTYWWAATTTTTTAAAAATCMANTTTTTARGWGGAYNTYTCATCWGKAAATCRCWGGTTTTTWNATYCTTCATATAATGTTTTGAAAAAAATGTTYGTTCACATYATACACATGTAGGGTTATTGGCTCWAACCAAAAYAATGAATTGTGAGTRRTAAAGGAAAGTTTTCAACAATTCTTAGTGTAAATAGTAARTCWCTWGTATTACAACTTGTTTTGATAGTCACYATTTTAGCTGGCAGYGCATATACAATTTTTTCAGTAAATTATGGAGAAGAAGTACTAGTTGATAACATCATTACTACTATGATAATAATGATTGGCGTTTCCATAGGTACTTTTATCTTAATAACACTAATTGGCAATAATACCTCTATACCAATTAAAAATGCTGCAGAGATTACAAGAAGGATTAGTGAAGGTGATCTAAATGTTACAGTTCCTAGAACAAATTCTACTCCTGAAATAAACGAGCTTACTAATTCTCTGGACAATATGGTTACAAGTCTTCGTCAGCTTGTTATGGACGTAAATCATACTGCAACTAAAGTTGCTCGAGATGCTCGAGAATCTGCAGCAGCCTCTGAGGAACTAAATGCAAGTGTAGAAGAAGTTTCTACAACTGTACAACAAATAGCAACTGGTTCTCAATCACAAGCAGCAGAGCTTGCTGAAGCAAAAACAATTGTAGATAGTGTAATGGATCAAAATTCCAAAGAAGGTCAAACTGCTGCTGATAAAATGTCTAGAATAATCGAGTTAACTAACGAATCTTCAGCAAAAGTAAAAAATCTGGCAGCAAAAAGTAAAAAAATCACATCTGTTGTAGAAGTAATTAGAGAAATTTCTGAAAAAACTAATTTGTTAGCATTAAATGCTGCAATTGAGGCAGCAAGAGCTGGAGAATCAGGAAGAGGATTTGCTGTAGTAGCGGATGAAGTTAGAAGACTTGCTGAAGGTTCAGCTAAATCATTAGAAGAAATTGATAAATTAATAGGAGAAATACAAGAAGATATTCACATAGCTGTAGCTTCAATTGATGATAGTGCTATAGAAATAGAAGAAGGACGTTCAGTCGTAGATTCTTCTCTTAATGCGTTATCTAAAATTAGTTATAAAGTACAAGAAGTAGCAGCAGTAGCAGAACAAAATGCTTTTGCAACAGACCAAGCATATGCAGCAGTAGAGCAGCAAACCACTGCCACACAAGAAATCTCATCTTCAAACCGAAATATTGCTTTAATGGCTGAGCAACTTGCAAAAAAGGTTAGATCTTTTAAAGTCCCATCATCGGATTTACCTTCATTAAATAAATCAGTACCTGATAATTTTTCAAAAAACAAAGAAAACGAAGAATTTCAAGATAATAGTTCTATTGATGAATTTGAACAGGCTACTAGCTCTGAGACGGAATCGGAGGAAAAAATTGAAAGTTGAAACTCTTCCCACTGACTCTATCCAGGTAATTACTTTTAGTCTAGTTAATGAAACTACTAAAAAAAAAGAAAATTATGCAGTGCCAATAGAACAAGTTAAAGAAATTAGAAATTTCACAGACATAACAACAGTTCCAAAAGCCAAAAAATATGTTCAAGGTGTTATGAATCTTCGTGGATTAATTATTCCAGTAATTGACATTAAGAAACGATTAGGTTTTGGAGAAGTAGACATAAAAAATAAAGCAAATTATAAAATAATTATTGCAGATGTAAGAGACTCAATTTATGGATTAATTGTTGACAAAGTAGAGCATGTAATGCACATATCTTCTAAAGAAATTGAGCCTGTACCATCAGATTCTTTTGAATCATATCATTACATTAAAGGAATTGCAAAAATCCAAGGCCAATTATTTGTTCTTTTAGATATTATTGCATTACTTGAAGATTCTGAAGATAATTCAGATGAGGAATTTCAACCAGAAATTCAGACTACAAATGAGGAAAAGAATCAAACACCAAACTCTGAAATAAAATCAAATCTAGAAAATACAGAAGACGACATACCAGAAGAACTCAAAGAAGTTTTCAGAGAAGATAGCGAAAAAGACAATTCAAAGGAGGTACCAAAATAATCCATTACTCATGATTTACACAAAGTGTAATCATGAATTTTTTTGAATTTTGAATGATAAAAATTGATGACAAAATCTGTTGAAGATCAAATTGATGTTTGGATCGTTAATGATTCAAAATACATGACTCAACTTCTAAGTGATCTWRTTTCAAAAGATAACATCAAAGTAACTRATACTGCAAGAGATGGAGCYGAAGCCTTACGTAAACTTAAYTYAAATAAACCAGATGTAATTTTACTCGATCTYGAAATGCCAACWATGGATGGATTAACWTTCATYGAAGAAGTTGTTARRCAGGATAAACTTGTTCCAATTATTGTAGTTAGCAGCTTTACTCAAGATGGAGCYAAAGTAGTTTTAGAYGCATTAGAAAATGGAGCAATAGATTTTGTTCCTATATCTACAACAAATCCMGATCAAATTGGAGAACTAAAAGAGAACTTAATTTCAAAAATTGAAATTGCGTCAAAATCTGAACCTAASCATTTAATCATAAAAAATATYCAAAAATTAAAACCTAAGAMYAAAACTAWYCCAGCACCTAATGCTGCAACTAGAGTAGTTGTYATAGGTTCATCSACTGGAGGTCCTAATGYKCTCCAATCAATAATTTCTGCKCTTCCAGAAGATTTGAAATCTGCAATWTTAGTCGTACAACATATGCCTAAAGAATTCACCAGATCACTTGCAATTCGATTAGATGAGACTTGTAAACTTCCTGTAAAAGAAGCTGAAGATGGTGATATAATCAAAGAGGGAGAGGTATTGGTTGCTAGGGGGGGTTATCATATGATAGTTGAATCTAATATGAGAATTAAGCTTATAGATGGACCAAAAAGATTTGGAGTAAAACCTGCAGTCAACATGACTATGGTTTCAGCATCAGAAGTCTTTGGTTCTAATGCAATTGGAATTTTACTAACAGGAATGGGACACGATGGAGCATTTGGAATGAAAACTATAAAGAAAAGAGGAGGAAGCACTATTGCTCAAGATAGTTCTTCATCTGTTATCTATGGAATGCCAAAGGCTGCAGTAGATCTTCATGCAGTAGATAAATTATTACCAACTGAAAAAATTCCTCAAACAATTAAAGAATTGGTGGAAAAACTTGTCTGAAAATAATTATCGTGAAATGTATCTCACMGAAGCTTTRGAGCATRTAGATATAATGAATCAAGCTTTACTGAAACTYGAAGAACARCCAGATGTAAAAGATCATYTAGATYTAATTTTTCGTTCCGCTCAYACAATCAAAGGWATGGCAGCTACRATGGGATATGAACAAWCAAAAGACTTGTGTARGAATATYGAAAATATTTTTGATGCTATAAGAAAGAAAGAASAAAAACTAWCACCAAATCTTGCAAGCGSACTTTTCAAATGTWTKGATGCRTTACAGCAAATGATTAATGATGAAAATAAGAAAATMGATTTAGAATCTTATWTATCAATTCTTAAAAATCCTGNNACATCNNTCRGCAAATTGAAAATGATGAAWYAATGCAACCTACTCAATTACCTACAATTAGAGTWAAGATGWCTGATCTTGATTCTCTTGTAAATTTAGTAGGRGAATTRATAATTTCAAAAATGAAATTAGAAAATACACTCAGAAASGAARRCTCRGTTAAATCAAAAACYGMATTAGTAGATTTRGGRAGATTAGTATCTGACTTACAATATCAGTCMTTAAAACTGAGACTAATTCCAATTGATACMATTTTCAAAAGATCTGAAAGAGTAGTTAGAGATACTGCCAATAAACTAGGAAAAATARTTAATTTRCAAATRGAWGGRRTAMAGCTTGAACTTGATAGGACSATWTTAGATGCAATAAGTGATCCSCTTTTACAYATTCTAAGAAATTGTGTAGATCATGGTATAGAAAGCCCTTCRGAACGAAAAACTTTGAAAAAGTCTGAATCTGGAAACATAAAATTATCTGCTTATCATGTTGGAGAGCAAATTGCCATTAAAATTGAAGATGATGGTAAGGGAATTGATCTAGAAAAAGTAAAAGCTAAGGCAGTAGAAAATGGAATATTAACACAACAAGAAGCTAATGAAATTTCTGATGAAAAAACGATAGAATTGTTGGGTACGCCAGGATTGTCAACTGCTAAAACTATAACTGATATTTCTGGCCGTGGAGTAGGGATGGATGTTGTAATAAATAAAGTACAAGACATTGGAGGACATGTTCAAATAACTACTGAAACAGGAAAAGGAACTACAATAATCTTGTTATTACCATTAAGTGTTTCAATCATAGGTGGATTAATAGTTAACATTTCAAACGAAAAATTTGTTTTACCGTTAACTAGTATTACAACTACGTTAAAAATTAATAATAACGAAATAAAAAGTTTACATGGAATAGAAGTTATTGAATATCAAGATAAAATTGTACCAATTATCAGAGTTTCTGATATACTGGAAATACAACAAGACCAATATGTAATTCCAGGTAAAGTTACTATTGTAATTGTCGACAAAGGTGGAAAACCTTATGGTCTTGTTGTAGATTCATTTGAACGCAAACAAGAAATTGTAATTAAAAAATTTAGTAATGCCTCTGATTCAGAAAATGCTTTCCATAATGCAACAATCCTTCCTGATGGAAAAGTTGCGCTAATACTTGATCCATCAATGTTAATTTAGGAATTGAAAATAAAATGGATAAAACATCACATCTAAAGCCAAAAGAAATTGAGACTTTTTCTAAAATTATTAATGAATATATAGCATCACAAACTTCATCAGCTCTTTCAACTTTACTGTCAGAACCAATTAATTACAAAGTAATGATTTTAGATAAACAATTTTTCAATCCAGAAAACTTTAAGCTAGCATCAGATGAAATTCAAATGTGTGGAGTGCGACTTGGAGGAAAGGGTGACATTCACATAGAAATCTGTTATGCCATTAAGATGAAATATGCAAAAAAAATTGCTGCTAAACTACTTGGGCGAGAAGAAATTGAAGAAATTGATGAGATGGGAACGTCTGCAATTCAGGAAGTTGCAAATATTTTAACAGGTTCATTTTTTAATGCATTGTCTATAGGAACTGGCTTCAGAGTAGATCTTTCTACTCCCAACTACTTACAAAGTGATTTAGAATCGATGATAATTGAATCCACTAAGCATGTAGTAAAACAAACTGAATCAGCAATTATTGCTGATGCAGAGCTTGTAGGTGAAAAAAGTGGAATTAGAATACATATGATAATAGTTCAAAATTCAAATGATGCAAGAAAAATTCTCAATCAAAATGGTAAGAAAAATCCATCCGAATTTTCCTCATTATTAGATCCAGAGTCCTTCATTACTGGGTCACAAAACTCTGAGCTTGATGATCTTGTAAATGAATTACAAAAGGAGAAAACTTAATTTTGACTTTGGATATTTTAATTTCAGATAAAGATCTCAAAGAAATTACAGAATTTGTACATAAAAAACGTGGATTGAATTTATCATACTTTAAACCAGCATTTCTTTCAAGAAGAATTGGTGTTAGAATGAAGATTTTGAATATGACAAGCAGTTCACAATACGCCCAACTTCTAAATTCAGATCTTGATGAAGTAGGAACATTATATGATTCACTTTCAATTAATGTTACAAAATTCTATCGTGATAAAAAAGTATGGCAAGTTTTCGGAAATAAAATTATTCCTGATTTGTTAAAAGATTCTAAAATATCTGAGAAATCACGTATATGGAGTTGTGGTTGTGCTTCAGGGGAAGAACCATACAGCTTAGCAATAATGTTTAGTGAAGCTCTAGATAATCCTAAAAACAAAATCAAAATACAGGCAACAGATATCAATTCTCATGCTTTACCAAAAAGCACGAAAAGGTATCTATACTGCAGATAATTTGAAAAATTTAGATGCATTACTAATTACAAAATATTTCAAAAAAATTGATAGTACAAAGTATCAAGTAATCAACGAAATTAAAGATCTAGTATCATACAATCTTGCAGATATTACAACATTTCCTATAAGTTATCTTGATGTAATATTTTGTAGAAATCTTTTAATCTATTATGGAAAAGAAGCACAAGATCTCATATTCAAAAAATTCTATACTGTTTTAAAACCTAAAAGCTACCTTGTTTTAGGAATGGATGAAACACTTTGGGGTCACAAACTTCAAAATTCATTTTTATCACTACATCCTAGAGATCGAATATATCAAAAAAAATTACCATCAGAAAATAATTTAGATTCTTTTTCAAATAAAAATCAAAATGCTGTAATTAGTAATTATACCACACCTACAGATAGTTTATCAAATTTTATCGAGGCTAAATAAAATGACGAAGAATTTGACTATAATCACTCAAAAAAATATGATTAAATTTTCAAAAAATGTATGTTCAGGCCGAACAAACTTAGAATTATTACTTAATTTAAGAAAACAAAATTCATGCAACAGAGGTATAGAGTATAATGACTAGAGGAGTTGCCTCTAAAATCTTAATTGTTGATGATGCATCATTTATGAGAAGTGTCTTAAAAGATATTATCAAAAGTAATGGGCTTGCATCAGAAATTTTTGAGGCCGCTGATGGAATTGAAGCTGTTAAGACATTTTTAAAAATTAAACCTGATTTGGTAACTATGGACGTAAACATGCCTAAGGCTGATGGAATACAAGCATTAAGAGCTATTCTAAAAATTGATCCAACAGCAAAGGTGATAATGATTTCATCTGTTGAGGAAAAACATGTTGTTCAAGATGCAATCAAACTTGGTGCAAGAGATTATGTTGTGAAACCATTTGATCGCTCAAATGTTCCACTAGTTATTAACAAAGTGATTAGACAAAAATGATTTCTTTATTTTCAAGGAACGATTGATCAATCCTAATGATTTTAAACCAATAGTTACAGCAAAAATTGTAATTGATAACATTACTATTGATCCTGATGGGGTAATATCTAACAAATAAGAAATTAATATTCCAATTACCACTGCAGAAATTGCAAATGAAATTGAAAGTATTGCTGTTTGTTTAAAGCTGCGACCAAACATWATTGCCGTAACATTTGGAATWACAAATAARGCAGAAATTAGTAATATGCCAACTAACTGGATWGATGTKACTACAGTAATTCCTGCTATGAAGACTATAAGATAGTTAATTTTCTCTACCGGAATACCACTWACTTTTGCCTGYTCCTCATTAAAAGTAGAATAAATYAATTCWCTGTAKAGTAAAAGGATTACAATTAGAATTSCYCCTGTAAGACCAAGAATTAGAATYGTATCTTCAAYACTTACTAATAAWATACTTCCAAAAAGAAAGCTGAAAATATCTACGCTAAAACCTCCAGAWATACTWATCAAAATTAATCCAAWTGCAATTCCTGATGATAATAAAATTGCAACAGAMGCTTCACCWGAAATATCAAATTTCTGTTTTAWTCTTGTAATGATTRMTGCACTAATTAWTGMAATTACRTATGCAGTCCACATRGGATAAATKCCYAGTAAWAGACCTAAAGCAATTCCACCAAAAGACGARTGAGCTACYGCATCACCAAARAGAGAATATCTTCTTAAAACCAAAAATAAACCAACWACTGAGCATAACAATGCAATAGCTATTCCAGAAACAAGAGCTCTTTGCATAAAACCGTAGSTAAAAATTTCGAGTGTCATGATTYAACGTGKTRATGCATRTGTTTTTGCATTGATGCTTCAGMATATTTTTTRACTAGCTCTTCATTACTGAAAAATTTRTCAGAAACYCCATGGAAAAATAARGTTCTATCAAGACACGCTACTTTATTWGCAAGYCTATTTACTGCATCTAAATCATGRGATGMCCAAATAATTGTAATATTTTGTTTTTTATTRAGWTCCYGTAATATTCCRTAGAATAATTCTGTACTTTGARTATCRATTCCAGTTACAGGTTCATCTAAAATTAGGATTTTWGGAKCTSCAACTAGAGCTTTTGCAATAAACACACGTTGTTGTTGACCAMYTGAYAATTCYCCAATYCGTTTATGACTAAGCTCATGRATCCAMACATCCTGAAGYACCTTATCTACTCTCTTTTCATCAAATTTTTTCCTTAAACCCATACGYACTACTTCYCTAACTGTARCTGGAAAATTTTTCTCAAAAATTGGTTTTTGAGGTACATATCCTATATCTTTTAAATATTTTTTTGATTCTAGAATATTTTTTCCAAAAAAAGAAATTGTTCCATCGTATTTACTATTTAGACCTAACATACAAGAAAATAGTGTTGATTTTCCAGCTCCGTTTGGTCCAATTATTCCCAAAAAATCATTTTGTTCAACTGAAAAACTTAYGTTATCAASTGCTTTYACWCCTGGRTATTSAAYTGTTARATTTTTWATYTCWACAAYTTTCAATYACAYAAMRCCTCTTTAARATTTRAAAGATTTTCTTCCATTTTTTYRAWATATGATGAWTCAYCTTCAACTAYTTCTAARGGAGATAAAATTAGAACYTTACCWCCTATTTCATTTGCAATAAYTTGTGAAGCTCGTATACCAMYTCCYTCYTCAGYAAAWATTAYATCAATWTCTAATGACTTGGCAARCTGAATTATRTCYTCGAGCTTYTTTGAWGTAGGTTCACTATGTGGRGAATTTGAYTGTATTAYRGTATGTTGATTAAGATCATATTCATGTGCNAAATATGAAAATGCATCATGAAAAGCYAYRAAATCCTTTTTACATCCATTTAATTCTGTTTTRATTTTTGAATGAAGTGCATCTAATTTCAARTCATAAKYYTTTTTTGTGTTCTTGTAATAATCTRCRTTTTCWGGATCWGCTTYTATTAATCCATCTGTAATTKCTKTAATTTGYAATTTRGCAGAAAGAGGATTAAGCCAATAATGAWAATCAACWGKYTGTRTTGGTTYYCCTGTAACCCARCCAAATGAWCTACCAGAATTAATTATTGAAACTTTTGAAGAATCAATTTTATCCACCCATCTTTCAAATCCATTGCCATTAATTATTATCAAATCAGCTTGTTCAATTTTTTGGATATCACGTATTGTTGGTTCCCAATCATGTGGTTCAACACCTTGCGGAACTAATAATGAAACATCTACTTTGTTCCCACCAATTTCCTTTGTAAATTCATAAAGAGGATAAAAAGATGTTATGGCAGTAATTTTGGATTTACCTTCAGCTTTTTCAATTACTATTGGTGATTCAGAATTCCAAAGTCCAAATGACAATAGTGGAATTATAACTACAATAGCTACTATTGCTGCAGTTACCTGACTATTCATCCCTAAAATTGAACGATATTATTAATAAATCTAAGAAAAGTTAATAATTTTAACTACAAATTTATAGTATATTTAATAATATTAAGCTCGTGCCAATTGTCTCAATCTCATTAAATCAAGATATTCTTTCTGAAATTGATAATCTCAAAAAATCATTGGGATTTTCTGGAAGATCAGAAACAATTAGAGCTGGAATTCGAAACTTTGTTTCAGAAGAAAAACAAAAGACAGAACTTTCTGGAAAGGTGCATGCAATATTACTGGTAGTTCATAGTGATAAATTTGATCATATTGTTAGTGGAATAAAACATAATTTTGAAGATCTTATTACAACCCATCTTCATAGTAAAATTGAAGGTGATAAATGTATGGAGCTTTTTGTAATTAATGGTGAAGCAGAAAGAGTATCTACAATTACAAAAGATTTTCAAACAAATAAAAAAATGGATACAGTAAAACTCGTCACAATATGAAATTAATAATCCACCTGATTGAAAGACTGGACTTTCTAATTGAATTGGTTGGAGATCCGTTGCATACCAAGCTTCAAGTAACGAATCCTTTTCTGTAGTTATTTTAGTTTCTCCTTGTTCAGTAGGAATTACATGAATTAAGAGATTTCCATTTGGAGTAAAGAAATAATTTCTAAAACTCTAAATCAATGAATCTATTCTTTGGTTTGTCCTAGATTGTTTAAATAATATTCCCACAAAATTGACTAGTCTTCATTAAATTAGAATGTCCAGATTTTCCTTGTATTTAGTTTTAAAATCCATTTAATATAAATAACTTTTATCTTATAGAGTTTAGATAGTTGTCCGATTTTTATTTAAATTCCAGTCTAGTTATCTAAGTAATGTCTGTTAAGGAATATACTGTTTATTTTAATGACATTCCACGATATGGTCTAGGAATTGTCTTTTTATGGTTTGGCATTGACAAATTTGTCATTCACGATTTTTATTTGTCATGGTTTTCTGCAACAGAAAGAGTAAGAATACTACTTCCCACCCAAGATCTAAGTTTATCGATTTATGGCATAGGTGTAATAGAACTAGTTTTTGCAGCATTATTATTTTCTGGCATTAAGATACGTTGGGTCTCTCTTGGGGTAATTATTTTTATAATTCTTATTTTAGTTACAGCCCAGTATCCTTCTAGTTATCCTCAGGATATTGGTTTACTGGGGATCGCAATAGTGTTAGCTTTAACAAATGCTACTTGGAACAAAGCCAAAACAGAGAAATTTCTGAAATTTTTGCCGATTATGAGGTATTCCATAGCGGCCGTTCTTCTCCTGTGGGCAGCAGATCATATAGAAAACTTTGATAGACACATAGGCTGGTGGCAACTCCAAAATCCGACAGTAGGATCCTTGTCCCTTAATGAAGTAACATGGCTATTGACATCTATTTTCATTTTAGAGATTGTTCTAGCAGGAATGATTGCATTAGGTAAAATTCGTATAACAAAATATTCGTTAATGGCTGTAACAATATTCCTATTATTTGCATTTGTGGCATTAGCTCCTCCTACAAATAACCATCAAACTATTGGTCTTGCTCTTACAACTGCATGGCTTGCTTATATCGCAGTTAGTAAAAATAGAGTTTAGWAARTTAATARWAGAMTYAAAAACATAATYMTTTTTNTTGYTWGATAAAAAGAAAAGAAAGGGTTAGAGTTTTAGTATWACTCTWGACTTTGTTGTTACGATGATAGTGCCAACAATAGTAACTGCAAGGATTACCATGACAAGTGGACCAAATTCAGGAACAACTTGCATGTTAAATTCATCTGTGAGTGGAGTCGGTAAAGGATTGAATTCGATTCCAACTATTTGYGCAGTTAYTYSGTAGTTACCRTTGTCCATAAAGACTGGTCCTGATACCATGAATGCTTTGGTTTCASTACTTCCAACCTCTTCGCCACCTGTTACSKYAAAYGAWCCYTCSGAAGGTGTTATYTGRAKTTCYAGATTGCCGTCATGYTCATGAAACTGTTCKCTCCATATCTCGTTACCATCTTTTGCTATCATTACTTTATAGTCTAGATGATTGACTGCTCCAGAATCTCCTTTTAGAACGTCTGATTTTGCTGTAAAGGAAAGCGTTACCATGTCATTTGCAGTATTATCAAATGGCAACATAGGAACTATGTCTAGACCTAAGTTTACACCGCTCATCATAGCTTCTTCCTCTTCCATCATATCTTCTTCTTCTGCCATTGCTTCACYGACGATCACCATTCCTGTCATCCATGGATGTACCATRCAAAAGTAAGGAAATTCTCCAGYTTCATCAAAGGTGTGTGAGAATGATTTATCGACCATGACCAAACTRCTGTCCCAATTACCATCAGGACCATCTGCTGCWGAACCGCTTGTCGATGTGTGAGCAGCAGTGTCGTCATTTACCCACKTTACMGTATCTCCTATTGCAATATTCACAGGAGAGGGAATGAAGCACTCRTTAGTGTCCTCACAACCTGGYACTGATGAACCAGGTGCATTKYTCACTTCAACTTCAGCTGCATAAGCAGWTGGCGTAATTACAGCCATCATTGCCACAGTAGCWAAAAGTAARAARAAAGAGCCTATAGCTTTAGTMTTCATTAATCATGCTCCATATCAAGACCAAATAAAAACCTCTCTTGGATTACACCGRATRRTTCGGTTGATTGTATTCCATCAAAGTAAAATCTTTTCTCCATAAAGGCCAATAACCAAGTTGATAACTTGGTCGTATCTTTAAATAACTTCTTAGACCAAATGTAGA
>LKGT01003442.1_pt1 | contig 16889 bp, 14 predicted proteins | sample 503861 | NCBI WGS metagenome assembly LKGT01 (sample SAMN04113194, study PRJNA297058) | marine sediment metagenome | biome: marine benthic biome; feature: marine benthic feature; material: marine sediment; isolation source: sediment sample collected at the water-sediment interface from the South......
GACTCTCAAGGCCTATGGTCTCGGGCCGGGCCGGCATGGCGCTGGAGGTTTAGGCCGATATGGGGCCGGCCGTGCCGGGCCATGGGGCCTCGGTCGGGCGCTCCATGGTAAACACCGCGTCAACCATCGTGTAGTCCATGTACCCCAGGCGGGCGATGGGCCGGAACTTGGACATATCCACCCGACCGTCGGTCAAAATGTCGTCCTTGATGTGAACGCCGAGGACATGGCCGACGACGATGGCGTTGCGCCCCTTGGGGTCGTTGCTGGGCAGGTCAATGGTCCGGTGGTGGCGGCACTCCAGGTGAATCGGCGACGCCTTGACGCGCGGCGGCTTGACCAGGCGCGAGGGCTCCGCTTCCAGCCCGCTCAAGGTCATCTCGTCCATCTCGGGCCGGGCCGGCGCGCTGGACCGGTTGACGGAGTCCCGCAATTCCCAGGTCGCAATGTTGACGACGAATTCTCCGGTTTCCTCGCAATTGGTGATCGTGTCCTTGGGACCGTGCGGCTGTCGTCCGCCGCTTGCGAACATGACCATGGGCGGATTGGAGGCGACGCCGTTGAAGAAACTGTAGGGCGCCAGATTGACGACGCCGTCGCGGCTTATCGTGGAGATCCAGCCGATGGGYCGGGGAACGATGCAACTCTTGAAAGGATCGTGGGGCAGGCCGTGCCGGTTGCCTTTGGTTTCGTAAAACATGTGGGGCCTCYGCTGGCGCCGTGGAACACCGATTTCCTAAAGCACCGCCGCCACCGCCCCGTCAATCAAGATCGAGCGGATAGATGGGCCGGCGCACGCGTTTATACGGCAGGGAGCGGTAGTCGCGCGAGGTCAGCCCGCCGCCGCCGTCGACAACGATCACCTTGCGCGCCATCGGTTCGAAGGCGGCGCGGAAGTGGTGGGCGGATTTGACCGCAAGGACCGCCTTGGCGGCGGGGTCGATGCCGGCGTGTTTGAAGTACTGCCGGTCGTAGACCTGATGGCGGGCGCTCGTCACCACGATATCGATTCCGCCCACGCGCAACACCGCCGTCGGCCCCATGGCGCACCGGATGCCCTGCATCATGGGTCCGTCGAAGGTGAAGGTTCCATCGGTGAGGGCCTCGACGCGGCCCGAAACGCGGAGCGGTTCGCCGTAGCGGGGGTCCACCTTGCCGCCCAGCGCCAGGCTTACCGACGCCCCGGGCCCCGCTTCCGCACACAGGTTGGCCGCTTCGGGGTCGAAGATGGTGGCGAAGGCGGCGTTCTCGATCCCGGCATCGATCATGCCGCCAAGGAGCCGGGTCGCGTCGCCGTACCCGCCGCCCCCCGGGTTGTCCGCAAAGTCGGCAAGCACAACGGGTTTGCCCCCGTCCCCCGCGCCCGCTGCCGCGAGCGCCTCCAGCGCCGCCTCGATACCCACGGTYTCCACCGTCGTCCGGTGCCGTTTRTCCCAGATTTCGCCGATCAGGGCTTCGGCGATCCGGCGATAGCGGGGGGTGTCGCCGTCGCCGGTGACCACGGCGCTGGGGCCGGCGTCGCGGACATCGGCCCAGGGAAAGCCACCGTTGATGCTYRTCGCCAGAACCCCGGGCTCCGCGAGGAAAGCATCGGCGCTGGCCAGGACCTCGGTCATCGGCCCCGGTGACGTGGTSCGCCCGTGATCGGCGCCGTCCAGCATGGCCCCCCGGGCGACCACGATCRTGGGACGGATGKCGCCCTCCAGGGTCCGGTGGATCAAGTCCGCCGCCYGGGTTGCGATCTCATACTGGTCGACGTGCGGATACGTGCGGTACGAGATCATGACRTCGGCGAGATCGGCCATGAGGTCGGTGACGTTGGCATGGAGGTCCAGGGTCACGCCGATGGGTAGCCGGCGGCCGACCTTGTCCCGGATCAATTGCAACAGCARCCCTTCGCCGTCGTCGGCGTGCTCCACGACCATGGACCCGTGAAGGGAGAGCAGCATGGCGTCGAAAGGACCKTCCGCGTCGATCGCGGCCAGGATTTCGCCGGACACGGCTTCGAATGCSTCCCGGGTGACCTTYCCCGAAGGGGTTGCGTCGGCATAGAYGGGATGGCTCAGCGCCCAGCCGTAACGGTCCCCGGCGTCGAGAAACGCCSCSATTTCGGTCTTCGTGCCGCGCATGTKGGCGGGGACTTCCGCGCCCCGATAGAGGCTGCGCGCCCTGTATGCCGCYAGGTCGGTCGGCAGTTTGGAGAAGGTGTTGGTTTCGTGTTTGAAACCGGCAATCAGGATTCGGTTCGCCACGATATTTTCGCTTCCGGCCTATCGCTTGAGCTTTTCCAGGTCGGGCAGGGGACGGGCCAGGTCCGGTTCGCCGGCCATAAAACGCTCCAGGCTGTGAGCGGCGCCGAGCAGGAAGGGATCGCCTTGGAACCGGCCCACGATCTGGATACCGAAGGGCAGGCCGCGGGAATCGACGCCACACGGAATCACCGCCGCCGGATGGGTGGCCATGGTGATGCCGTAGGTAATCGCCAGCCACCGCATGTAGGTGTCCATCTTTTGGCCGTTGATCTCGGCGACGTAGAGCCGCTCGTGCGGAAATGGCGACACCGAGCACGCCGGACAAATGAGGATGTCGATCTCCTCGAACATCGCCAGGAAGCGGCGGTAGAGCTTGGTCTGCTCCACATGCGCCCAGGCGACGTCGGCGGCGGTGTATCGGAAAGCGCGTTCCGTGTTGTCGACGACGTTGGGCCCCAGCTTGTCGCGGTGCTTCTCGAGCCGTTCCTTGTGGGCGGCGATGAAATTGACGCCGCGCAGGATTTCCAAGACGTCGTGCACCGGGCCGAGGTCCGCATCCCGCTTCTCGCAGGAGGCAAAGACCGGGGAGATCCTGCTGACCCGCTCGCGGAACACAGCCCGGATGCCGTCATCCACCGGCGCACATCCCAGGTCCTCGGACACGCCAACGCGCAGGGCGGACAAATCCACCGTGTCGGGTCCCGTCAGCAGCGCCTCATCGACCGGCCGCGAGAAGGGATCGCGCGCATCCTCGCCGGCCATCGCCGACAGCAGCAGCGCGGCGTCGGCCACGGTGCGCCCCATCGGCCCTTGCACCGACAACGGCGTCAGGCCGACGGGCCGGGTTTCGTTGGGCACCGTGCCCGGCGTCGGACGGTAGCCGACGACGCCGCAGAAGCCCGCCGGGGTACGCAGGCTGCCGCCAAAGTCCGAGCCCGTCGCCAGCGCCACCATGCCCGTCGCCAGCGCCACCGCYGAGCCGCCGGACGAGCCGCCGCAGGTCAGCGTCGGATYGAAGGGGTTGCCGGTGGCCCCGTARACCTTGTTCCGGGTRTTGGCCCCGGCGCCGAATTCCGGCGTGTTGGTCTTGCCGAGAACAATGGCRCCGGCCGCGCGGACGGCGGCGACCACGCGYTCGTCCGCCTCCGGCACGTTGTCTTCGTACAGCAGGGAGCCATACGTGGTGCGCAGGTCCTGCGTCGCGCYGAGGTCCTTGATGCCAACCGGYAGGCCGTGGAGAGGGCCGAGTTCGTTGCCGTCCATGACCGCTTTTTCGGCGGCCTYTGCTTCCGYSCGCGCGCGCTCGAGGCAGGTGGCGACGACGGCGTTGAGGATCGGATTCACCGCCTCGGTGCGGGCRATGCAGCTTTCCAGGAGTTCGGTAGGCGAKATTTCCTTGGCGCCGATCAGACGCCGCAACTCCACGGCGTCAAGATCGCAAAGCTCTGTCATGGTCTGAGTCTCCCGTGGCGGCGTCCCAATTGGATTTCCCGTATCCACCCCATGACCCGGCCCTTCCCGATCAGGCCGCTTTCCCCGGCGTGCCAGGTTCGCCCAGATCCCAAAACAGGCCGGCCATGATCTGCAGGGCCTGGCGGGCCACCGGGGCCAGAAGGTGTTCGTTCGGCGCGTGCTGGGAGCACGCCAGATAGGAATGCGGCACCCAGACGGTGGGCAGGCCGAGCACGTCGGCGAAAATGTCGTTGGGCAGCGAGCCGCCCGTGTTGGGAAGCACCGCCGTTGGCTTGCCGGTGGTGCGCGTGATCGAGGCGACGGCCCAGCGGGCCCAGGGATGGTCGGGGTCCAGCCGGGTCGCGGTGAGGAAGTCCTTGGGCGGCGTGATCCGCACCATGTGGAACCCGCGATCGTCAAGATAGCGGCGCAGGGCGGGAATGAACGCCGCGGGATCGCTCGGCACGACGAAGCGGATCTGGCAATGGGCGGCAGCCCGTGGTGGAATGGCATTGACCGGGTTGTCGGGATTGCCGGTCTCAAACGCAAGCACCTCGAAGGTGTTTGAGGCGAAGACCCGCTCGGTGGGTGTCAGCCCCGGCTCACCCCAGTTGGGGTCGATCTCGGGCGCGTTCTCGCCGCCGTCGACCTCCAGATCCCTGAGCGCCACGCGGACCGAATTGGGCATCGGGTGCGCGCGCCATTCGGGCACCCGGATTTCGCCTTCGGCCGTGGTCAGGCCGGCAATGGCGTGGGCAAGAATGACCCCCGGATTGGCGAGCAGCCCACCCCAGTTGCCGGAGTGATGGCCACCCTCCCTGAGCTCCACCGTCAGGTCGAAATTGTAGGCCCCGCGGGAGCCCATGTAGATGGTCGGTTGGCCCGGAGCGAGCCGGGGGCCGTCGGAGGCGATAAACACGTCGGCCCGGAAGAGGTCCTGGTTTTGCTCGCACACCTCGCGCAACCCGGGCGAGCTTACCTCTTCGCCGGTCTCGATGAGAAATTTCACGTTGAACCCAAGGGCACCGCGCTCCTCGATCACCGCGGCCATGGCGGCGATATTGATGGTGTGCTGGCCCTTGTTGTCGGCGGTGCCGCGGCCATACAGGCGCTCGCCGTCCTTGTGCAACCGCCAGGGCGAAAGGCCGTCGTCCCATTGGGCATCGTAACCGCGCACCACGTCGCCGTGGCCGTAGCTCATAACCGTGGGCAGATCGGCGCCTTCCATGCTTTCGGCGAGCAGAAACGGGCCGGCGTTCTCAGTTGGGTTGTCAAGCAGGCGGCAGGTAAAGCCAAGCGCCTCCAGGCACGGCCCCATCTCGTCGGTGAGATAGTTCCTAAGGTCGTCGAGCCGTTCCGGCTCCTGGCTTTCCGTACGGTACGCGACCCGGCGCGACAGGTCGTCGAAAAACCGGTCCTCGTCGAAATAGCTCTCCACACGGCCGATCGCGCCATCGCGGGTCATCGGCAGCCTCCGTTTCTCACGGACTGCGCGCGGGCGTGCCGGGCTCGCCCAGGTCCCAGTACAGGCCCGTCATGATCCCCATCGCGTCGCGCGCTTCGCTCAACAGGATGTGTTCGTTGGGCGCATGCTGGGAACACGCCCCGTAGGAATGGGGGATCCAAATGGTCGGCAGGCCGAGGAGGTCGGAAAACAGGTCATTGCAAATGGAGCCCCCGAGGTTCGGCAGCACGGCGGTCTTCTTGCCCGTCGTCCGTTCCATGGCCGCCGCCGCCCACCGGACCCAGGGATGATCGGGATCGGTGCGGGTGGCGGTAAAATCGATGGCGTTGCCCGGCGGCGGCGGTGTGATCTGCACCATGTCGAAGCCGTGGTCATCCAAGTGCCGGCGCAGCGCCGGCAAAAATTCGTCGCGCCTGGAGCCGGCGACAAAGCGAATCTGACAGTGGGCCCGGGCTTTGGGCGGGATGGCGTTGACCGGATTTTTCGGGTTGCCGGTCGTGAAGGCCAGAACCTCGAAGCTGTTCCATCCAAAAACCTGCTCGGCGGGGGTCAATKCCGCGTCGCCCCATTCCGGATCGATGTCGGGCGCGTTCTCGCCGCCGTCGATGGTGATGTCCTTAAGCGCGTYGCGCACYGAATTGGACATGGGCTCGGGCAGCCACTCGGGAATCTGAATGCGRCCGGTCTGCGAGACCACGCTCGCCAGCGCGTGYGCCAGGATGATGCCCGGRTTGGCCAAAAGCCCGCCCCAGTTGCCGGAATGATGGCCGCCCTGGCGAAGGTCGACCGACAGGTCGAAGTTCTTGGCMCCACGGGCGCCCAGGAACACGGTCGGCCGATCGGGCGCGACGCGCGGCCCGTCGGACGCGATRAAAGAGTCGGCCCTRAACGCATCGARGTTGGCTTCGATGATCTCCTTGAGACCGGCGGAGCCGTTTTCCTCGCCYGTTTCGATAATGAACTTGGCGTTGAAGCCAAGGCGCCCCCGTTCCTGGAGCACGGCGTTCATGGCACACATGTTCASGGTGTGCTGGCCCTTGTTGTCGGCGGTGCCCCGGCCATAGAGCCGGTCGCCCCGTTGCACGGTCYGCCATGGCGACAGGCCTTCCAGCCACTGGTCTTCGTAYCCGCGGATGACATCGCCGTGGCCGTAGCCGAGCACGGTCGGCAAGGCCTCGTCCTCCATGCKTTGGGCSAGCAGCACCGGACCGCCGCCCTCGATCGGGTTGTCGAACACCCGGCAGGCGAAGCCCATGGCCTCGAAGGCSGGAACCATCTCTTCCGCCAGGTAGCGYGCCAAATCGGGCAGGCGGTCCGGGTTCTGGCTTTCCGACGGGATCGCGACCCGWCGGGCAAGGTCCAAGACGTAGTGCCCGTCGTCGAAATACGCCAGCGCCCGCYTGATGCAGCCGTCACGGYTCATGACGCCGAATTCCCTTCTCCGTCAAAGAGGTGGCACTCCACATGACCGRCGCGGGTSGGGATCGGGCGTGGYGGAATCGTTCTGCAGTGGGGCATGACCTTGGCGCAGCGGGGGTGGAAGGTGCATCCTGAAGGCGGCTCGATCGGATTCGGATAGGCGGCRCCAAGATGCGTGTCGGGCACGCCAAGGCCAGGCTCCGGCGTCAGCACCGAGCCAAGCAACGCCTGGGTATAGGGATGCTGCGGATGGTGGAACAGGGTGTCCGTATCCGCCACCTCCACGATGCGGCCCAAATACATGACGGCGACGCGTGTCGCCATATGTTCGATCACCGCGAGGTTGTGGCTGATCAACACATAGGTCAGTCCGAACTCGGTACGCAAATCCTGCAGCAGATTGAGTATCTGGGACTGCACCGAAACATCGAGCGCGCTGGTGGGCTCATCGCATATGACGATCTTCGGCCGGTTGATCAGCGCGCGCGCAATGGCAACGCGTTGACGTTGGCCGCCGGAGAGCTGGTTCGGAAAATTGTTGAAAAGGCGCTTGGGCAGGCCGACGAGGTCCATGATCTCCTCAGCGCGCCTTTGCCAGGTCCCCGGATCTGGATCATCCTGCACCTTGAGCGGCAGTATAATGATATTGCCAATGGACTTGCGCGGATTTAGCGAAGAGTACGGGTCCTGGAATATCGGCTGGAGAATGCGCGCCACCTTTATCCTGTCGACCGACCCCACAAGCTGCCCATCGAGATGCAGCGAGCCGGATGTCGGGGCCAACAGGCCGAGCATCATCTTGGCGAGGGTGGTCTTGCCGCACCCCGATTCTCCGACAATCCCCATCACTTCACCGCGCTCGACATTAAGCGAGACGCCATTGACCGCGTGCAGCGGTTTCTTGCCGCGCATGAACCCCGCGCTGATCATGAAGGTCCGGACGACATTCTTTACTTCGATAACCGGATCGCTCATGCCGCCTTCCCGCTTTTCAGATTGCTGGCACACGCCTCCGGTGACAGGACGCAGCGAAATTGATGGCTTGCCTCAAAGGCCGGACACAGGGCGATTTCGCCGGTCCGGCACGCGTCGTGAACATGGGGACAGCGGTCTGCAAAACGGCACCCCTCGATCTTCCCGACAAGGTTGGGGACGATCCCCTGAATTGCCCCCAGATGCTCACCCCGCTTCGTCTTGCCGGGAATTGGAATGCAGCGCAGCAGCCCTTGTGTGTAGGGATGCGACGGCGCGTTGAACACCTGTTCGGTTGTCCCGGTTTCCACGAATTCACCCGCATACATGACCGCAACCCTGTCGGCGACGCGCGCGACAATGCCGAGATCGTGGGTGATCAGAATGAGGCTCGTATCGAACTCATCGCGCAGGTCGGCGAGCAGGTGCAGTATTTGCGCCTGAATGGTCACATCGAGCGCCGTGGTGGGTTCGTCCGCCAGGATAAGCGCGGGATCGCACATCAAACTCATGGCGATCATCACCCGCTGGCGCAACCCGCCGGAGAGCTGATGCGGATATTGCCCCAGCCTGCTGCGCGCGCCGGTGATGCCGACCTTCTCCAGCAGGTACACCGCACGATCACGTGCTTGCCGCGTGCCGACATTCCGGTGACGTTTCATCGCCTCTTCAAGCTGATTGCCGATGGTGTAGGCCGGATTGAGCGAAGTCATCGGCTCCTGGAAGATCATCGCCATCCGGTCGCCGCGCAAATCGGACATCTCGCTTTCACGCAAGCCCCTCAGGTCACGTCCGTCCAGCTTCAGCTTATCCGCGCTTCGACTGGCTGTTTTGGGAAGCAGATTCATGAGCGACAGGGCAGTGATGGATTTTCCGCAACCCGATTCGCCGACAATGCAAAGCGTTTCTCCCTTGGCGAGGGAGAAGCTGACATTCTGCACCGCATGCAGAACGCCTGAAGGGACATTGATGTCCACACAGAGATTCTCAACTTCGAGGATGGGTTTCGCCACGAGATTAGGGTCAGGATTCAAAACCCTATATCCGGTTTTCCGGCGCGGTCACGTCCCGGATGCCGTCGCCGAGCAGATTGATGGCAAGAACCAGGGCGAAAATCGCCGCACCCGGAATGGTGATGAGCCAGGGTTCGAAGAACATGAGCCCCTTGCCCTCGGAAACCATCAGCCCCCATGAAGGCTCGGGCGGCTGCACGCCCAAGCCGAGGAAGGATAGCGCCGCTTCCAGAAGGATCGCGTGGGCCATCTCCAGCGTCGCGATCACGATCAGATGATTGGCGATGTTTGGCATGATTTCGCTGAGGATGATGCGCGGCGTAGAACACCCCAATGCCTGAGCCGCGGAGACGAATTCCAGATTGCGGATTTGCTGCGTGGCGCTGCGCATGACGACGGCGAAACGGTCCCATATCAACAGGCCTAAAACCCAGATCACTACGGTCAGCGAGGAGCCGATGAGCGAAACGACGGCCAGCGCGACCAGAATCACCGGCAGCGACAGGCGCGTTGTGAGTATGAAATTGACCACCATATCGACGCGGCCGCCGAAATATCCTGCCAAAACACCAAGCGTCGTGCCGATAATGCCCGAAATAATCATCGCCGCGAAACCAATGAACAGCGATATCCGCGCCCCATAAAACAGCCGGGTGAGATAATCGCGCCCCAGGGCGTCGGTGCCCAGCGGATGATCCCATGTCGCCTTGGGAGTGTCGTGCCAGATCGGCGGAATGAGCTTGCGCGACAGAACCTGGTCGAGAGGATCGCCCGGCGAAATCACGTCCGCGAACACCGCCACGAAGACGATTGTCAGGAGCACGGCAGAACCAATGATTAGCCCGGTATTGCCAATAATGCGCCGCCGCAACAGGGCGCCGGGTGAGGGTTCGAGAATTTCTTCCGCTGTAGGAATGCCAGCGCGGGTAATGGACGTGTCAGCCATATCATTGCACCCTGATGCGCGGATCGAGGAAGGCGTTTAGAAGATCGGCCAACAGCGTGAGCACGATATAGAACACCGACAGCACCAGTACGATTGCCTGCATCATCGGCAGATCGGCGCGTTGAATGGACTCCCAGGCGAGATAGCCGAGCCCGTTGATCGCGAATATGGTCTCGATCACAATGGAGCCGCCGAGCATGAAACCGAACTGAACGGCGGTGAGCGAAACCACGGGGAGAATTGCGTTGCGAAGCGCATGCTTGAACAGCACACGCATGGGCCGCAGCCCCTTGGCGCGCGCGGTGCGGATATAGTCGGATGCGAGAACTTCCAGCATCCCCGCGCGCGTCAGGCGCATGACACCGGGCGTCACGTAATAGCCGAGCGCGATAGACGGCATGACGAAATTCTTCCAGCTGTCCGTCCCGGTTATGGGCAACAGCTGCCAGTTGATGCCGAACCAGAGCATCATCGTCAGCGCGAACCAGAAACTTGGCATCGCTTGCCCGACGACGGCGATTGACAGCGCCAAACGGTCGATCAGGCTGTTGGGCCGGATCGCGGCGAGCACGCCGAGTGGGATAGAGAGAACCAGCGCGAAAGTGATTGCGCAGACGCCGAGCAGCATCGTTGTTGGCAGACGGTCGAAAATGATGTTCGCCGCATCTTCATTGAGATAATGGGAGCGGCCAAAATCGCCCTGCACGGCGTGGTACAGCCAGTCCAGATACTGGATTATGATCGGCCGGTCGTAGCCATAAATCTTGCGGATAAGTTCGATATCTTCCTGCGACGCCGTCTCTGGCGCAAGCGCCATAGCCGGATCCCCGGGCAGATAGACCATGGAGAATGTGATGGCGGAAACGGTGAGAGCGACGAGCAGCGCCACGCCCAGCCGCTTCAAGGCGAATGCAAACATTGTCGCCTGCCCCTGGAATAGCGATGCGTCCCGGCCCGTCACAAATGCCGGGCCGGAACGCTTTGGTGTCTCAGATCAACCGGTTATTTCCACTTCGCGCTATAGAAACGCGGGATTTCGTCCGGCGTCGTTTTGAAGTCGAGATCCTTGGCGAACGCGTAATATTTGGCGTAGGTGAACATCGGCAGCCAGTACAGCTCTCCGACGATCTTGGTCATGGCCATTTTATAAAGCGCCATGCGCTTCTTCGGATCGGTCGTTGTGCCGGCTTCCCGGATAGCCTTGTTCACTTCAGGATCATCGGCCGGATCATCCTTGCCTCCAACAAAGAAGACGCCGGTGATTGCAGACGCATCGGGGATCGAGTTTGACCCCCAGGTCATGTGATGCATTGCCGTCTTGCCCTTCCAGGCGAGATCGCGCAGGGCGCGGTATGTCATGAAGTTCAGCTTCGCCTTGATGCCGACCTTGGCGAGATCGCCGATGACCGCCTCGGTAAATTCACGCTGGCGATAGGCGTAGATTTCGGTTTCGAATCCGTTCGGGAACCCGGCTTCGGCAAGCAACTTCTTGGCTTTGGCCGGGTCGTAATTCCACCTGGGAACGTCAGACGTGCAACCGAACTGGTCGGGATGGCACGGGGAGTGGATGACGACCGACGCCGGACCAACCATATTCTTGGTGATCGCCTCGCGGTTTATCGCGTGCGCCACAGCCATGCGTACCTTCTTGTCCTTGAACTGCTTGCTCGACGAAGAGCCATCGACATCGAAGGCGATATAGGAAACGCGCATCGTCTTGGCATTTTCCACCGTGACCTTGCCACCTTGCTCAAGGCGCTCCGCCTGGTCCTTCGGCACGTCCCATATCCAGTCCAGACCGCCGGTCAACAATTCCGCAATCTGCGTGTTCATTTCCTTGATTGTGCGGAATTTGACCTTGCCGATCGAGGGCTTGCCYTTGGCGCCGCCGAARTAGTYGCTGTTCTTTTCCCAAAGGACGTAGTCACCGGACTTTAYCTCGACTAAYTTGTAAGGACCGGTGCCATTGGCTTTCACCGCGCCGTAATCCTTYTTGCCGTCCGGCWTTGTCGGTGCATTGTCATAATGCCCGTCCGATAKCATGAAAACTGCGCCAGCCAGATACGCGATYGCTGCCGGGAACGGCTTGTGAAGATTGATCTGGACTTTGTGGGAGCCAAGCTTCTTGGCGWCCTTCATAAACTTGACATTCGMATAGGTGAGAACGCCATTTTYCTTGTTGGCRACATGGTTGACCGTGTAGACGACATCGTCTGCGTCAAATGTGGAYCCATCGTGRAACTTAACGTCGGTACGAAGGTCCACGATCAGTGTGACGTTGTCCTTCCACTTCCATTTGGTGGCAAGCAACGGCTTGTAYTTACCGGTGTTTAGATCGCGAAACATCAGGCCGTCCCAGCCGAGATGGCCCATGACCACGAGTTCACGAGTACGATTGTAATAGGTATCGACGACGCTGACCTCGCGGTCTGTAGACCAGATCAGCGTGTCGTTTGACTTACCGGCCATGGCCGGAGTCGCCCCGACAATCAGCGCCGCGAGGGCGAGCGGCAGTGTTCGAAGAATTGGATTCTTCATCGCGTTTCCTCCCTTTTTAGCCAAGCCTGCTACGAGCCGCCGGTGTTCACCCCCGATCCAAGCGCAACAGGCGGTGGCGCTGTGTGCATTATCAGACTATCCCAGTTCCCTTTTCAAGGCGCCATTGGGAAAACGCCGGTGTGGAAGGTACCGGAATTCAGGCAATGTTCTTCGCCGGGCGTTCCTGTGCCCGGTGGCCACGGGGAGGGAAAACGGCACGATGGCGGCCAAGAGACGCCGCGTGGCGATGGCCGTGTCCCCGTCGCCGGACCCCTTCACAGCGTGGGTCGGGTTTGTAACGCATCCCGGGCGTCGGCGGCCGCTATCACCCTGCCCTCGCGGTAGGAGATGTAAACCGTGCTGGCGAAGATGACGGTGCCGCCGAGCCAGGTCCAGAAATCGGGGAATTCGCCGAGGACGACGTAGCCGAAGGCGGCGGCCCAGATGAGCCGGGTGAAATCGAGCGGCATGACCACGCTTGCCTCCGCTTCCCGCAGGGACTGGGCGATGGCGAGATGGGATACCGCCGCCATCGCGCCGATGAGGACAAGCATGGCCAGCTGTTCAAGGGTCGGCCACTGCCAGACGAACAGGGCCGGGATCAGCGACAGCGGCGTGAAGTACAGGGCCGAGTAGAACACGATGGTGACGTTTGAATCGGTGCGCGACAGCACCTTCACGCAGATCAGCGACGCTGCCCACAACACGCTCGAGACCAGCACGACCAAGGCGCCCAGGCTGACCGCCTGCAGACCCGGCCTGAGGATGATCAGGGTGCCGATGACGCCGATACCGATGGCGCTCCAGCGGCGAATCCCGACCCGCTCGCGCAAGACGATGATGGCGCAGACTGTGGTGAAGACCACCACTGTGAAACTCAACGCGGTGGCATCGGCGAGGGGCACCAGCGACAGCGCGTAAAACCACGTCAACATTGCCATAGCGCCGATAAATCCGCGCACCGCCTGCAATCCGGGGCGCGCGCTCCTCCACGCCGACCGGCCGGAGCGCAGCAGCAGCGGAATCATCAGCAGGAAGACCGTCAGATTGCGGAAAAAGGCGATCTCAAAAGGGTGCACCTCGGCGCTCATGTAGCGCACGACGCCGTGCATCGTCGATATGGTGGCGGCGAAGACCACCATGAACAGGATGCCGCGCAGGTTGCTTGAGACGCTCGATAAAAGGGCTGGCCGGGGAGAGCGGTTCATTCCCGCACTTATAGAGGAAATTCTCTTGACCCCTAAACCCAAAGGCCCGCAGCGCGCCTGCGCCGCAGTCATCCGCCGCGGCGCTGGAGGCGGGCCTGCCCGAGGACGTCCTGGAAATGACCCATGGGCTCGTCGATCACTGCCGGGAGACGGGCTCGTTCACCGGTAGCTTCTCGATGCGCTACCGCCTTGGCGTTATCCACGACCAGTACATGCGCAGCCTCAACTTCAGGTACTGGGACGCGCTCGAGCCGCAGAGCTGAGGGCGGGACATCCCGAACCCCACATTTCCATAGCCCCTGGTCGATCATTTCAGGGTTTCGAACAGCCGGATCATCAACTGCGTGCGCGGGATCAGCGACGAATAATAGATGTGCTCGTCGAAGCTGTGGGCGCCGTGGCCGTCGGCGCCGAGACCGTCAAGGGTGGGGATTCCGAGGGCGGCGGTAAAATTGCCGTCCGAGCCGCCGCCGGTTTTCAGGTCTTCGAGCTCGAAGCCGACTTCCGCCGCCAACTCCTTAGCGTGGTCGAAGAGCTTCTGTATGCCCTCGAACTTTTCATAGGGCGGACGGTTGATCCCGCCCTCGATCTCCAGCTCGCAGTCGGGATCGAAGGGCCGGAACCCCCCGACCTCGGCGACGATGCGCTTGGCCGTCTCGGCGTCCGGCACCCGCATGTCCACCTCGGCCTTGCACTCGGCCGGAATCACGTTGATGAGCGTGCCGCCCTGGACGGTGCCGACGCTGGCGGTAATGCCCACCTCGTAGTCGGTGAAGTCCTCGAAACGCAGGATTTGTCTCGCCATCTCCTTGATGGCGCTGCGACCGTCCATATGGCGGGAGCCGGCGTGGGCCGGGCGGCCCCTGACGGAGACGAAGAAATGCAAAACCCCCTTGCGGGCGGTGACGATTTTGCCGCCTTCCCGCGCCGGTTCGGTGACGAGAACGTACTTGTTTTTCTTCGCCTCGGCCTCGATCAGCGCCCGTGAGGTGGGGCTTCCGACTTCCTCTTCCGGTATGTAGAGGAAGGTGATTGGCAGCGGCGTCTCCTTCCCCTCCCGGACCAGATGGCGCAGCGCGTAATGGGCGATGTAGGCACCCGCCTTCATGTCGTAGATGCCGGGGCCGTAAACCTTGTCGCCGTCGCGGCGCACCTTGAGCACGTCCTCCAGCGATCCCTTGGGGTGCACGGTGTCCAGATGCGACAGCACCAAGATCCCGGCACCGTCGCCGCCCCAGGGGGTGCGCGCCTTGAGGATGTCGCCGAATCCGTCGCGACCCGGCGTGCGCTCGATCTTCGTGCCCAGGACCGCCATCCTTTCCTCCACTTGGTCAACCAGCTGGTTGACGGCCTCGCCGTCGTAGGAGGGCGTCTCGATCTCGACCCAGCGGATGACGCCCTCCAGGATCTCATCGGCGTCGAGCACCGGCAGGTTCGACTTGGTGTCGGTCATGGTTGGGGCCCCTTCCTTGTCATGCTTCGAGCGCCATGCCGTCGCGGCCGGGATCGGCGCCGCCGTCCCAGCGGCCGCCCCGGATGCGGACAGCGTGCACGCCGGCGAAGTGGTAGCTGAGGGCATAGCGGCGGACATCGTAGCCCCGGCTCCTCAGCGCCGCCTCCACGGAACGCGGCATGCGGTTGGTGATCTCGATGATGTCCGAGGTGGCAGAGAACCGGGGCGCCGACACGGCCTGCTGCGCGTCCATGCCGAAGTCGAGAACGTTCAGGATCCCCTGCAGAACGCCCATGGTGATATAGGTGCCGCCCGGGGCACCGATCAGGAGAAGCGGCTGGTCGCCCTCAAACACAATGGTCGGCGCCATGGCGGTGAAGCGCGCCTTCCCCGGCGCCAGCGACCCGGTGTTCCCCGGCCGGGGGTCGAAGACGCTCATGCAGCCGTTGTACATGAACCCCAGCCCCTCGGTGACCACACCCGACGGCATGCCGAGCGAATGGGTCATGGAGACGCAGTTGCCGGCCTCGTCGATGGCGCAGACGTGGGTGGTGTCCCGCTGATCGGCGCCCTTTTGCAGCCGCGGCACGTGGGCGATCTCGCCGGTCGCGATGGCGTCGGCCTTTTCTTTTGCGTAGGCCTTGTCGAGGAGCCGTTCCAGCGGCACATCGACGAAGCGGGGGTCGCCCACGTGCCGGTCCTTGTCGACGGTGGCGATCTTCATGGCCTCGGCGACTGTCGCAATGTAGTCGGGCGAGTTGTGTCCCATGCCGACGAGATCGAAGTTCTCGAGGATGTTCAGCATCTCAAGGACCATGATGCCGCCACCGGGGGGCGGGTTGGTGGCGATGCGGAAGCCCCGGTAGTCGCCCCAAAGGGGTTCCGTCTCCTCGGGCTCCACGTTTTTCAGATCCGCAAGCGTCAAGAGCCCGCCGTTCCGGTCCATGTCGGCGACGATGGCCTTCGCGATCTCGCCCTCGTAGAACGCTTCGACGCCATCCTCGGCGATCCGGCTCAAGCTGGCGGCCATGTCCGGATTCTGCAGGATTCCGCCTGGCTCGCGGATGTCGCCCGCTTCGGCCAGGTAGATTCTGGCCGCCGCCGGCGAGGCCCTGAGATACTCGATGTGGTCGACGCGGCCGGAGGGCTCGATCTGGGTCCAGAAGCGGTGCACGTGGGGGCGGATTAGGAAGCCCTCTTCGGCATAGGCTATGGCGGGGTCAAGAAGTTCCTTCAACGTCATGGTGCCGAAGCGGGAAAGCGCCGCCGCGAAGGCGCGGAGGCTTTCCGGCGTGGCGATGGCCTGATAGCCGACCTCGTTGACGCGGCCCGCAAGAATGAAGCCGAAGCCGTCCCCGCACTCGGCCTCGATCCGGTCGGCCCACATGTCCTCGCGTACGGCCTCCGGCGCCCGGGCGTGGAAGTCCAGGCAACGGTGGACGCCCATACCGGGCAGATAGAGGTGCATTGAGCCGAATCCGGCAATGCCGCACATCAGCGGGTCCACCGCCGTCTGCACCAGGGCGCAGGCGATGGCGGCATCGACGGCGTTGCCGCCCTTCCGGAGCGCATCCGTGCCGGCCTCGACGGCTTCGGGCTGCGGCGCGCACACCATTCCGCGACTCATGGGAACTCTCCGGGGTCCTTTTCCACGGCGGTGCTCGGTGGCGGAGGTATGCTTGAAATTAAATATGGGCAATCGCCGACGTTGTCATCTGCTTTGTCGGGGAACCTTCTGGGCAGCCTCCATTGAATAGTTGGAATGAGGAATATTCTGATAGGACGGTGAATGTCCGCTTCTGGCTATAAGCGGACATTTTACCACACCCTGATTTACGTCTGCTTTGCCCCCGAAAGCGGACATCCGGCCAGATACGAAAAATGTAATTTTGGGCGAGCCCCTGAATGTCCGCTTTCGGGGTAAGAGCGGACATTAAAGCTCATGTCCCGGAATGTCCGCTAATAGCCATCAGCGGAAGTTCGAGGCGTTGCCGGATATCGCTTTATGACGTAGCCTTACGGCACTGGATGGGGAGGATAGGGCCTCAACCTGCCGTTCATGCGCTGAGCCGGCGGAGCGGTGGGGGCGTCCTACCGCTTCGCGACCGCCTTCGCCGTCTCTTCCCTGAGAAACGCCTCGACCTTGATCATGAGGTCGCGGCATTTCGAGA
>LKGT01004364.1_pt4 | contig 16875 bp, 13 predicted proteins | sample 503861 | NCBI WGS metagenome assembly LKGT01 (sample SAMN04113194, study PRJNA297058) | marine sediment metagenome | biome: marine benthic biome; feature: marine benthic feature; material: marine sediment; isolation source: sediment sample collected at the water-sediment interface from the South......
CWNCCSANCBTTGATATGTTCGAGCTGCGGCCATATYGCGGARTGCCGGCGATGTGATGCGCGCATGACCGTKCATGYCGGYGACCCGAAGCTTCTTTGYCATCACTGCGGCGCGAGYCGRCCGRTAGARYMSCRGTGCCCGGAATGYRGCGGGCCCTKCCGGCCCCTGGGCCAGGGTACRGAAAGGCTCGAAGAGTCRCTTGCCCAKCAATTCCCKGACCGCAGGATTACGCGCRTCGACAGCGACAGCACCCGRCTGAAAGACACGATGAACRARGCGCTGGCGCTGGCGAYGMAGGGTGAYGCAGATATTCTCGTCGGCACTCAAATGCTGTCGAAAGGCCATCAYTTTCCGAASCTGACACTGGTGGGCGTTATCAATGCCGAYCAGGGCCTCTTCGGGACGGATTTTCGATCGAGTGAACGSCTGGCGCAGAGCCTGATTCAGGTYGCCGGGCGCTCCGGSCGCGAACAGCGCCAGGGCGAAGTCATCATTCAGACGGCRTTCCCGAAGCAYCCGTTCTGGGGCGAGTTGTTCAGGGGRGGTTATGAGCKSGTTGCCCGATYGGCGTTGCAGGAAAGAYTGGCAGCCTCGTGGCCGCCTTTTTCACGGTTGGCTTTGATACGCGCGGCAGCACATAAACGTAGCGATACGCACCGGTTTCTGGAGGCCGCCCGGGGAAAAGCCCAGGCGGTGGGCTCGAGCAATGTCAGCATCCTGGGCCCCGTCAGCGCACCGATGGAGCGCAGGGCCGGCCGTTATCACGCACAGTTACTCCTGCAAAGTACCGACCGCCAGGCCCTGCATCGCTTGCTACAGGTGTTGCGACCCGAACTTGAGACCGATAAGACTGCCCGCCGCGTGCGCTGGTCCGTCGACGTAGACCCGATTGAGCTTTTCTGATGCCGCGTTAGAATGGCCGGCCCCGTCCCCAGCGCGCATACTTCACTCACGCGATTCCCAGGCACGCCATTGAAAAGCAATATTGCACATCTTGTCGAGCAGGCGCTTGCGCTTATGCCGGAGCTCGCAGACGCAACGGAAGTGTCGTCGATCAGCAAGTCCGTAGAACGTACGCGCGACTCCCGTCACGGTGACTTCACAACGAATATTGCGATGCGCCTTGCTAAACCCATCGGCAAGAATCCCAGCGAGCTTGCCGCACAAATCATCGAACATTTGCCTGCCAGCGAGCTCGTTGACAAAGTCGAGATTGCCGGCCCTGGATTTATCAATTTCCACGTTGCCAATGCGGCATTTCATCAGGAAATAGCGCGTATTCTCGACGATGGCGACAACTACGGCAGGCAGGAAGCGAAGGAAAACCCCCGCTATTTGCTTGAATTCGTATCTGCAAACCCGACCGGGCCACTGCATGTCGGGCACGGCCGTCTCGCAGCGTACGGCGCAACACTCGGCAACCTGATCGAAGCTATCGGCTACCCGGTCGATCGAGAGTACTACCTGAACGATGCGGGCCGACAAATGGATATTCTCGGCGTCAGCGTCTGGATCAGAATACTCGAGCAAAGTGGCGAGCGCGTACCTTTTCCGGAGGCAGGCTACAAAGGTGATTACATTGGCGAAATCGCTGCGTCTGTCGACAAGTCGCGATTACCCGAAGTAAGCGCCGACGAACTCTGTTCGGACCTGCCCGCGGATGCACCCGATGGCGACAAGGAAGAATTCATCGGCGCACTTATCCGGAAAGCCGGTGAACTTCTCGGTGAGGATCAGTTTCGGTATGTCCGACGTGAAGCGCATGCCAGGATCAGTGCAGACATCGAAGACGATCTGAGGGGCTTTGGCATCGAATTCGACCATTGGTTTTCCGAGCAAAGCCTGACCGACGAGGGCCTGATCAGCGATGCGCTGCAAGTCCTTAGGGACCGTGGCATGCTTTATGAAAAAGACGGTGCGACATGGTTCCGGGCCACCGACTACGGCGACGAGAAAGATCGCGTCGTCGTCCGCGAAAGCGGCAAGACAACTTACTTTGCAGCCGATATCGCTTATCACTACGGCAAACGCAAACGGGGCTACGATCACTTGCTCGACGTTCTCGGATCGGATCACCATGGTTATGTCGCAAGGGTTCGTGCCGGCCTCGAGGCAATGGGCTATGCCGGCGACTGCCTGGAAGTCGAACTCGTTCAGTTTGTCAGCCTCTACCGCGCCGATAAGAAATTGTCGATGTCGACACGCTCAGGCAACTTTGTGACATTGCGCCAGCTGCGCGAGGAAGTCGGCAATGATGCCGCACGATTCTTTTATGTGATGCGATCGAACGATCAACATCTCGATTTCGATCTGGAGCTCGCAAAAAAACATTCGAATGATAACCCTGTCTATTACATACAGTATGCTCATGCTCGCGTCGCGAGCGTTTTCCGGCAGCTCGATGAAAAATCCTTGAAATGGGACAAAGGGCCCGGCCTCAAGAACCTTGCCGGTCTCGCTGAGACTCATGAGAAAGCGCTGATGCGCGGACTGAGTCGATACCCTGAGATCATTGCGCTCGCCGCAAACAACCGGGCGCCACAGCACCTTGTACATTATCTTCGCGACCTTGCCAGCGAATTTCATACTTACTACAACGCGCACACATTCATTGTTGACGAAGAAGACCTGCGTAATGCGAGGCTCGTATTGATCGCCGCCACACGTCAGGTTATCGCCAATGGCCTGAGCGTCCTTGGCGTATCGGCACCGGACTCGATGTAAGACAATGCCCAGAAGACAGCGCAGACGAAAATCACACAAGGACGAGTATCCGGGCTGGGCCTGGATGATGTTCGGGCTCACAATCGGACTCTCGGTTGCATTCGCGATTTACATCAACGACCGCAGCCCGGACGTTCCCGAAGAAGCGCTCGCGCAGCAACCCGCATACATCGATAACAGCAGGGAGCAAGCCACAGGTCAGTCGGAGCAGCCCCCCAAGTCGCGCTTCGATTTCTACAGCATGCTCCCCAATTTCGAGGTCATCATCCCGGAACACGAGCCCGATGTGCGGGCAGACTCCGGGCCTCAGGCTGTTGTCAAACCCGGCGTCTATGTTCTCCAGGCCGGCTCGTTTACTGAATACAAGGATGCCGATCGACGCAGGGCAAATCTTGCGCTGCAGGGAATCGAATCAAAGATTCAGCGCGTAATGATCGACGACAAGACCTACCACCGCGTCCGAATCGGCCCGATTGACGATCTCGATGAGCTGAACGTACTCCGAAGCCGCCTCCGGCAGGCGCAGATTGATGTGCTGAGAATCAGACTTGGCGACTAGTGGTCCAACCCGCCTTCTTCCCGCAGTCTTGTTAATCTCGGCGTGCGCGACTGCGCCGGAAAGCAAAACGCCGCAACTCGAAGAAGAAAGTATCGAAGTTATTTCCGACACGGTGCCAGTCCCGGCCGCGCCCACCGAACATAAGGCAGAAATCAGGCTCACTATTGCCGCCGTCGGCGACATGATGCTTGGCACCGATTATCCGGAAAATCATCTTCCTGACGACGATGGCGTGGCTTTCCTTGCGGCCGTCACGCCGGTATTGTCCATGGCCGACATTACTTTCGGCAACCTGGAAGGCGTGTTAGTCGATGGCGGTGAGCCCGGCAAGAAATGCAGCAATCCGGCTGCCTGCTATCGGTTTCGCTCGCCACCGCGGTATGTCGAATATTTTGTGGCTGCCGGATTCGACGTGCTGAGTCTCGCCAATAATCACGCCCGGGACTTTGGCGAAGAGGGCCGCCTGGCCACGATGCAGACGCTCACCGCCGCAGGCATACACCACTCCGGCCTTGAAGGCGATTTCGCGAGTTTCACATCCAACGGGCTAAGCATTTCGTTTGTCGCATTCGCCGTCACCAAGAACTCCAACCTGTTGCTTGACTACGACCTGTCAGCCCAGACGATTGCCGAGCAAGCACGCTCACATGACATCGTCATCGTATCTTTCCATGGCGGAGCCGAAGGAAGAGATATGACGCATGTGCCGTTTGACGAAGAGGAATATTACGGTGAACCGCGCGGCGATGTCGTCAGGTTCTCACGCATGATGGTCGACGCCGGTGCAGACCTGGTCATCGGCCATGGACCGCATGTCGTGCGTGCGATGGAGCGTTACAAGGGCCGCCTGATCGCATACAGCCTCGGAAACTTCGCCACGTATTACGGCATCAGCGTTGAAGGCATCAAAGGTATCGCACCGATCCTGATCGCAACCATCGATGGAACAGGAAAATTTATCGAGGGCTGGATTCACTCAACCGAGCAAATCAGACCCGGCGGCCCGCAGATTGACGACGATCAGAAAGCGCTGAACCTGATTCGCGGTTTGAGCGTTGAAGATTTTGCGAAGCCCGGTATCAGGTTTCTGCCTGACGGGAAAATAGTGCCGGCGCACAGAGCCGGCGGTTTGTTCTTCTGAAGAGGTGCCGCATAAAACCTGCTACGACGATTGAGGCTACGGGTTGCCAGCCTTCAGTAAAAAAGTGTCAGATTTATTTTTCTACTAAATAAAGGTGTCAGACCAGTGGTGTCAGACCTGTTTTTCTGTCAAGAAACGGTAGAAAAATAAATCTGACACCTTTTTAGACACGTCTTTACAAGCTAGTCTTCCGTGGCTACAGATCTGAAGTCGACGCCCAGCGAACGTAGCTTGCGATACAGATGGGTTCTTTCCATGCCCACGCGCTTGGCGAGCTTGCCGACCTTGCCATCACACAGTACAAGTTGCTGCTGCAAGTAAGCCCRCTCGAATTGCTCGCGTGCTTCCCTTAGGGGCAGCGACAAGAGATCTTGCTTGACCARCGGCTCATCGGAGCGCGTGACCGCCGCAATCTCTTTCTCGACTTCGTCCAGGCTGATCACWTCCTCGGCCCCGGTAAGTAAAAGCCTGCGAACGAGGTTCTTCAGTTCCCGCACRTTGTCCGGCCATGGATAATTCCTGAGCCGGTTTTGTGCGGCCACGCCAAATCGTTTGAACGACAAGCCTTCGCCGTCGACCAGTTTATCGACGTAATAACTCAAGAGCTCCGGCACGTCTTCCGCGTATTCCCTGAGCGGCGGTACCCGCAGACTCAGGGTATTGAGATTGGATATGAGCTCTCGCCGCAAGGTTCCGGCTTCGATCCTGCTCTCGTAATCAGCGTTTACGGTCGCAAGCACGCGGACCTGCAACTTGATAGGCTCGTGCCCACCGCGGCGGACAAACTCGCCCTGTTCCAGGGCGCTCAGGATGAGTTTCTGTGCCAGATCGTTGAGATCGCTAAGCTCATCGATTATGAGCGTGCCATTCTTTGCCCGCTCGAAGTAACCGTTGTGAACCTCGCCATTCTCCTCTGTGCCGAAGAGCTGCTCCTCGGCATTGCGGTCCGTCAGAGACGCCGCGAGCAAGTTAACCAGCGGACCTTCGGCACGGTCGCTCAAAGCATGAATGTAGCGGGCAAACGCAGCGCGACCCGTTCCAGCCTCACCGGTCAGGAGCACCGGCGAGTCGTGGTTGGCATACTGCTGAACCTTGTCGCGAAGACTTTGCATGAGCTTGCTCCGGCCCACCGGCGTCATCAGAGCCGGTAGGAGCCGACGTGCTGTGCTCGATTGCTTTTTCGACGCCTCGATGGCGCGTTCGACCGTACGGAGAAGCTTCGCGATCGACAGTGGTTTTTCCACGAAATCGAAAGCGCCGAGGCGCGTCGCTTCAACTGCCGTATCGACCGTGCCGTGGCCCGACATGATGACAACCGGACAGTCGAGTTCACCATGCTCGGACCACTCCCGAAGGAGGCTGATGCCGTCGGTGTCCGGCATCCAGATGTCGAGCAGTATCAGGTCAAACTTGCCTTCATCCCGCGCCGTGCGCGCTTCCGCAGCGTCAGCCGCATTGGTCACCTCATATCCTTCGTCCGATAAGATTTCTTTTATCAGCACCCGGATGTCGTCTTCGTCGTCGACTACCAGCACATGGGATGTGCTCATGCTCTATCCCTCCGTATTTCTACCCGGCCCGGCAACATCGCCATCATTGCTTCTCGCGCCGCTTCATTCACAGGCAACTGGATGCGGATCACCGCCCCGCCACCATCCGGGTTCTCGGCTTCAATCGTCCCGCCGTGTTCTTCGACCAGCTTCTTGACGATTGCCAGGCCCAGGCCTGTGCCTTTGGGCTTTGTTGTTACGTACGGATCGAAGACCTGGCTGACGGATCCGGTATTGAAGCCGGGCCCGTTATCCTCGACAACGATCTCGGCGACGTCGGTTTCCTGGACTTCCGTCTTGCTTAGGCGGACTTCGATGCGTCCTTTGTAGTCACGGTTTTCCAGCGCCTCTATCGAATTTCGTATCAGGTTATGCAGCATCTGGCGCACGCGGCCTATGTCTGCCTCGATATCCGGCAGCGTCGGATCCGTGTTCAGGACGATCTCGATACCGCTTGCCTGTGCGCGATACAGATCGACGACCTCGTGCGCCAGCTTGTCGAGATTGAACACGTTGATGTCGATGTCGGGAGCGCGTGCATAATCGCTGAAGGCGTTCACCATCTCCTTCATCGCCTCCACCTGCTGCACGATTGTGTGCGTTGCACGGTCCAGTACCTGCACCTCGTCCTTCGACATCGTATTGATGTATTTGCGCCGCAGCCGCTCGGCAGAGAGTTGTATAGGCGTCAGCGGGTTCTTGATTTCGTGCGCGAGTCGCCTGGCAACTTCGCCCCAGGCCGCATCCCGCTGCGCCTGGAGCAACGCCGTGATGTCGTCAAAGACGACCACGAATCCCGCGGCGTGATCCTCGTCGCCCGGCAATGCCGTGCAAGCGCAAGTCAGCACGCGCCGCCCGACTTCACCACGCAACACAATCTGTTCTCTCCACTCCGTTTCCCCGGCATTGAGATGAACCCGCGCCAAATCAACAAATTGCTCGAGAAGCGGCTGGCCCTTGGCGACGTCCGGCAAGTATTCGCCGATTCGGTTTTCGAGATCGACGTTGAGAATGGCCCCCGACGCCTGGTTTGCCGTTCGAATCCTGAGGTCGGATTCCAGGGCCACAACGCCAGTTGAGAGCCTTGCCAGGATGACTTCGAGGTTTGCGCGTTCGGCTTCGACTTGTGCCTGACTCAGGCTGGCCTGCCGCCGCGCCTCGGATAATTTCTCGGTCATTTCGTTAAACGAGCTGACGAGAAAGCCGATCTCGTCCCGTGACGGCGTTGGCAGGCGTGTATCGAAATCCCCTTTCGCAACTGCCCTGGTTCCCGCGACCAGGTTCTGAATCGGCGCGACGAGCCTTCTGGACAGTACGAACGCTCCATAGACCGACGTCAGCATCGAAAGCAGTAACACGACGGTCAGCGTGAGCGTAAAAGTTCTCTTGAGAGGCTCACGGAGATAGAGAAGCCGTTTGTATTCGCTGTACGACGAATCGACGCTGTTGGCCATGCGGCCGATTCTCTCCGGCACCGGAAAATACGCCTGAATGACGCCCACGGTCTCCGGCCGGCTGCGGTCGCCGAATGCAACGGCCGTCCGAATCTGGAAGCTGCCGCGCTCCAGCGGATCGAGACTGACAAACGGCCTGTTTTGGCGGATCTGCATGAGTACCTCGTCTTTCGGCACCTGTGGCAGGCGGTTCGCGGCGAAATCGGAACTGGTCGCCAGGATCCGTCTGTTGCGTCCGAACACGCTGATCTCGCTCGCACCACTCTCCCGCCGCAGCATGCTCAGCTCGAAAATCAGCTGACGTTTGCTGACGTTCCGCAAGCGCTCCGCAATCTGTACGGTCGTCCCCAGGTTATCGCGCATTTGCATTTCGAGCGCGGCGCGGCTTAGGGCAAGTGCGTCATCAAGGCCCTTCTCGACTTCGACGTTGAACCAGGTATCGATGCCGCGATTAATAAACTGCATCGAGAAGTAGAAGACCACCAGTAGCGGCACGACAGCAAGCGACACCGACATGCCGACCATACGAGCTTTGAGCCTTGCCCCGGGCACGTCAGTCCGGTAATCACGCAGCAGCCGGACGAGGTTGCCGACGAGCAATGCAAACAGCACGACGACGCCGGCCACGTTAATCAACAGAATCAGAATATGCAGCCGGTCAAAGTCCTCGGAGTTCTGGGCGGTACGGCTGAGAAGRAAAAGCGCMGTCASGGCAAGCCCGACGCCTGTCGCGCCRAGCRCCGTATAGACCAKSTKTTTTATCTTKCGAGTAKCCATTCGAACCAATCACTTTCCAGSTGCCATTGGTCGCGCCAGAAAAACARAATCCGCAAAGGARCRGGATATTGTTCYGTGCTCAACCTGGCGCGCARACGTATSCGGTAAGTCTTGYCGGCCTCAAGAATCGAGTCATCGATGRCCGGCAGGCCCTGAATCCGGCCAAGGTTATTCAGTGCCGAGTAAAGTGTYGCRAATGAATCCTGATCRCCGCTGTTCAGGTTGCTGACGATRTACCGCTGGCTCAGYGGCCGGTACTCGAGCTCGTAGTTRACGACGAGYTCGGCATCTRYCGMRTCSGGSAWGAAGCGGCGGACCCGGATAAMTTYGAGATTGAGKGYAATCCGGAGYGCRACGCCACTGTTGAGCGCATCGAGTGCTTCGTCACTCAGGACGAGYTGMAGGCGGGATTCAAGTWCGTGCACSCCGTCGAYCAGRGTCGTCGAYGCCGATCGCACWTCAAAGTAGCCCRCACGMTCARGCCTKTCCTGTGCCTYSGCGGKCATCAGGAACAGTGTTGTCATCAAGCCGCATACGAGAATCGCAGCAANGGCTGYTRNTCGMTCTTCCAGTCATATTGTTGTCAGCCAACCCTCTCCAGACATGCGTAATAAAAGCCATCCACATCCTGGTTGCCGGGCAGGATCTGATATCCACATGTCTTACGCTGCATTAAATCGCGGATGTTGTTATTTGGCAACACATCGTTCTCCCTGGCGTCTGCCTGCGTCTTCAGAAATTCCCTCACCACCGCGTCATTTTCCTCCGTCAGGACCGAGCAGGTCGCGTAGAGCAGCCGCCCGTTTGCCTCGAGGAGCGGCCAGAGCGCCCGCAGCAGGGCCAGCTGTGATCCGGCCAGGGTTGCGATGTCCTCGGCCCGTCGCAGCAGCTTGATGTCCGGATGGCGGCGAATGACGCCACTGCCCGAACACGGTGCATCCAGCAGGATCCTGTCGAACTGCGCACCGGCCCACCACTCATCTGGTGTTGATGCGTCGGCCGCAAGAACGGTTGCAGACAGGCCCAGCCGCGCCAGGTTCTCGCGAACTTTGTCGAGTCGGTCCTCATCGAGATCAATAGCCGTTAGATCGGCATCCGGCCCCGCAAGTTCCAACAGCTGCCCGGTTTTGCCGCCGGGCGCCGCGCAGGCATCGAGGATGCGTTTAGCGCCGCCTCGGAGCAGCCACGGTCCGGCCAGCTGCGCAGCGGCATCCTGTACCGATACCTGCCCATCACTGAAACCGGGCAGCTCGCTGACAGGCCGCGGGCGCGCCAGCTTGACGGCCTGGTCGAACCCGGCGATTACCTGATGCGACGCAGCATCGTCTGCAGATTGCCCTGATTCTTGGAATTCCTTGAGTTCATTGATATACCCGGCCTGAGACTGGCGATTAATGTTTACGCGGAGCCACATCGGTGCCTGCCTGTTCCCCGCTTCCACTATCTCGAGCCAGTGATCCGGCCAGTCACACCGTAGGCGCTCGAGCAGCCACGCAGGATGCGAGTAGCGGGCTTCCTCATCCACAGGCTCCGCAGCCTGCATGTTTTTGCGCAGGAAGTTTCTGAGAACCGCGTTGATCAGCGACGCATACTTCGGCCGTCGTAGCACCCTTGAGGCATCGACCGTCATCGACACCGCAGCATGATCGGGTATTCGGGTGCCGGTGAGCTGATAGATGCCAACAGCGATCAGAGACTCGATGACGCTGTCCTTTGCCTTGAGTGGCCGGTCCAGCAAAGCACTGACCTGCGACCGCAGGCGCCAGTGAAACCGCAAGGTACCGTAACAGAGGGCCCTTGCCAGACCTCGCTCCGACGGGTTTATGCCTGCTTCCGCCTGAGCCAACGCAGTATCGAGTGACCGGCCCTGATTGACCACTGCATCGACAGCTTCCGCGGCCCGGGCCCGGGTCCGGGCGCCTGTCTTCTTTTCATCCATGGGGTATCAGTCCAGTCGCCTGCCCATTATGGACGTTTGATCGGTAAACTCGCCGGCACTGATTCTTCCCCGTCCTGGCCGCTGCAATTCAAGCATTCGCAGCACGCCATCCCCGCAGACAACGTCTATGCCGTCGCACCCTGCAGATATCACGGTACCAACTGTTCCGCTTTGTCCATCGGCAATCTCCGCCGCCCAGCACTTGATCTGCTCGCCGTCGAAATCGAAGAATGCTCCGGGTACCGGCTTGTATGCCCGCACCTCCCGCAGCAACTCTGTGGCGGACTTGCGCCAGTTCATCGCCGCGTCGCTCTTCCTGATCTTGCCGGCATAGGTTACCGAATTCTCGTCTTGCGGCTCTGCCTCGAGTTTGCCATCGAGGATGTCCGGCAATTGTTCGCAAAGCATTTCACCGCCCAACAGTGCCAGCCGGTCAAGCAACTCGTCGGCGCTTTCCGTATCGCCAATTCGAACAGATTGCTGTGCGAACACGGGCCCGCTGTCGAGCCCTGCGGTCATTTGCATCAAACTGATGCCCGTTTCCTCATCTCCGGCAAGCATTGCCGCCTGTATCGGTGCGGCGCCGCGCCAGCGAGGCAACAGCGATGCGTGAACATTGAGGCAGCCGTGCTTCGGCAGATCGAGAATCGCCTGCGGCAGTATGAGCCCGTATGCCGCAACAATCATCAGGTCCGCTTTTAATCCGGAAATTTCCTTTACAACATCGGTGTCTTTAAGTGTTTCGGGCTGGTGCACCGCAATTTTTTTGCTTAGCGCAAATTCCTTGACAGGACTTGCTTTGAGTTTCCTGCCCCTGCCCGCAGGCCGGTCAGGTTGCGTAAAGACCGCGAGTGGCGTGACGCCCGAATCGCAAAGCGCACGTAGTAAAACAAGTGCGAAATCCGGCGTACCGGCGAACAAGATTCTTCTGCCGCTCATAAACTGCTTCGAAACTTTAATGTGCTGGGTCAGCCTGAATGTTTTAGCCGTGCTGAAATATTCGGGTTAGAGTATCGCCGCCTGTGCCGGCTGCTGTCTCCGTTCTTTCATCATCTTCCTGCGAATGCCCTGCCGCTTGGCCTCGGACAGATAATCGACAAACAACTTGCCGTTCAGATGATCTATTTCATGCTGAATACAAACGGCCAGCAAGCCTTCCGCATCKSTCTCGAYMGGWTTTCCGTCGCGRTCSAGRTAGCGSRYSCGWATRTGCTCKGCRCGCTCGACTTCSTCRWARTARCCRGGMACMGAMAGGCAWCCTTCCTCKGTYACSGYGACSCCGTCCKTSKCCAGGATYTCCGGRTTGATCAGGACNKSSGGGNTCGTTTTTCTCCKKTGAGACGTCSGCSAYSAGCAGGCGYTTGTGCACATCSACCTGRGTKGCYGCCARTCCKATSCCSGGWGCGGCGTACATKGTCTCGAACATGTCGTCGATCAARYKCTGCARATCRTCGYCCACAKYSGCSACSGGMACGGCMKTYTTGCGYAGYCTCGGRTCSGGAAACTCCAAAATKYTSAGTATTGCCATGNNTCCTCGAGTNCNAAYTCGTGTAAATWKCYAYRAAATGCRSCTAAATTTTTGACTTTATTGAATAAGATGACGGACAATRYCGCCAGAAAWTCAGCYTGCSAGRCCCKAAATGGGCCGGAATTGTGACGYGTTTGGCAGTCTSAAAGGCGTCGACACGACATATTATAGCAACGCCTGCSWGCTGGCAGGTTCRGACYACTWTGATGGAGCACCCGTCGATCATGTCACTYAGCAAWAMTYGYWTGAAWMTCAGYSTRCGACTGACCRYWATYGYSCTGGCCGCATCNAKTGSCNGSCTGCGGTCTGAATCCGTTTGCARATGACGACGARGCCCCGGCTCCTGTCCAGCGAACGACGACGGCGCCMAGTMGCTCGWCATCYATGGNYCKCNGRGGCSSCCRCMAGCCAGMCGACCTACMARCCGCAACTGGTTGAGCAAACGGAGTCCCGRACCCCGCTTGCCGAAGGMCATCCCGACGAATATAYCGTCCAGGTCGGTGACACGCTTTGGGATATCGCCGCAWCSTTTCTTARAGACCCGTGGTATTGGCCCGAAGTCTGGTATGTCAATCCGCAGATTGAAAACCCGCACCTTATTTWTCCGGGCGATGTACTCGCCCTGGTTCATGTCGACGGCCGGCAGCGCGTAACCACGGTTAGCCGGGGGGCAGCATACCGCTTATCGCCACAGGCCAGGTCGACACCCTTGAGCGAAGCAATCACCAGCATTCCGTATGAGAAAATAGCTGCGTTCCTGTCCAAGGGGCTCGTTCTCGAGAAAGGGCAGGTGGATAAACTACCGTATATCGTTGCGACCCGTGGCGATCACATGATGGCGGCTGCCGGCAACGAAATTTACGTGCGCGGCCTCCCGGCGACCGAGCCAGGGACGCAATACAGTGTTGTTCACGTCGGTGAGCAATTACGGGATCCGGACGACGACAAGCTTATCGGCTACCAGGGAATCTATGTCGGCGAAGGTTTGCTGGCTCGCGGTGGCGACCCGGCTACTGTTGCACTGACGGATACTAATCGTGAGGCGCTCAGTGGCGATCGTCTCATCCCGGAATCCGTGGAGATTCCGCTGAATTTCTTCCCGAAGGCCCCCGATACGGAGATTGATGGTCGAATCATCGCGGTAGTAGATGGCGTGTCTATGATCGGTCAGTATCAGGTCGTGGTCATAAATCGTGGCGCACGAGACGGTCTGGCACCGGGAGACGTCCTGGCGATTTTGCAGACGGGCGAAGTTGTGCGGGACCATTATGCAAGCGGCTCGATGTTTAGAGGTGCAATGGTAAAGTTGCCGGATGAGGAAGCCGGCACTCTCATGGTATTTAAGGTATATGACCGTATCGGATACGGGCTCGTGATGGAGGCAACCACCCCGATTCACGTACTCGACGTCGTACGCAACCCCGAGTGATCAAAGCCTGAAAAGGGCCGGTACTCTTTGCGGGGTACCGGCCTTTTTTTGGGCGGTTAATTTGCTGTCAGGGGGTTTTATGAGCGATAAGGATCGAGCCTGGCTGATTCTGGCCAATGCACGAATCAGCGTCGACAAGCTCACCGCGCTTCTCGATGAATATGGCGCTGTGGAAAAAGTCGCACACCTGAGCACTGCAGCTTTGGCGAGATCCGGCGTCACTGATGAATTACGCGCGGCGATGCTGAATCCCGACGAAAGATCGATTGCCAAATCCCTTGCCTGGTTGGAAAAACCGGGCAACCGGATAATTCCCTGTGATTCTGATGACTATCCGGAGCTGCTGCAGCAAATTCCGGGCCCACCCACTCTTTTATATATGGTCGGTAACGCCGCCGCCCTCCACATGCCGGCCTTGTCGATTGTAGGCAGCCGAAATCCGACCCGCGGAGGCAGGGAAAATGCTTACGAGTTTGCGAAGCACCTCGGGCAATGCGGCTTCTGCATTGTCAGCGGGCTGGCGCAGGGCATCGACACGTCGGCGCACGAGGGCGCACTCGATGCCGATGCGATGACCGTGGCATTCCTGGGCCATGGAATCGACCGCGTGTACCCCGCAGGCAATCGTGATCTCGCGCATCGAATTTCACAAAATGGCGCATTGGTGTCCGAATATCCACTCGGGAGTCCGCCTCGCCGTGAGCATTTTCCGCAGCGCAACAGGCTTATCAGCGGCCTGAGTCTGGGTACGCTTGTCGTCGAGGCCGCAAGGCGCAGCGGTTCTCTCATCACAGCCCGGCTGGCCGGAGAACAGGGCCGCGAAGTGTTTGCGATTCCCGGTTCTATCCACAGCCCCCTGTCCCGCGGCTGCCATCAACTGATCAAGCAGGGCGCCAAACTTGTCGAAAGTGCGGAAGACATCGTCAGCGAGTTAGGCGCCCTCGCCGGGTATCTTATGGAAAATGATACCGACGCAGTGCATCGCGAATCCTCGACTATCGATCGTGACGCCGACTATGAGATTCTGCTGAATACCCTGTCCTACGATCCCGCCAGCGCCGATGAACTTGCGGAAGATTCCGGATTGACGATCGATCAGGTTTCCTCCATGCTTCTGATCCTGGAGCTCGAGGAAAAAATCGAGGCACTATCTGGTGGCAAATATTTAATACGGAACAAATAGGGAGCGGCTCCAGGCATGAAAGAGAACGTACTCGATGTGCTGATGTATCTTTTTGAGACCTATGTCGACGCGGAAGAAGAACCGGAACCGGATCAGAACGAACTTCGCGACGAGCTCTCCAGGGCTGGTTTCGGTGATATTGAAATCGATCATGCGCTGGACTGGCTCGACGGGCTCGCAGAAAATCAGGGCGGCCTGACGTACAACCCACAGACAGCACACGGCACCCGGATATACAACGATGCCGAGCAGGCCCGTCTCGATGCGGGCTCTCGTGGCTTCATAACATATCTGGAACAGATTGGAATTCTGTCGCCACCTCAGCGCGAAATACTGATTGACCGCCTTCTGGCGCTCGAAACGCCGGATATCGACGTTGAGCAAATCAAGTGGGTCGTTCTGATGGTTTTATTCAGTCAACCCGGCCAGGAACTTGCCTATGCCCGCATGGAAGACCTGGTTTTCGATGAAAGCGCAGGAGCGGTACATTAATAATACTTCTTGACACTGAGAAGCCAAGCATGTAATTCAACCGCGGCAATGTCTGCGGTTTTTTTTGAGTTGAGAAAGTTCTAAGGAATGTCCAAGAATCTTGTCATAGTTGAGTCTCCTGCCAAGGCAAAGACGATTAGCAAGTACCTGGGTAAGGACTTTGACGTCATGGCCTCATACGGCCATGTCCGCGACCTTGTGCCCAAAGAAGGCGCGGTGAATACTGCCGATGGTTTTACGATGAAGTATCAGATCATCGAGCGAAACGAAAAACATGTCAACGCCATCATACGCGCGCTCAAGAAAGCAGAAGCGCTGTACCTCGCTACTGACCCGGACAGAGAGGGAGAGGCGATATCCTGGCATCTGACAGAGATTCTCAAAGAAAAAAAAGCGCTGAATGACAAACCCGTCCACCGGGTCGTGTTTCACGAGATAACGAGAAACGCGATCAAGGAAGCAATTGCGCACCCTCGTGCCATTTCGGAGGATCTCGTCAGCGCACAGCAGGCACGTCGGGCACTCGACTATCTCGTCGGTTTCAATCTTTCCCCCCTGCTGTGGAAAAAAGTCCAGCGGGGGTTATCTGCCGGGCGCGTACAGAGCCCGGCGTTAAGGATGATCGTCGAAAGAGAGCTGGAAATCGAAGCATTCAATGCTCGCGAGTACTGGACCATCGAGGCGGACGTGAGCAAGAAAGGGCAGCCGTTTGTATCGCGGCTCGTTCGATATCGTGGTGAAAAAGTCGAACAATTCACTTTCGAAACCGAGGATTCGGCCAGGGAAGTCGAGAAAACAATTCTCGATGCTGCCGACGGGAAACTGACAGCCGTCAGTGTAGAGAAGAAGAAGCGCAAACGAAATCCTGCAGCGCCGTTTACTACTTCTACACTACAACAGGAAGCCTCACGCAAACTCGGTTTCAATACCCAGTGGACGATGCGTGTCGCCCAACGCCTGTACGAGGGCATCGAGCTTGCCGACGAAGGCAACGTCGGCCTGATCAGCTATATGCGCACGGATTCCGTCACACTTGCGAGTGTCGCCTTGAACGAAATTCGTGATGTCATCGCCGACCGCTACGGTCCCGAGAACGTTCCCGAGTCTCCTCGCCAATTCAAGACGACAGCAAAGAACGCCCAGGAGGCACACGAAGCAATCCGGCCGACATCGGCCGCCCGCAATCCCGACTCGCTCAAAGGCAAGTTGGACAAGGACCAGCTGAAGCTGTACACCCTGATCTGGCAACGTACGATGGCATGTCAGATGGTTCCTGCAGTGTTCGACACGGTCACACTCGAAATGGCGGCCGGTCCGGACAGCGACGACGGGCATCGTTTCCGGGCGAACGGTTCCGTTCTCATCGAGCCTGGATTCATGGCCGTCTATCAGGAAGGCAAGGATGACATCAGCAATGACGAAAGCGATCGATTGTTGCCGGAAGTCGCCGAAGGCGACGTCATCAGCCTCGATGAATTGCGTCCCGAACAGCATTTCACCGAGCCGCCCCCGCGATTTACTGAAGCGAGTCTTGTCAAGACGCTTGAGGAATACGGAATCGGCAGGCCCTCAACGTACGCAAGCATTATCGCGACACTCAAGAATCGCGAGTATGTTGAAATGGATGGCAAGCGGTTCATCCCGACCGACATTGCCCGAATCGTTATCGGTTTCCTGACCGAACATTTCACGCAATATGTCGATTACGACTTTACGGCAAAGCTCGAAGACGACCTCGATGCAATATCGCTTGGCAAGAAAAAGATGATCCCGTTACTCGAGAGCTTCTGGAAACCGTTTTCCGAACTCGTCGAACACAAAGAACAGAGCGTAAGCCGCGAGCAGGTAGCGCAGGCGCGCGACCTCGGCGTCGACCCAAAGACCGGCAAACCGGTCACTGTACGCATGGGGCGCTATGGCCCATTCGTTCAGATCGGCACAAAGGATGACGAGGAGAAACCAAAGTTTGCGGGCCTGCGTCCCGGTCAAAAGATGAACGATATTACGCTGGAAGAGGCCTTTGAACTCTTCACGCTTCCGCGCGACCTGGGGCAGACGGCGGATGGTCTTCCGGTATCCGCGAGCGTTGGCCGGTTTG
>LKGT01005944.1_pt1 | contig 16874 bp, 19 predicted proteins | sample 503861 | NCBI WGS metagenome assembly LKGT01 (sample SAMN04113194, study PRJNA297058) | marine sediment metagenome | biome: marine benthic biome; feature: marine benthic feature; material: marine sediment; isolation source: sediment sample collected at the water-sediment interface from the South......
TTATCTTGAGAATAATTCTTTTTTCATCTGGTGATTGTCTCGGATACTTGTCTAGTCCAAAGTATTGTTTTGCAAGTTTGTCAATGTGTTCATCTGCTTGACTGGTATTCTGCTCGATTACTTTGCCCCTAATGTTTACCGAATTGTACGGATTCCCTTCCTCAGAAACTACAATGGCGACTCGTGGATCACGTATAGCATTGTTTGTTTTTAGTCGTCCTTCTGCGGTATTGATTAGTATGTCGGTTCCATCATAATCTATCCATGTTGTAGAGACTTGTGGGGAGCCATCCTTCATGAGAGTTGAAAGAGAAGCAAAATTCTTTCCCTTGAGTAGTTTTTCAATTTCAGGTGTTATGATTGGTTCACTCATAACAATTCTACATCATACTTTGAATTAAATCAGATCGTATCAAATGTTAATTCCTAAATTGCGAGCTTTAGCAAACGGCTTTATCCGGGTTTTAAACCCATAAAATTATGTCGTTAAGAAATGTTAAGTCCTCTCTAGATAGTATTTCAAAATCTTTGTCAGTTTCACAGGATTCAAGAGAATATCTCATAAAAAATACCCGAGAAGTTATAATTTTGTGTAGTCAAGCCATCATAAATATTCATAAAGGTGATCGTAAAACAGCAAAATCAAAAATAAAAAAAGCACAAACTCTTTTGAAATCATATAGAAGAAAAGCTGATGKAGTGTTTCAACGTTATTTGTTAACACCAGAGCAGGAATTGGTAGAAGCAAATGCATTGTTAGCTRTTGTTGAAAAAAGGRCCATACCAAATCACAAARCTATGTCAGTTTCAGATGAATCGTATGTACTYGGATTGTTAGACTGTATTGGAGAACTAAAAAGGCAAGTTTTTGACAAAATTCGAGTTGGTGATTCTAAAGAAGCARCAAGAATTTTTGAAATTATGGAAAATTTGTATCTGTATTTGTATCCCTTTGCCACTTATGATAAGATAGTCAAAGAAGCTAGAAGAAAATTGGATGTGAATAGAGTTTTAGTTGAAGATGTAAGAGCAGCTTTAACAGAAGAGATTAGAAGGGAAGATCTAATTAATGCAATTAAAAAAATAAAAAAATRATTTTAAAAAAGTTAAAAAAACTGAATGCGGGCGATGGGATTTGAACCCACGAACTCCTGAGAGACTAGCCCCTCAAGCTAGCGCCTTTGGCCAGGCTGGGCKACACCCGCAAMAAAARTTTCATGYATGGTTTTTATAWTCCTTGATTACTTTTYGGAAATATGCTRGTACCKRTMAGRTGTTTTACTTGTGGTAATCTARTTGCTGATAARTTTGAAGATTATCAAACYARAGTAAAATCAGGTGAAGARCCTKCTAAAGTTCTWGATTCKTTWGGAATKAAGAGGTACTGTTGYAGAAGAATGTTRTTAACWTCWGTWGARACARTTCAACAAATTATWCCCTTCTATGAAGCAATYCAAAGAAGACATCARGAAGTTCAAWCTGARTTAGAATARKTTGYCWAAAATTACCTCAATATCAGGACGAATTCTTTACAATAGCCGTGGCAGTAAAACGATTGAAGTTGATATTGAATCTGATAAGCATTTTSTAGGTAGAGTATGTGCKCCATCAGGYGCYAGTGTAGGAAAACATGAARCCATTGGTTTTCCGAATGGAAAACCTGAAGAAAGTTTAARARTTTTAAASGAAAATTCKGGAAAATTTCTGAATCTAGATCCTRSTGATTTRAAATCRGTACATGACGTWCTTCGRACTATTGATGRGACGGAAAACTATTCAAAAATTGGYGGGGCTCTTGCTTTTGCAGTTACRATTGCCGCAATGGARTCTGCGTCAAAGGCTGCAGGAGAACCACTGTTCAAAATTCTATCAAATGAAACAGAATTTAGATTCCCATTTCCTMTTGGAAACATACTTGGTGGAGGRGYACATGCTGGACCTGGAACTCCAGACATTCAAGAAATTCTGATWTGTGCTACAGGTTCCAAGACAATAAAAGATGCTATTGAAACYAATTTGTCARTACACAAAGAATTACGTTCTGTTTTAGAAAAAACTGATCCTAGTTTTACTAACGGTAGAGGCGACGAAGGTGGTTGGGCACCAAAATTAACAAACGAGARAGCACTYGAWCTATCAGCTAAAGCATGTGAAAATCTTGGTTTTACTTTAGGTAAAGAGGTTTCCCTAGGTGTTGATTTTGCTTCTTCCACWCAGTGGGATGAAGAAAAAAAGATGTACGTTTACAACAGAGCTGGATTTGAAAATTCTTCAAAAGAACAAATTGAGTTTGCCTCAAAAATTATTGAAAAGTATAAACTAGTTTTTGCTGAAGATGCAGTACATGAAGAAGCTTTTGAAGACATGGCAGAACTAACGGCAAAATTTCCAAATACACTAATCACTGGCGACGACTTGATCGTCACAAATAAAGAAATTCTCAAAAAAGCAATTARTGCAAAATCTTGTAATGCTGCAATTCTCAAAGTGAATCAAGCTGGAAGTCTTTTTGATGCTCTTGAATTTGCCAAAGAAGCAAATGAAAACAACATAAAATTAATTACTTCACATAGATCTGGCGAATCGACTGATTCTCATATTTCCCACATAGGCATTGCCACAAAGTCAAAAATGCTCAAAGTTGGAGTGGTGGGAGGCGAAAGATTAGCGAAATTAAATGAACTAATTCGACTTTCAGAGCATGATTTAATACGCGGTATGGCAGAAATTTAAAATCRCATATGAKCCAGCAAARTGAAACTCRAGACATAAAGAAAAAAATTCTATCCACTGGAATTAGGGTAGGRACTCAAGTCAAAACCAAATTCATGAAACCTTTCATTACCAAAGCTAGTCCTGAGGGCCTTTACATGHTAGATTTGGACATCACTCTTGAAAGAATCAAARTTGCAGCCAAATTTATCAAGAGRTTCGATATTGATAAAGTCATTATTTGTTCAGGAAGAGAATACTCWAACACTCCAATTGAAAAATTTTGCGAAGTTACAGGAGCTAYCAAAATGTTGGGCAGATTCATGCCTGGAACTTTAACCAACCCCTCCTTACCATATTACATTGAACCAAAACTTTTACTGATTTCTGATCCTCAAGTAGATTCTCAAGCTATAACAGAGGCAACAAAYGCAGGAATTCCGGTAATAGGAATTTCAAATACTGATAATATTACCTCGAAAGTTGATTTAATAATTCCTGCAAATAATMGAGGAAGAAAAYCGCTTGCTACWGTCTATTGGTTGTTAGCTCATGRGATTTTAGTCGAACGTGGTGAACTCAAAGAAGATCAACCATTAAAATACGAAATAGATGATTTCGAAACCAAGATTACTGAAGAGGAAATAGAATAATGCAGATTAGAACACCAGCAGTAGCTGGAATGTTCTATCCCGGTGAAAAAAACGAATTAAAAGAATCAATACATCAATGTTTTTTRCATTCATTTGGTCCGGGAAAACTTCCYCCTRCTGAAGAGAAAAAGAAAATTTATGGCGTYATATGTCCTCACGCAGGATACAYMTATTCAGGYCCAATAGCTTGTCATTCTTTTTATTCAATTTCATCTGAATCGCCWGAATTGTTTATTATTATTGGACCAAATCATTGGGGAGTTGGGTSCAATGTAGCTRCAATGAAARATTGTAGTTGGGAAACTCCTCTTGGTCARGTTGAAGTAGATTCAGATGCAGCTTCTGAATTATCTAAAATTTCSAATATAGTTGATTTAGATTTTTTTTCKCATACTAAAGAACATAGTCTTGAAGTACAAGTTCCAATGTTACAAGAAGTATATTCAAAATTCAAGATTTTACCAATAATACTAATTRATCAAGAAAAAAATGCTGCAGAAGAAATTGGTGAGGCCATTGCAACTATTTCAAAACAAAAAAATTCAATGATTATTGGTTCATCGGATTTTACACATTATGAACCAAATGAATTTGCACATGATCAGGATAAAGCATTGATTGAGCCAATACTTGATTTAGATGTTGATCAATTCTACAAAGTTCTTTATGAGAAAAATGTAACTGCTTGTGGATATGGTGCAATAGCATCAACTATGATAGCCTGCAAAAAACTTGGGGCCACTAAAGGAGAATTACTCAAATACGCTACGAGTGGCGACGTGACTGGCGATACGAATTCTGTGGTTGGATACGGGTCGATAATTTTTACTTGACTTCTAAAGCATCTGCTCCAGGCAAGGTTATCCTGTTTGGAGAACATTTTGTTGTATATGGAAAAAAAGCTATTCTTGCTGCAATTAATAAAAGAGTCACAGTAACTTCTGAAAAAATTAACGAAAACAAAATTTCAATAAAATCAGATTTAGGAGAGCTAGTAAAACCAGTTACTGAATCAATTGAAAAAATTAATTCTCCATTGAAACCATTTTTTTATATAGCAAAAGAAATGCTTCAAAAATTTAATTTTGATGGTGGGGTAAACATAATAGTTGAATCTGAAATTCCTTCAGGTATTGGTTTAGGGTCATCTTCAGCTTGTTGTGTAGCAGGTGCAGCATCTATTTCAAATCTTTTTACAGAACTTTCCAAAGAAAATATCATTGATCTTGCAATAAAAGCTGAGCAAACAATCTTCAAAGATACATCTGGTGCAGATTGTACTGTATGTACCCATGGTGGAATAATCGAATATGATAAACAAGGAGGTTTTAAAAAAATTAATTCGCCGAATGATTTCACTTTAATCATTTTAAATTCTGGTCAAACTCACACYACAAGTRTTACAGTTTCCAAAGTAAAAGATTTCAAAGAAAATAACRAAGAAAAATTTTTRTCTTTATGTGAAAAAGAAGATRTTCTTATTRCAAATATCAAAGAAGCRTTTAGAAAAAATGATCTTAAAGTAATTGGAAAGAGTATGTCAGAAAATCAAAACTACTTAGAAGAAATTGGAATTTCAAATGATAAAATTCGTGAAATGATAATGTTGGYAGAAAATTATRCTTATGGAGCAAAAATCACTGGCGCAGGTGATGGTGGATGTATCATAGCATTAGYTGATGCRACTAATTTGGATGATACTATGARGAACCTTCAAGTTAAAAATTACGAATGTTTTTCAGTRAAAATCGATTCAAGAGGATTAGATACTTTTTAACTACGTATTTGTGTCARGACAACCATGATTCTTATCAAACTYGGAGGTTCYATTATTACAAATAAGGAAAAACCTCWCTCACCAAGAAAAAAATCAATYGATAAAATTGTTCGTGCATTGAAAAAAATTGAYGAGTCCATCATTGTAGTGCAYGGTGGAGGTTCCTACGGTCATTATTGGTCGRTAAAATACAACATGCATACAAAACCTGCAAATTAYAACAYACATGGTGTATCTGTAGTAAAAAATTCAATGGTAGAATTAAATAAAATTATCCTTGATTCATTTTTAAAAAATAAATTAAATCCATATTGTTTACCCCCAACCGATTTTATTTTTGGTAACAAGCCTATTATAAAAAAAGTTAAAGAGATTGAAAAAATTGCTAAAACTAATTTGATTCCAATAACATTTGGAGATGCTCTATGGTTTGGTAAAAAGAAATCGTACATATTATCAGGAGATAAAATAATGTCTGTTTTAGCAAATATTCTAAAACCAAGATTATGTGTTTTTGTTTTAAACGTAGATGGGCTTTATTCTGATCCAAAAACAAAAAAACTAATTCATGAATTAAAAGGTGAAAAACCATTAATTATAAAATCTTTAAAAGATGTTACGGGTGGAATGAAACGAAAAGTTGATGAAGCTACTAAAATTTCTAAAAAGGGTATGAATGTGTTTTTTGTAAATGGAAATAAACCCGAAAGAATTGTTGATGCAGTAAAAAGAAAAAAATTTCATGGAACTTTGTTTAAGGGACGATAAAATGGAAGAATATGTTATTCTAGTGGATAAAAACGACAACAAAATTGGTTTGGAAGAAAAGGTAAAATGTCATCTTCCAAACGGAAAGTTACATCGTGCTTTTACTGCTCTTTTGTTTGATAAAAATGGGAAATTAGTTCTAACAAGAAGAAGTTCAAGTAAAATGCTTTGGCCAGGAGATTGGGATGGAACATTTGCCAGTCATCCAAGAGAGGCAGAAACCTTCGTATCATCAGCAGTGAGACGAATGCCTGAAGAGTTAGGCATTCAATGTGAAATTGACTATTTAATGAAATTTGAATATCATGTTCCATACAAAGACATTGGTTCAGAAAATGAGATTTGTGGTACCTTGGTTGGAATAGTAGATGATTTAACAAATTTCAAAGTTGTTGATGAGGAAATTAGCGAGATAAAAGCGCTTTCARCAGCTGAATTAAAGCAGGGTTTGGAAAAAAATCCTCAGAGTTATTGTCCCTGGATGTTAGTAGCCTTATTTTTACTTCCTTCTTCWGAGAAATCTATRCTTGAGAAATACAAAATAATACTATCRCCKTGGATAGAACCTGAKGCTAGAAAATCTTTAGAAGAATCAATCAAATATCATTTTCCYGACAATGATTGGAGGTTAGTAAATTAATGAATTCATCACAACTTGAAAAATCTGCAAAAATTGTAAATCGTTTTCTTGRTWCACAAATAAAAGGTGATCCTRCTCAGCTTTACAAAGCTGCAGCATATCTTATTGTAAATGGCGGAAAAAGACTAAGACCATACATGGTTTTAAAAAGTTGTCAAGTTTTAGGTGGAAAAAGTAAAGATGTCATGTCTGCTGCAGGAGCTGTTGAAATGGTTCATAATTTTACTCTTGTTCATGATGACATCATGGATAATGATGAAACGCGACATGGTGTTCTAACAACACATAAAAAATTTGGAATGCCTCTAGCAATTTTAGCTGGAGATGTTTTRTTTTCAAAAGCWTWTCAARTARTMKCAAAAWCAAATCTACCRTCDMAATCAACWAMKGAAYTWGTTTCRAGATTAKCTAAAGCATGTGTWGATGTWTGTGAAGGACARCTTCTWGATATWRAAATGGCTGAAAGTAAAAMWATWCCMWCYCARARTSAATACATYRWAATGATTAGYAARAAAACWGCDGCMYTGTTTGATGTDTCKTGTTCYATGGGTGCAATTTGTGCCAAATCAAAAACTAAAGATATTGCGAATCTTTCTTCTTTTGGAAAAAACTTAGGGATTGCTTTTCAAATTACTGATGATCTTATGGGGGTTATGGGAGATCCTAAGATTACGAAAAAACCTGTAGGAAATGATCTAMGWGAAGGTAAAAARTCRCTTCCAATTTTGCTCGCAATAAAAARAGCAAAGGGAAAAAATAAAAAAATTATTCTTCACGCATTTGGAAATCAGAAAGCRAAGAAAAAGGARATTGAARYYGYWRTMARAATTRTCAAATCTTTGGGAATTGAAAAATCCGTGCGTAATCAGGCCCTTCATTATGCTGAAAAAGCCCAAAAATCACTAAATTCCTATTCAGGAGCTARCAAAAATGAGTTAATTTCACTTCTAGACTTTGTTGTAAAAAGGAGTTTATAATTTGGATGAAGAACTAAAAAAGGAAATTAGAAAAATAGCATTACAAAATGCATTTGAACATGATGGTCAAACAAAAGATAAAATTGTTTTATCAAAAATTCTAGGTACAAAACCAGAACTTCGTTCAAAAGTTAAAGAGATAAGTTCTGAAATAGCTATAATCGTTAATGAAGTAAACAAAATTTCTCTTGCAGAACAAAAATCAGAAATTGAAAATAATTTTCCTGAAATTCTTGTACCAAAAGAAAAACAAGAAGAGAGAAAAGGATTACCTCCACTTGAAGGAGCTGAAAAAGGTAAAGTCATTACTCGATTCCCTCCAGAACCAAATGGATATCCACATATTGGCCATGCAAAAGCTGCCATAATCAATGAAGAATATGTAAACATGTATGGTGGTAAAAAAATTCTAAGAATGGATGACACAAATCCAGAAAATGAAAGACTTGAGTATTATGCCGCAATTAAAGTTGGTCTTGAWTGGCTTGGAATTMAATAYGATATTATAAAAAATACTTCAGATGATATGGAATTRTTATATRMAAAAAGTTTAGAGATAATTAATTCTGGAAATGCTTACATTTGTACATGTAAACGCGATAACATTAGCAAAAACAGAAGAGAGATGAAAGCATGCAAATGTAGCATGAATGATCAAAATCAAAATAATGACAGATGGCATAAGATGTTTGAAAAATACAAGCAAGGTGAAGCTGTTGTTCGTTTTCGTGGAAATATGAAATCAGAAAATACTGTTATGAGAGATCCCGTTTTGTTTAGAGTTATAGAAGCTAAACATCCGTTACTTGGTGATAGATATAGAGTATGGCCAAGCTATGATTTTGCTGTAGCGATTGAAGACAGCATTGATGGTGTCTCCCACGCATTCAGATCAAAAGAATACGAACTTAGAAATGAGCTATATTATTCGATTCTTGASGCACTAAAAATGAGAAAGCCGAGGATGTTAGAGTTTTCGAGGCTAGAATTCAAGGGAATGCCTGTGTCAAAACGAGTTCTCAAACCATTGATTGAAGAGGGAAAAATATCATGGTATGATGATCCTAGATTRCCAACATTAGAATCTCTAAAAAGAAGAGGAATAACTTCAGATGCAATTAGAAAATTCATACTTTCTTTGGGATTTACAAAAGCAGATACGCTAGCACCTTTTGACGCATTAGAATCTTTTAATCGAAAAATTGTGGACGGAGATAGTATTAGACTATACATGGTAAAAAATCCAAAAAAATTAGTAGTAAAAAAATTGCCCTCATCATTTGTTGAATTACYAAATCATCCAACAAAAGATATGGGAAAAAGAAAAGTAGAGATTGATGAAAATTTGTATATTTCATCTGAAGATGCAACTAATCTTAGTTCTGGCACAAACATTCGATTAATGGGTTTGGGAAACATTGCTATAACAAAAAATAATCATGAATTAGAAGGAGAGTTTACTGGTGATGATATGAATGTTGATTATCCAAAATTTCAATGGRTCCCACAAAAAAATTCTCATGAATTAAAAATTMTAATTCCAAAACAATTATTCATTGATGGGAAATTTAATGARGATAGCTTAGAAGAGATTATTGTACGTACTGAACCATACTTTTTAGAATTATCTGAAGGTGCTGAAATACAATTTGTAAGATTTGGATATTGYCGAAAAGATTCACAAAATCAAGCAATATTTACACATAAGTGAGTTGATATGAAAATTGCAAGACTAGTTGAATCAAATAACGAAACRTATGGTTTTGTCAAGGATGGGCATGTATCAACAAAAGAYGAAATAACTTTTGAAACTGGTGTACCAATTCCTCAAAGCATCAAGGATTTTTTGTTTGATGGGTGGTACGATGAAGTAATGAATAAGATATCGAGATTRCCGTATAAGGAAAATTTGTCAAAATTCCAACTGTTAGCGCCAATCCCAAATCCTTCAAAAATTATTTGCTTAGCATTTAATTATTCAGACCATGCTGAAGAACAAAACTTACAACCTCCTAAGGACCCAGTCATAATTTTCAAGCCTAGAACARCTTTATGTGGTTCAAATTCAGAAATTATTTGTCCTAATTTTGTAACTCGACTAGATTACGAGGTAGAATTGGCTATTGTGATAGGGAAAACTTGTAAAAATATTGATGAAGATGAAGCAAAAAATGCTATTTTTGGATACATGATTTTCAATGATGTTTCTGCTAGAGATATTCAATTTAGTGATAAGCAATTTGGCCGAGCAAAGAGTTTTGACACTTTTGCCCCTTGTGGACCATGGATTACAACAATGGATGAAATTCCTGATGCACATAAACTCCAACTTATAACTAAAATCAATGGTGAAACAAGACAAGATTCATCAACAAGTAAAATGTTTTTGAAAATTCCAGAAATTGTTTCAAAATTAAGTAAAGTTATGACATTAGAAAAAGGAGACATCATATCTACTGGAACACCATCTGGGGTTGTTCTAAAAAACCCTAATCTAGAATATYTAAAAGATGGTGATGAAATTGAAATGGAGATTGAAAATTTAGGCACTCTTAAAAACACAGTRAGGTTTGTATNAAAAAACTAAATTTTCTTTKTCATAAGATGAAATTGTAATCTATATTGAAGACCAATAAAATCTGGTAATGATTTTAATTTTGTAAGAATTTGAACHCGTTTATAGTTTTTAGTGTAAGCAAAATTTTGTATGTAAGAAAAAATATCATTCAAACCATTAATTTTTTCTGAAATTACAGTGACTAAAAGTGTTTTATCAAAATGCTTAGAATCAGAAAAAATTGCCACRCTATCTGTTGAATCATTAGTTTCAAAAAATAYGATTCTYTTTTCGTTAATTAACGATAATCTTGTTGTATCATCTAATGGTACCCATCTCCATGAATTAACATAGTAAAAGTTAGGGGAAAAAATTATTGATGGCACTTTTTTTTCGTAGCTTGCAAATTTTATCTTTGAAACTGAATCAATTTTTTTAGGTTCTAGGCRATAGAAATTCCATGTTTCAAAATTTTCATAGTTAAGTTTTTGWGCAAGATCTAATGATTTCTTGTTTGTTGATTCAAYAAGCATATATGAAATAGTACATTCATTTTGTTTTCCTATTTTTTCAGATTCTRTTACAAGTTTAGAAGCATACCCTTTTCTTCTGAARTTTTCATTTACTCGAATTCCTTCAATCCAAACCTGTTTTCCTTKGTAAATTGCTGCATGACATATTGCTACAGGTACATCNNNNTCATCATGAATTACCAAAAAATTTCCTTCTTTTATCCATGAATCCCAAACGTCACYAATGTAATCACCCCACGAAAAGGTGTTTTTRCARAATTCTAATACTGCCTGTTTTTCGTTGTTTGTWACTTTTGATACAATCAWTGARTAGAAAAATTMTTAAGAATAGTTAAACGATCTYAYTATATGARCAGGGCRATAGCAGGAAAAGTATCAGATCTRTCAGATGGMAAGCTTCACAAAGTTTCTGTTGAAGGAAAAGAGATTCTTGTAGTTAACGTTGGTGGRAGYTATTTTGCKGTAGATGATACTTGTACACATTCAGGTTCAAGTTTATCAGAAGGAACACTTGATGGTTCAACTGTAACGTGTGGTTGGCATGGYGCTCAATTTGATTGTAAAACMGGTAATCTAGAAAAATTTCCAGCGAAAATTAACAATTTACAGTCTTACAAGGTTRTCGTYGAATCTRACGATGTAATYATAGAGGTGTRATTRGAGATTAAACTAATTCCGTTTGGTGAGAAAAAAGTGGGYRAWSAAGAWAAYRAAGARMARTTAAAGGRAGCAATTCAGRCATTGKCMGAAGTTGYTGCAAATCCTTCAACTCCAAAGATGATTARAAAGAGTRTTRCAGACWTGGTWAYTGAATTGMWWASTGATGAATATTCCAAATCTGTGARGGCTGCAAATGCAATTAGTGTATTAGATGATATTACGCAAGATCCTAACATGCCATCTTATGTTAGAGTTACTCTATGGCAGGCAGTTTCAAAACTTGAAGGYATAAGGGAATAAATTCCCAACTAAATTAATTCATGGCATTGAAAATAGAAGAATATCTTCAATCCCTTCCCAAAGATATTATGTCTGGTGAARAYGTCCAACTTCCAGAACATTCTATAAGAGAAATTTTTRAGTTTTGTCAGTTAGGAARGRATGATGTTTTTTATCATCTAGGTWGTGGTGATGGCARDGCTATCAAAATTGCATTAGAAGAATTTCATGTGAAAAAAGCAGTCGGAATTGAYAAYGATGYAAAAAAAATTGAAAATGCAAATAATTTACTTGGAAAAAATTCYCAGGTAGAAATTAGATGTGARGRTATTCTTGATTCAAAATTTAATGATGCYACCATAATTCTATTCTGGTTTACAGACTCTRAAATAATAGAAAAAATGATGCAAGGGTTTGAAAAACTTCACGAAGGATGTAAGATTATCACCATATGGGGCCCGTTACCTGGGTGTTTACCAGATAAGGTTAGCTTTCCATTTATCATAAATCAAATTCCACTCAAACCAGCAAAAGATCTTCAAGAACAACTKCTTGCAGTATTTGGAGTCAAATGTATTGATTTTGTTACTGCTTGGGAATTTGCAGAACGTTATACCAAAGCAATTGAATCAACHGAATCTGAAAATGATAGATTTCTTACYATAATGCAATCWCTKRTTATTTGGATTAATGCCAAAAATTTGGGAGTWGCTTGCGGWGAGGAAATTCCAGAACCSATAAAAGCATACATGGGAATATTGAGGAATTTTTTCAATATTGAAGTYGARCATCTACTAAAAAAGTAATTTCNRGTGCAATMCTTTTATTTTAAAAATGACCAAATCTTGTCATGGAAGRAAGAATAAACATCAATGTTTCTGCTGTAGATTATGATAAAACYAGTAAAGAAATCAAAACTCAGCTAACTCTTCTTGAAGAGATGGTGCATGGAGAGAATGATTTTGTAGTAACTGATTCAGAATTTGCTTTTGGTTGGCAYTTTTTTGTAGTTAGTGTGAATAAAGAATTAGTTGARAAATTAGCCGTTCAAGTAGGTTCCGATTTTMATAGATTGAAAGGAAAAGGWATGGAAAAAAAATTTCTTACTTGGCTTASAAATAGGATGGAGCAAAAAATTCCACGCTTTAAGCTTGTCATTARAGAAGAAATGGAATCAAGTAAGTACGGAATTTTTTGAATTTTTAATCATAAAAAAAYTGTAAGGGCCCTCGAGGGGAATCGAACTCCTGCCCGGGGATCCACAGTCCCCAATACTAGCCACTATACTACGAGGGCCACGARARACAAGTGAATTGTTTCTAGTATTAACTTTTGATTTATAGATCATGAGTTTGTTTGATAATTTGACTGTAAGTTTATTATTTACTAGAGTAATTTTTCAGCGTGAAGAGTCTTGGTTGGTGGATTGGAATGGCAATTGCTGCTGCYGTAGTGTACTATGGAACCTCTGTTCTATTACCTTTCAAGTAAACTCKGTAATATTTCTGCCTGACTGAATCAAACAGCTTAAATTTGTAGTACTGACAAAATTTTCGACTTGAAGCGAGAATTCATTACTAAAAGACTTCATCCKGGTAAGAAACCTCTAGAGGAAATTATAGAAAAAAAGATRAYAACAATTGAAGGTTCAAAATTTTCTTGGATAGATCTYCAAAATCCTGACAGRGAWGATGTTGAAAAGCTTGCAAAAAAATACAATTTCAACGAATTAAACATAGAAGACTGTATGACAAAGTTTGAGTTACCAAARTTAGACAACTATGATGACCACCTATTCTTCATATTGCATTTTCCYCCATTAGCTTCAAAGCAAGTATTRCCAAAATATAGTCAACTTTCHATCTTTGTTGGTACTRATTTTCTTGTTACAATACATCAGGGGAATCTAAAACCACTTGTTGATTTGGYAAGTAGTTGTTCAGAAGGAAGTGATCCTGAAAGAAAACAACGATTAATGGAAAGATCTACCGGGGTATTACTTCATGAGATAATTGATRTTCTRGTGGATGATTTAATGCATACAATGCGAAAAATAATTGCAAATCTTGATGACATAGAAGACGGAGTTTTTGATGAAACTAAATCAGCHGCAAGAGGAATCTCTATTCTACGTAGAGAAATTAACTTGATTAGGAGGATAGTTAATCCCTTGAAGAGAATAGTATTRGAAATTAACAAAAATGTAGAAAAATTTTCGAAAAAAGAAGAAGAGGAACTCACTTTGTATTTTGATGACGTAATTGACCACATTGACAAAGTGTTAGATTCTCTTGAAGAGTCACGAGAGACCATGGAAATTTACAAAGATACTGATTTCATGTTAAGTACAGAAAAAACAAACAAAGTTTTAGCACTTTTAACGATCATATTTACACTTGCAATACCAGCAACCGTTATTGGTACATTTTATGGAATGAATGTTGATTTACCTGGTGGGTTAGATGATGCTGGAATGGCTTTAGGACCATACACTAGTTTTATCCTTGTAATACTGGCATCTGCARTACCTGCKGGTTTGATGTTCATGTATTTCAGAAAATTAGGATGGATTAGTTAGATCACTCATRCAAGTGAATAATTTAAGTAAAACAAAAAAAACACTACHCCTATGAGCTGCTCTGGKGAAATAGTTCAAGAGGAAGATGAACTAATTCAAATCAAACCACGTGTTTTACAACAACTCAAGAAGGCAAAATATGGGGTTGCTGATCATTCAACTGTTCAGCTTTGCCACTGGACAAAAAAATCCTTCAAAAATGATGGTGATTGTTATAAACACAAGTTTTATGGTATTTCTACTCATAGATGTATGGAGTTTTCTCCTGCAGGAATGCATTGTGAAAATAGATGTGTTTACTGTTGGAGGCCTATGGAATTTTATGATTCAATGAAAATGGAACCTGAAAAGGTTGCTGAACCTGAACAAGTTRTAAAAAAGCTTATGGARGAAAGAAGRAAATTGATCATGGGACATTATGGTGATTCTAGAAGTGATAAAAATAAACTGGATGAATCATTGCTGCCAAGTCATTATTCAATTTCACTTTCTGGCGAACCAACAATGTACCCAAAATTACCAGRGCTAATAAAATATCTAAAATCATTAAAGGARACAAAATCTATTTTYCTTGTAACTAATGGGCAAGAACCTGATATGATAAAACGGTTGGCAGACGAGGATGCATTACCTACTCAATTGTATCTTTCAACAAATGCAGCAGATTATGAATCATTTAAGAAAATAAACAGACCGCGTTATGAAGATTCTTGGGAAAGATGGAATTCGTCACTCGAAATGTTGAAGGAACTAGACACAAGAACTGTTCTCAGAATTACTTTGATTAGAGATTATAATACCACTGATGAGATGATCCCAGCTTTTGCTTCTATGATTAGAGATGCTAGTCCTCATTTTATTGAAATCAAATCTTACATGCACATTGGTCGTTCTACAAACAGACTTGAAAGAGAAAATATGYTGGAATTAGATGAAGTAATGCATTTTTCATCAGAATTAGTAAGACAGAGTAAGATATTTTCAGTAATGGATGAGAGCCATATCTCGAGAATTGTTGTTTTACAAAACCAAGAAAGATTTACCGATAGATGGATTTCTTCTTATYTAGATACCAATTAGCAAATTTCTTTAATGCTTGATATCTATGTGAKAATTCGTTTTTGTCAGAAAGTTCTGCATATGTTTTTGATTTTCCAGATGGAGYAAAGATTGGATCATAACCCCARCCTTTACCCCTAATATTTTTTGCAATTTTACCCTTCACATTGGCTTCAAAAAGTTTAGGTTTTTTCTTTTTATCACAAAATCCAATAACTGATTGAAACTTGGCGTTTCTATTTGTTTTTACTAGTTTCAAAATTCCATTATTTCCAATTGTTTTGAATACATATGATGAAAATGGTCCTGGAAATCCACCTAGAGYATTTATGAATAAACCATCATCTTCGATAATAACAGGTTTTTTACATTTCAAAAATGCATTAATTGCTTTTTGATTAGCTATTTCTTTTATGGAATCTGCTTGGATTTCTGTCAAGTTACACTTGTAAAAACCAACCTTGATACCAAATTTTCCTAAAATTTTCTTTGCTTCCTGATACTTGTTTTTATTAGAGGATGCAAAAAGGACATCAAACAACTGTTGCGTATCTCCCTCTACTTTCAATAATTGAAACTAGGTTTGAAACTTGATTGAATTTACTATCTCCAACGATAGTCCTGTAACCATCAAGAAAATTTGCCCAAGCTTTTTTCATTTCTGAAGCATGAGCACTATTCAGAATTCCTTTAAACAATCTAAGATCAACTGCGTGATCTTCTGGTTTTCTAGTTCTTATGGCAAGACCAAAATCTATTACAAAAATTTTATTGTTTGATAGAATAAAATTGGATGTAGTAAGATCACCATGCATTATTCCATTTTTATGCATAGTTCCAACAATCTTGCCAATTTTTTTACAGTTTAAAATTAGTTTAGATTTAGGTAGCTCATGAACTAAAGTGCCAGAAATATATTGCATTACAATAATGCATTTTTTTGTATCAACAAAGAAAACTAATGGAGAGGAAATTCCAAATGATTTAACTTCAGATATAATTTCTGATTCTCGAATAGTTCGTTGTTTTCTAATTCTATTATCTAGTTCTGAGTTACGGTAATTTTTTTGCTTTCTCTCTTTAAGAATGGCTTTTTGATCATTCCATTTAGTAAGGAAGAGRTCTCCTTCWGCTCCTTTTTTAATCAATTTCATTATATTGCTAAWYRAAWTGTTATAATTTAGAGGTATTTTTTGAGCCTATTCTGGAAAATCAATTCYAAATCCTTCACAATAAAAGATATACCTCTCACGAATTTCATCCTGTTCTTTTTGTGAAAATTGRTAGAACCAATTRGCTTGTTGTAGATACCACCAGAAATCTACKGAATCACAATTARYATATTGTAATCTATGAAGARTRGTYCCATCWCCATTAAYRGTRTCAATRTWAACATCAAAGGGTTCTGGTGTTTTTCCTGGRTTAATGTAACKWGAAAYAAATTYGTAAAATGGKGCTTTYTCTTTTTGTGGTARKGAYTCTAWTAYRAAKCCAAAGTCATATTGTTTRKCGTGAGWKAGTGGTGTTARDGGTCCTCTRTCTCTTCTAATTGGTTCAAATTTTTGWAGCYTATCTGATRTGTATATTTGAGTAAGTTCYCCRCCAAAAACACTAATTTCAAAAKATTGAGCTCKKTCAGTYGRKTCAGGAATTGTTGGMRAAATAATTYGTKCYTCWWCAA
>LKGT01002696.1_pt1 | contig 16764 bp, 20 predicted proteins | sample 503861 | NCBI WGS metagenome assembly LKGT01 (sample SAMN04113194, study PRJNA297058) | marine sediment metagenome | biome: marine benthic biome; feature: marine benthic feature; material: marine sediment; isolation source: sediment sample collected at the water-sediment interface from the South......
GTATTCAAGAATGGGAATAAATTTCTCAATGGAGATTTCAAAAAGAGGGTATTATCCTAAAGGTGGAGGACTCGTAAATGTAAAAATCCATCCATTAAAAAAATTAAAACCATTTTTATTAATCAAGAGAAAAACAAAAACTGTAAAACTTTTCTGTTCATATTCAGATATATCATTAGAAAGAATAAAAAATGAAGTACAACAAACTGAAAATTTTTTGAAAGATGCAGATTTTTCTATAGAATCAGAAATAAAAGAAGAGATAGCATTAAACAAAGGAGGCAGTATTATGATTTACTCTCAAGACTCAAGTTCTATTACAGGTTATGATGCCTTGACAGATACCACTGCAGAAATTTCAAAAAGTATTTCAAAAAATTTCATAAGAAGTAATCTGGGAGTTGATAATCACCTCTCAGATATGTTAGTATTACCAGCCAGTTTAATTGATGACACTTCTGTTTATAGAATAAAAGAAATTACAAAGCATTTAGAAACTAACTTGTATGTTACTTCAAAGATTACTGGATGTAAATACGGCATAGGTAAACTCGACAAAGGTTTTGAAGTAAGAATTAAAGGAAATTCAAATTCCGTTATCCAATAAAGCTGCCATAAATAAAATTACCACTGAAAGAATCACTAGTATTTCACCAAGTATTATTATTTTAATACGTAATTTTTTTATTTGTTTATCTGACATTTTTTTAGACATAATTTGTTCTTCTACATCTTTTCTGATAATTCTAACATGAACAATATAAGTAATAATCAATGCAATTACAAGAATTATTTTTATGAGTAAGAAATTTCCGTAATCAGTTGAAAATAAAAGATTTGAGTTATTAAAAAATGAAGATGAACTATAAATTCCAGTTATAATTAGGATAATTAAAGATGGGATTGCAATTTTGTTAAATCTTCTTCCAACTCGGATCATCATTTGTAATCGTTCTTCAAGTGAGAACGACATTGTTTTGAGAATAGGTGCAAGAACTGCTCCGATAAACAAAGTCCCGCCTACCCAAATTGCTGCAGATGTAAGATGAATCCATGTGATGATTGTCTGCTCTATTGCCATTTTAAATCAGAGTTTTACTGGCAATATTATCTATTTGACTCTTAACAAAGTATTTTAGTTGTTCAAATCGTTTAGTTGATAGTTTGTCATTTCTGCAGAGTAAAGCGATTCTTTTTGTTGCAATTCTAGGATTGTTAGGAATTATGGGCGGGATTGTATATTATGCAAGTCTTGACATTCCTGAATTAGAACTAATGGAGATTAAATTAGATAATGTAGAACTTATAGATGTAAATAGTATTGAAAATAAAGTTAAACTACGAACAACATTTTTAGTAAAAAATCCTAGTGAGAAAACATTTACAGTTGCAACTATTGTGTATGATCTTTTTGTAAATGGTAAATCAATTGGGGYTGGGKCGTATTCAACTGCWGATATTGCGATGCCTGGAAGAGCAGCATTTTATCCAGGTTCGGAGATTCCRTTAAAAAAYWTTTTCGARTTGRTTTTAACTGATACWAATGCTCAGGAATATCARTCAATAATTGMAGGAGAATCAWTACAWTACAGTGTTAAAGGAATCGTTACAGTTGAAACAGCTTGGAGCYTAMTTGAAAAAGAATTTGAAAGTTCTTTAGAAWAAWMATTATWAATTAAAAATGGGCCGAGAGAGATTTGAACTCTCGACCACCGCCGTGTCGAGGCGGTATCCTAACCAGCTAGACCATCGGCCCGTGAACTTCAAGACTTTTCGGAGGCATTATTAACGTTTAACAAAAGAAAACATGATAAAACAGAGGTTAGACAAAAGTGTATGAATAATGATTTTTCTAATGATGAAAAAAATGGTCTTTACAAGGCGATCTTTTCTAGGAGAGATGTTCGTTCACATTTTACGTCTGATCCAATCGATGACGAAGTTTTATCCAGAATTCTAAATGCCGCTCATCATGCACCTTCAGTAGGATTTTCTCAACCATGGAACTTTATTTTAATAAAAGACTTTGAAATCAGAAAAAAAATTAAGGATTCCTTTGAGATTGAAAGAAAACGTTCTTCACATTTAGTTGAAGAACCTCAAAAATCAAAATATCTTTCTTTTAAATTGGAAGGAATACTTGATTCGCCTCTCAATATTTGTGTAACATATGATCCTTTGAAATTTGGTCCATTTGTTATAGGAAAATCAAGTATCCCAGAGACTGGAATTTACAGTGTATGTTGTGCTGTGCAAAATCTTTGGTTAGCTGCAAGAACAGAAGGAATAGGATTAGGATGGGTAAGTATTTTATCAAATGATACTCTAAAAAAGACGTTAGAACTGCCTGAACATGTATTACCTGTTGCTTATCTTAGTCTAGGTCATGTTTCTGAATTTGCAAAAAAACCAGATCTAGAAACTGCCAGATGGCTTCCTAGACTTGAATTAAAAGATGTGGTATACTATGAGAAATGGGATAGGAAAGAAAATTCTAGTTGGAATAATATACATGAATTAATTAAAGCAAATCTTGATTACGCTTAAATAATTACAAACATGTTTTCTGCTGGGCTTGTGGCGCAGAGTCATCATATGACGCGCAGCATGGATAGCGCAGTAGCCTCCTAAGTTACAGGTCGAGGGATCGAAGCCCTCCAAGCCCGCTTTTGTATAATAAAATAAATTTACAATAACCCAAGTTTTGGTTTAAATACACTAAGAATTGTCTGCACGTTGTGAAGATTGTAGTAATTTCTGCCAGTCCAAGAAAAACAGCAAATACACTGATTATGATGCAAGAAATATACGATTATACAAAAACAAAAAATGCAGATACAAAATTTATCAATCTTTCAAAGGACAAAATAGATTGTTATGAAGGACCAGATGGGAATTATAGTGAAGTAACCAAACAGGCAACCAGAGATATTATGGAAGCAGATGTATGGCTAATTGGTACTCCAATATACAATTCATTTTTTAGTTCAGCATTAAAAAATCTATTCGAATATGTGAATTATAAAAAAACTGGAGGTAAAATCGCAGGATTGGCTATCTTAGCTTCAGGAAATATTGGTTTCATTGATGTTCAAACTTTACTTACTCAGCTAATGTCCTATTTTCGGGTAATTACAAATCCCAAAGCAGTTTTTATGACTGTAGATATGCTCAAAGATGGAAAAGTAACAGACGACGATGCAAAAATTAGAATGAAAGAATTAGTTGATGGGACTATATCTATTGCATCTAAATTTGTCCAGAACTAGAACCAAGATATACTACCTTGAAAATTTTTACATTATAATCTCCTTCAAAAATATTAATTACTTGACCATCATCTACATTTCTAACTCTAAATCTATATTCATAAGAACCATCTTCTTCAACATCAGTCTGAGCAAAAAGAGTTGCATGTCCATCGTCGTCGTAAATTTGTATGATTACCGGATAGTTAGAAACATGATTAGCAATTTTTCCTTCAACAAATCCCCATGGTAATGTATTATCTGGTGAAGCGTGTAGTGAAAGAATTGTTTTTTCAATTCCAATTTCACCGTTAAGTGGAATTATTTCAGTATTTGGTGGGTTTGCAGCATCTACAGACGGAATTATTGTAGACATTAAAGCAGTGAAGATAATTGTTGCTGAAAGAAATCCAATAATGATTCTATTGTTCACCATTATTAATTCTCCTTAAGAATAGATTTAAAAATTTTACCCCAAATTGATTAAAGTTCATAACTAAACTGATTTTTGAATAGTCAAATATTAAGATGACGTAGGACTTATTCTATATAGATGGTTGAAGAAAGCTCAAAAGATTCTTGCGATTGCAAGTGTCATTATGGTGGAGCTATAAGTTGCCCCAGCTGTAAGAACATTCATGAAAAACATGATTGTGAAAATTGTAGTTAAAACTACTTTTTCTTTGTTTTTCCCTTTGTTTTTTCTTTAGATGATAACAATTTAAGATTTGCAAGTTCAGATTTGAGAGATCTAATTTGTATCATTGTTTCTAAATTGGCAATCTTTTGATTGAGTCGATCAATTTCACTGTCTTTTATTTTTTTGAATTTGAAAGTTCATTCAGATTGCTTCCAAGCTCTGTTTTTGCTTCATTTAATTAAGTTGTAGTAACTTGTTTCCCATCAGCAGTGTACTTGATTACTCCAGATTGTGAATTATTGTGGGTTTTTTTTACTATATCAGCACTGTATTTGTGTGAATAATCTGCGCCTTTTTGGACAATCCAGCACATGAATGTGAGAAACCAAGTAATTGGAACTGCCATCATGAAGATGAAATTAGTAATGGGTGCAAAGTCAAGAAATAGATACCATAAACCAGATAGAACAGCCGCAAATATGCCCGTTACCAAAGTAGCTAAATTGTTCCATAGATATCCCATTATCTAATTCAAAAAATTCTAGAATATAACAGTTAATGTTGAAATTGGTTTCTGATATTGAGGTAAATGAAGAAAAATTGAAAATAGAGATCTTATACCTGCTTTTCAGCAATAACTTCTGTATAAGTTCCAGTTGGTTTTGGAATCTCAGATTGTAAGATCTTAATTTTCTCTAACAACTCATTTCGTAGATCCCTTGCAACTCTTCTAACGGTTGGTCTTGGGACCCCTAAATCCTCTACAACTTTGCTGTAAATGTCTTGTTTATCAGTAAGTCCCTTGTCAAGACAAGAATTGATGGCTTGTTTAATAATCGTACTTTGATTTGTGCGATTCACGGTTTCTAATTTTTTATTGCTCTATATAAGACTACTTTTCTTTAGATAGTTTTTAATGTATGTGAATTACAAGGAGCAGAATTTATTCATACTATGAAAATTTATTCATTATTTTTAATAATACATAGTAAGAAATATTAAATTCATTATTTTAGAGTTAGGCCAAAAATTTTAAACCATAATGATTTCATGGTAAATTACCTAAATTTCTTTACCAAATATCCCAAAGACTCTTATGATAAAATCAAAAATATTTCCAAGTGACTAAAGCAATAATTGAAACCAATCATGGAAAGATTGTATTAAATTTACTCCCAGATAATGCTCCTGAGACTGTAAGGAGTTTTATTAAATTGGCAGAATCAAAATTTTATGATGGTACCTTATTTCATCGAGTAATTCCTGGATTTATGATTCAGGGAGGAGATCCCAATTCAAAACAACCCGATAAAAGCAAGTGGGGCACGGGGGGTCCTGGATTCAATTTAAAAGCGGAATTTAATTCTAGATCACACCTTAGAGGTATTGTTTCTATGGCGAGATCAACAGACCCAGATAGTGCTGGTTCTCAATTTTTTATAGTTACAACTGATAGTACTTTTCTTGATAACCAATACACTGTTTTTGCTGAAGTGATTGAAGGAATGGAGATAGCTGATACAATAGTAAATTTACAAAAAAATGAAAATGATTGTCCTTTACAAGAAGCAAAAATGATTCATGTTACTACAGAATAGGGTAAATTATGATGAAGAAGATTATTTGTATGGTGATGGTATTGGTGATTACCTCACTACTTCCTCTAGTTTATGCTCAGCTAAGTTTGGGTGAACCTGCTCTACATAAGTTAATTACTATTAATTTAGGAGATCAAGGAGATGTTCATGTAACCCATGAAATTAACAAGGCCAGAAGTGTTGTTCATGTGGAGACTATTGAAGGATCATTATCAAATCTTAATGTGACTGATGTTGAAGGAAATAAGGTAGAATTTGGTACTACGGGTCTTGAAAGTATAACTGGAATTACTATTTTTTCATCACAAGATGATGTAGTTATTGAATATGATCTTCAGGATGTTCTATATTTTGAAGATGGTTTATGGAAATGGGATTATTTCAATTTAGAAACTACGAAAATTATTTTCCCCAAAGATGTTGATTTGCTGTTTGTTAACGACAGACCAATAATGTTACATGATGCAGTAGGGATTACTTGTTATGGTAGAACACAAGGAGTAATTTGTGATGCATTTATTGAATATGTGATTGATGAACCAACTATGAATACAGAAATWAAATGGGAAGACAARAAGTTTATTGTTCAAGTGARAACWCTGACAGAAATTWCTTCATTTAATTTTGATCAACCWACTAAAAGAATCARYTTTGACGTMAATGAAGATRATCAATTGATTACWTTAATYATTCCTTTAGAACTATTGTGGAGTMCTTATGATGTTTATCTWAATGRARAAAAAATYCTTAAACATGAATTTTTTTCTAATGAAACTCATTCTTGGTTRAATTTTAGACCAGAWAATTCTGGGTCAATAGAAATCATTGGAACAACGGTAGTRCCAGAATTTCCAATATTMGCACCACTTTTTRTTGGTATTKYAATAGTTRTTGCTCTYCAATYMAAAAATAGACTTARTCTCCRCTAGARCCACACGAACAAAATCCATACTCRTCAATTCTTACATTACAAATGGGGCATTTTTCACCATAMTCAACTTCCCARGGTTCTTTACCATACAACTTGAAATGGTCATCAATTTCTATKGGGATTTCCCTTTTTTTGGTCACTMTATTTASAAAAACGANCTWACTATACATACATTATTGGATAYWARTTWTGRATTTTRTGGAATGTGRTTGCCRTTGTATCAAATGYAAWAGTACAGAACTTGAATCAAARCAAATAGGTAAAGTKGAAAATGATGGWTATTYTGAYATGCATCACACTTGTAWGATATGTAAYKCTCACTTTGATCATTTAGAAGGAGATRTTTTTGAAGATTGYAAAATTTGCWATTATAAATCTAAGTAGTTAATATAGCTTCTTTKGCCARATAATAGCTTCTYTTATCTTGAGAATTTTTTAAAATTTCTTTATTGAATGCCATCTTAACTAATACTTTTGATACAAGAAGTGTACTTGCTGACCAACCATATTCTCTCAGTTCACTTACCGTATCAGATACAGTTCTTGGTTGGTCAAAAAATGATTTCTTTTCTAAGAAATTGATTTTATCTTTGATTTCTTCAGCAAATATAGGGATAGGAGAATCAAATTCTGGTTCATGGACTTCGGCATTTTCAAGTGTTTGTAGATAGTTTACATTGGTGTGAAATGTATTTTGATTTCCTGTCTGTTTTTCAAAAGTTTTTTCATCAAAGATTATTCTAGCTCTATTTTTTTCCATATGTGTTGTAACACTATCAATGACATCCCCTAAGGTGTTATTATCAACATAAAAATCTCTAGATTCAATCTCAATTTCATTTTCCCCAAATCTTAGCTTAATTTTAGCCATCTATTTTTTGTGAGGCTAGAATCGATTTATTCTGTTAGCTCTAAGTAGCTTWAAGAAGATATCAAAACTTTTASACATATTATCTGRTTTTTTTCCCTCTTGTTTTNAAAAAGCTAATTTTTAGAAGGTATTTTATGAGARCYTCAAARAAAGCCAKTCTTGTKATRCTATTTCTWGGAATAGGMCTCTTTGGATATTCTCAATATATTGCSGCATCTAATATTRGYGTTATWGTTMYAGAAAMYRAATTTTTAGAAAAAAATGATTCAATTTCTACTTATAATGTTGAATTAGAGTTTGACAATCCTTCTTTCTTAGTACTAAATGCTGGTGAAACTGATTTTACTATTACTGTTAAAGACAAAAAAATTGCTGATGGTGTACTTGAACCCTTTATTCTATCTTCAATGAGTAAAGCTACTGTAAATGGAATTTATCAAAAAGATGAACAATCTAAGATGGAAGAATATCAATCTTCAACTGTTAAAATTAGTGGTATTACTAAATATGATGTTTTTTTTACTTCAATAGAGATTCCTTTCATTTATTTTCCTTCAGATGACCAAGCAAGAGAATTTATACATCAAAATTAATTTAAAAAAATTATGTTAACAGTTTTTGGTTCAGTAGCTATTGATACAATACGAACTCCAAAAAAAGTGTTAAAAGGAGTATTAGGTGGTGCAGCTACATTTGCTAGCATATCTGCAAGTTATTTTGTTAAACCTGGTCTTATTGCAGTAGCGGGAACCGATTTTCCAAAAAAATATCACTGTATTCTTTCTAAATACCTAGATCTACAAGGTCTTACCATCAATGAAGGAAAGACCTTTCATTATGATGGGAAATACGATRAAACWYTWAGYACAAGRACCACACTYAAAACTGAACTTAATGTAYTAGGAAATTTYAAACCYWMWGTTCCWGAAGWWTAYARAAAATCWGAATWTGTTTATCTRGCAAATAATGATCCTGAMCAAAATKCWSMTMTWATWAARGAATTTGAYAAWGTMAAATTTTCWATGTGTGATACTATTGARTTTTGGATTGCNMAWAAAAAATCYTCWGTMATTAAAATGATKAAARCKGTWGATGCAGTRGTAATYAATRATGAAGAAGCTAARCTKCTRACWAAAGARCACAATTTGATAAAATGYGCWAAAAAGATAATGARTTGGGGAGTCAAGTATGTTGTTATAAAAAAAGGAGARCATGGYTCACTTCTTTTTTAYGATGATGTGATWTTTCCATCAGTTGCTTTTTCCMTTGAAGATATAGTAGAYCCTACAGGTGCAGGYGATTCWTTTGCAGGTGCTATGATTGGATATTTAGCAAGTAAAAAAAKYGTTAATCTTTCAACAATTAAGAAAGCAACAATTTATGGKAATATTTTWGGAKCTTTTGCAGTAGAACAATAWGGTTTAGCTGGTTTATTGAATATTAAAAAATCARATATTTCAAAAAGAATTAAACAGTATGAGAAAATGGTRCRTTTTTGAAACCTTTAAGTTCTTAGGRTCATTAAAGATTTTGAAAAATTGACACAAGAAATTTCAAAAGATAGATTAGATTTAATTTTTGCTCTTCAAAAAGGTCTTGCTGAGATGATGAATCTTAATCGATACCCAAGCGATGTTGAAGGAAGAGTAGCCGCTTTATGTACTGCAATAATACACGAAGCAGTTGAATTACAACGAACTACTAATTGGAAATGGTGGAAAAAACCTACCCAATTTAATGAAGCAGAAGCTCGAGAAGAATTAATCGATATTTGGCATTTTGTAGTCCAAGCGTCACTAGAATTGAATTTATCTCCTGAGGATATTTTAAAACAATACAAAAGAAAAAATCAGATTAATCGAGATAGACAAAAAAACGGATATTAATATTGTATCGAGTGGACAAGTGAAGAAATTTCTTCAAAGTTTGTAATTCCAATTTTATTAATTAGTCTAACTCTACTTTGAAATTTTTTTACTTCGGTTTTTGAAACAGTAAGAAACGGATCAGGACTATGAGAATTAATTATTCTTCTATCATCGTCTACACCGTTTTTGTACAAAGCTATGAGAGAAGATCCAGGTTTATGACCCTGTCCTTCCTTTCCACAAATGATTATTATTTTTACATTAGAATTTGAATTAACATGACGAATGATTGAATCAATACCTTTATTTTCGGAAAATAATCTGCCTACTAATGAAATATTATTCATTAATTCAGAATTTCTAATTTCCTTCAACAAAGGGATACTTGATAAAACACATATAGAAATTAGAGATTTTAAATTTCCAATATAGACTTCTTCTGGTATAGGGAAAAGAGTCTTGCAAACATCTCCAAAAATATTTCCTAGAATGTTCATTTTTGCAAAGATTCTCGAAATGTTTTTGCTATAAATTCAATACCTTTAGTTGAAACTAGAGGATGAATAGGCAATGATAATACTTGTGATGCAGCCCAATCTGTCACTGGTAATTTTATTTTTTTATTGTAAAACGGAGTTTTATGTATCGGAATTGAATAATAAGCAGCAGCACCTATTCCCTTTGAATTTAATTTTTTTAAAATTTTTTCACGGTTTTTGGTTGCAATCGTATACAAATACCAATTAACTTTTTCATTTTTTCGTTCGTTTGGTATTTTTATATTTAGATCTGAAATTAGCTCGGAAAGAATTCCTGCATTTTTTCTTCGTTTAATTAAGAAATTTGGTAATTTTTTAATTTGAATTTTTGCGATAGCTGCACTTAGTTCTGGTAAACGTAGATTCAATCCAAAGACTCTGGTATCATAACCATGTAACATGCCATGATTTCTTATCATTCGCAATCTATCATAAAGTTTCTTAGAACTAGTTACAATAAATCCTCCTTCTCCTGCGGTCATAACCTTTGCAGGATAAAGACTGTAACAACCAAGCTCAGAAAATGTACCTGTATGTTTTCCTTTATAGGTAGTGCCTAAAGATTGTGCGGCATCTTCAATAATTTTTAACCCATTTTTTTTAGCAACATCAGTCAATTGATTCATGTATGCAACATTTCCATAGAGATGAACAGGCATAATGATTTTAGATTTTTTTGTAATCTTTTTTTTCAAATCATTTGAATCCATAGTATAATTTTCTTTTAATATATCAACAAAGATCGGTTTAGCTCCAACTGAAATCACTGCATTTGCAGTTGCTACAAAAGTAAATGACGGTAATAGAACTTCATCTCCGCTCTTTACATCAAGGGAAAGTAGTGCTGCCTGTAATGCAGCTGTTCCAGAATTTACTGCAACTGCATATTTGGCTTTAACAAATGATGAAGCTAATTTTTCAAATTCTTGAACATATTTTCCTCCTGTATTTGCAGCAGAGGTAAGGGCTCCCCCTCGTAAAATTGATGTTACTTCATTCAATTCTTCTTTTCCCAAAATTGGTACGTTTATTGGAATTTTCATAGCTGATTTGATATCAATTACTTTAATAAACCTCATTTGAAATTTCAGTGAATTTTTATATCTCCTTCTCAGGCAAACGACATTAATGGAACGCCGTCATCTACAACAAACAGATACAGGATATAGAATTTTTCTTTACATATTCTATGTATGTGGTTTCATAATGGCATCAATTACTGCATACGGGATTTATGCAATGTACGTTGAATGGGAAGAAAATGGAACATATGTTATGGGAGAAATATTAGTTACTACTGAAGTTCCGTTTGAAAATTTTGCAAAACTTACTACTTGGCTTTTTTTCTCGACAATAATTGGTTGGTATTGTGTTACAAGAATTGGATGGAAAAGAACTACCGGATTAATAACATGGAAAATGGCTTTGGTACAACTAATGTTATTGAGTTTTGCAATAATTTCTTTATACGAAGTTTTGTATAATTTTATTGTACTTAATGCACATATTACTGCTGGAATAGTTGATGGACAAGTACCGAATATAGATGCTTTAACTATTGCATATCCAGATCCAAATAGACCATGGAATCTTATCTTTGCAACAAAAATATTCCTTATTGGATTTATAATAAGTTCACATGCATTTTATCTAAGTACAAAGCCAAGAAAGAATTCAGATACGTAACTTTATAGGCTTACCATTCAAACCAGTTTTAGTTTGGACGTTACAGAAAAATTTGATTTAATTGTAAAACCGCCAACAGAAGAAATAGTAACTAAAGATGAGTTATTAGATCTATTAAAAACAAATTCTAATCCAAAACACTACATAGGTTTTGAGATTTCTGGTTTTTTGCATCTTGGTAGTTTGATAAGTACAGGGTTTAAAATTAATGATTTTATGAAAGCTGGAGTTAATTGTACGGTTTTTTTGGCAGATTGGCACACCCTCATTAATGATAAGTTAGGAGGAGATTGGAATACGATTTCTAAAGTTTCAAAATACTATGCTGATGCATTCAAACTTGTATGCCCAGGAATAAAAATCGTTTTAGGTTCTGAACTTTATGATTCTAAAAAAGAATATTGGTTTGAATTTGTGAAATTTACGAAACACATGTCCCTTGCTAGAACAATGAGAACACTGACAATAATGGGTAGGTCTGAAAATGAAGAAAAAATAGATCTAGCTAAACTGCTTTATCCCCCAATGCAAGCCGTAGATATTCATTCTTTAGATTTAGATATTGTTCACGCAGGAATGGATCAACGTAAAATCCACATGCTTGTGCGTGAAATTTTTCCAAAAATGAGGTGGAAAATTCCTATAGCTGTACATCAGAAACTACTTCCARGATTATCAGARCCTGGAGATYCGAAARATGGAGRWGAATTAACTAAAATGAGCAAGTCAGATCCWAATTCAGGAGTTTTCATACATGATAGTGATGATGAAATAAAATYAAAAATCAAAAAAGCATGGTGTGAGGAAGGAAAYAYTGAMNNNAATCCTCTRTTAGAAATWACAAAGAAYGTAATATTTCATGAATTCARTGAGATTAGTGTAGAGCGTYCAGAAAAATTTGGYGGAAATRTWACYTATACAGATTYTTCTCAGWTRGAATTAGATTTTTCACAGAAAAARYTGCATCCRTCTGACCTAAAACAAACTGTATCTAATTATTTRATYAAAATTATYAGCCCAATCAGAGAAAAATTAACAATTAATGAWGAATTGYTWGAAKCTANTRAAAAAAGCAYTTGAANAAKTTTAAACARTTTTTARTTCRGGGNTTRKTTGTCCAAGATTRTATTTTGATTTRTARCCYCTAGGATTWATCATYAAATCTTTRTAATTRTATGTTGAAGARTTYCCWACAATWACWGTRSTWATCATTCCTAATTTRTCTGAGTGYTTTTCTAAATTYTCAAGATCAGTYAWTACCACAGTTTGTGATTCACGATAGGCTCCTTTAATTATTGCAACTGGAGTTGATGGTTTTCTATATTTTAATAAAATTTTTCTAGTCTCTTGAATTTGATGAATTCKTTTTTTGCTTGATGGATTGTAAATTACTATTACAAAATCACCTTGAGCTGCTGCTTCGACTCTTTTTACAATAATTTCCCAAGGAACAAGGAGATCACTCATGCTTAGAACAGCAAAATCAGTCATTAATGGAGAACCAATAATTGCTGAGCAGGAATTCAGAGCTGAAACTCCAGGAACGATCTCAACTTGTAAACCGGTTTTTGGATCCCATCCAGATTCTGCAAGAGTCTCATAAATTAATCCAGCCATACCATAGATTCCTGGATCACCACTTGAAACTAATGAAACTATTTTTCCCTCTTTTGCAAGATCAATGCATTGTTGTGCACGTTCCACTTCTTGAGTCATCGCATACTGGTAAACATCTTTTCCCGTAATAAGATCTTGAACCAAATTTACATAGGTGGTATAGCCGACTATAGTATCACTTTCTTCAATGACTTTTTTTGCACGAAAAGTCATATGATCGTGATGACCTGGTCCTACCCCAACAATGAAAAGTTTTCCACGCAAGATATGATAAAACCAGTCTTCAGTTAATTTATCCGTTGTCTGATGTTGAATTTGTAGATTGGAATGGGTCGATAAAAGGAGAGTTTACTATGTGTTCGCTGTTCATAGGTCTTGCAAGGCTTACTGAAATTTGGCCATCAGATTGGAATTGATCTATATCTAACTTGGTTTCAAGAACTAGTGCATTTTCAGGTTCATTCCAAGATATAATGAAAATCCTCCACATAGGGCTATAGTTTTCATCACCTGGAGCAGCTGCTGCAATTACCGGTTGGAATCCAAGTGGTCCTGATCCTTTTATTCCATCCTTAAATTGATAAAAATCAACTGCTGCGGAGTTAGCAATAAGGTTTGCAGAATTTGGTGAATCAACAACTCCCATCATCTCAGCAGGACCTTTTGGTGTTGCATCGGTAACAATGTAATAGATGGTACTTCCATCAGGACCCCATCCTCTATGAGCTATGAAAGTTACGGTCATGGTTGCATTGTTAATTTCTAAAATTTGACCTCCATCATATGGAGTATCAAGTGTCAAGGTCTTATCGTCCTTAACTACCATTTGACCTGCAGGCCAGATTATTTGTGGCATGTTAATTACTATATCAGTTTTCTCAAGCTCTATTCGTCCACCATCTTCAACTTCTTTTATCGATTCAATTGATTCTAAGACTTCAGCTGTTTGACCAGATTTCCAAGAGATTTCGGTAATTGTTCTTAAAGCGCTATATTGTTCTACTTGTGATGGAGTGCTAGAAAATACTTCATCTTGAAAACCATGAATTCCCTTTCCTGAAATTCCATTTGTAAAAACATAGATATCATCCAAAGCTGATTTGGAAGCATTTGTTAATGGTGGAGCTAATTCAACTTTCCAATTCTGTTTTTCTGTTATAAGATCTGCATATGTTTCGTCATTTGTATCTGTAATAATATAATTTACTAATTCACCTTCATAGATGCCTGAGTGCATTGGAATGTATGCTGGAACATTAGCTCTTGATAATTTTAATGATGGTTCTTCTTTTTGGATTTCAAGTTTTTGCATTATTACTTCTATAGGTTGTCCTCGAATCCAACCATCCAAACTAAGCGTGGCAGTAAATTGATTTGATTTTATTGAATGCAGTGCTAAAGCTGCTCCAGTAAATTCTAAAGTTCCTGATTTTTGTTCAGGTTCAATTAGTGTTAATCCATACGTAGTTTTTCCATCTACTGTCCAAGTAGGTTGTCCTCTTGCTTCCTCATTTAAAATTTCATGAAGTACAACAATCTGAACTAGGTCACTTGCAGTATATGTTAAGGATCCATCATATAATGTACCTTCATTTGGTGATAAAATCATTGCAAGCTGATGACTTTCATGACCTTTACCAGGATCTTGTGAAGAAGTAATTGTTTGTGTAAAATGAATTTTTTTTAATGATTTAGCATCTACAAATTGTTCAGTAATAGAAGGAATTGTAATAATACTAGTTATCGCTACAGCTAAAGCAATTATAATAATAATTTTATTCAATGAAGTTCGAACCTACCGTTCACATAAATCCTTTTTGCCACATTTATTGAATTCGGATATTCAATTAATTTTTGCTAACTCAAATTCATCATGTAAAGCCTGGACTACAGACTTGTAACCAGAATCTTTTACTACAAATGCAATATTAAGTTCAGAAGAACCCTGTGCAATCATTACAACATTAACACCCTTTTTTTCTACAGCACCAAAAACTCTTGAAGCTACTCCAATTGTTCCTCTCATTCCAGAACCAATTAAAGCAATTATAGAAACATCTGTTGTTACTTCAAGTTTTTTAATTATTTTACCTAGAAGATTCATTTCTAGTGCACTAACAGCTTTGTCAAGATCGGTTTTTTTCACAACAATTGAGATACTAGATTCTGATGGACTTTGTGAAATCATCATAATGTTTACTCCAACTTCTGCAAGAGTTGAAAATATTTTTGCTGCCGTTCCAGGGGCTCCTACCATGCTTCCACCTCTAACATCAATCAATCCATTATTACGAATTGCACTCACACATTTTACAGTCTTTTTTGTAGCAATGTTAGTGGATGCAATTACATTTGTTCCTAAGTTTTTTGTATTGAATGTACTTCTAATTCTCATTGGAATTTTTTTTGAAAGAAGTGGTTCAAAAGTACGAGGATGAATCTGCTTTGCACCAAAAAGAGCCATTTCTATTGCTTCAACATAAGATACTTCTTTGAGAACTTTAGCAGTCTTTACAATTTTAGGATCAGCTGTCATCAAACCATTAACATCACTCATAAGCCATACTTCATCAGAATTAATGCATGATGCGATAATTGTTGCAGTATAATCTGATCCTCCTCTTCCAAAGGTTGTAAATTTTCCATGTTGATCAGCTCCAGCAAAACCTCCAACGATAGGAATAATTTTTTTTGCCAGTAGTGATTCTACTGTTTTTGAAACTCTAATTCTTGTTGTATCCATTAATGGTCGTGCTTCACCAAAGTTTGAATCAGTTACAATTCCAATATCTTTACCTGTAACAGGAATTGATTTACTACCTAAATCAAGTAATGCATATGCCACAAGATTAATTGATAATCTTTCTCCGAATGAAATTAAATAATCCATAGAACGTGGTGTTACTTCACCTAAAAGGATAATTCCATGTAGCAAATCCTCAAGTTCTTTAGAGTCGGAATTTAATTTTTCAAGTAGTTTTTTTTCTATTTTGGGGTGTTTAATTATTTCATGAGCAAGCTGTTTATGTTTTTGAATAATTTTTTTTGTTAGTTTGTTTGCATCGTCTTTATTTCCTTTCTGTATAAATTTTGAAATCTGAATAAGATCATCTGTTACTCCACTAATTGCAGAACATACGGTAATGATTTGATTCTTTTTTGAAAGATTATGAAGATAATTAGCAACTTCTCTAATATTTTTACCAGAAGATATTGAGGTGCCCCCAAACTTTACTACTAGTTTCAAATCAGTATATCCTGTTTTAATTAATCCTTAAATGCTTTAACTTTCCACGCGAGGAGCCAAGTAGAAGTGAATTCTACCAATGTTGGCAACCTTAAATTCTATTCTTAATGGTTTTGCAGTAGAATACTCACAGGTGACTGTTCCGGCAGAAGTACCAACTGCTTTAACAATTGGATTAAGATATTCTAGGCTATAGGTTCCAGTACTATCTTGTTCTACAGAAATATCAGTTAATTCTTCCATACCTTTCTCAAGGTCAATAACAACCTCTCCTGAATCTCCTTTTCCAGAAAATTCAGCTTTTGAAGGTGTAGCAGTTATTGTCAAGTAATCAGATACTACCTGAACATCACCTAAAATTTTGTCAAACGCACTTGAAGTTAATACAATTTTTGCATCATAAGAAATCTTAGGAAGGGGGGTATCTGATGCCGAGCTTTCAATTAATCGCATTTTGTATTTTTTATTTTTACCTATAGTTACTAAAAGCAGATTATCTTCAGAAATTCTAAGTTCTAT
>LKGT01012101.1_pt2 | contig 16739 bp, 16 predicted proteins | sample 503861 | NCBI WGS metagenome assembly LKGT01 (sample SAMN04113194, study PRJNA297058) | marine sediment metagenome | biome: marine benthic biome; feature: marine benthic feature; material: marine sediment; isolation source: sediment sample collected at the water-sediment interface from the South......
AKCRKSNANGCCGASAYYSATRTYKKAYKYMGKYTWMKGYTTAAAAAGTCTTTTTCGAACTCACTGCTGATGTCACAAGTTTTTCATGAAATTGAAAAAAAAATAATTCGACTGCTAAAAGAGAATCCTACATTAACTCCAGAAAAAATTGGAACTTTATCTGAACTTTCTCCAGATCAGGTTCGACGTGGAATTGAATGGCTTAAACTCAAGAACTTGGCTAAAGTTGAGGAATCAAAAGAAACCTACCTTAAACTTGGAAAAAATGGATTAATGGCTTGCTTAACAGGTTTGCCTGAAAGACAATTAGTAAATTTTCTCAAAGATAATCCTAGAAAAATAAATGAAATAAAAAAAGAACTTAAATTCATTTTTGGCCCCGCAATGGGAATTGCTAGAAAAAATAATTGGATTGAAACTGAAGGAGATACAGTTTCGTTAAAAAATCCGCCCTCTGAAATTTTAGAAGAAAAAATAATTTCAAAAATTGGAGACAGCAAAATCCTACTAAATGAAATTGAAGATAAATTAACTCTTGAAGTTCTAAAAAAAAGACCAAATTTTATCATTGAAGAAGTTCTGAAATCTCAAACAATTTCATTATTAGAAAAAGCAAAATCCATTGATTTTGAGACTTCAAGTGTAGGCGCAATAGATGTTGAAGCAGACGCTCCAGAAATTTTTGTAGCAAAAACTCATCCTTTACAAGACACTATTAATGAAATTAGAGAAATCTTTGTAACATTAGGCTTTTCTGAAATTCTTGGAAACCTAAGTCAGCCATGCTTTTGGAATTTTGATGCCTTGTTTACCCCTCAAGATCATCCTGCTAGAGAACTACAAGATACATTTTATCTTGATGGTTTTATTTCAAAAAAAATTGGYACATCTAAACAAATTCAGCAAGTYTCAAARATGCACAAGAATGGATGGAGATATCTTTGGAGTATAGAYGAAGCTAGAAAGATGGTTTTAAGAACACATACAACYTGTGTTACAATAAAACATTTAGCMGATAATAAACCAGAYGAAGCAAGAGTTTTTTCAYTAGGTCGAGTTTTTAGAAATGAAAAGSTAAGCTACAAACATTTAGTTGARTTTAATCAAGTTGAAGGAATTGTTGTTGGAAAAAAYACAACTTTAAGAGACTTGATGGGGATCCAAAGAGAATTTTATAGAAGAATGGGTCTTRRCAAAGTAAAATTTTGGCCAACATTTTTYCCATACACTGAACCTTCAYTACAATCAATGGTGTAYAATGAAAGATTGRACAAGTGGGTRGAATTATTTGGAATGGGRATTTTCAGACCTGAAGTTACAAAACCTCTTGGAATTACAAAACCTGTTCTTGCATGGGGAGGTGGAATTGAGAGAATTGCTATGCTTAAGTATGGACTAGATGATGTTCGTGAATTCTACAATAACAACCTGAAATGGTTAAGGAGTGTAACAAAATGCCAGTAGTTGAACTTGAACTGCCCAGACTTCAAAAATTAGTTGGAAGAACTAATCGACAAAAAATCTTGCAAACACTTCCTTTTCTTGGCTTAGATATAGAATCTCAAGAAAATGATATTGTTCGTGTTGAATATAGTCCYAACCGTCCTGATTATTCAACTGATTTTGGAATTGCTTTAGGRTTGCAAGGTCTTTTAGGTTCAAAAAAAGGTGCTGTTAAACTAAAAATCAAAAAAATCGGGGGTTATCAAATCAATGTAAACACAACTGTAAGTAAGGTAAGGCCTTTTGTAACTGGAATTGTTGCCTTAAGCGGAAAAATCGACGAAAAAGTTTTACAGCAAATTATTGTAATGCAGGAAGATCTTCACTTTGGAATAGGAAGAAAAAGAAAAAAATCTTCAATTGGAATTCATGATTTAGATACAATTTCTTTTCCATTAACCTATACAACAACTAATAGAAACCACAAATTTGTTCCACTTAATTCATCTACTGAAAACACCATTTCTGAAATCCTGAAAAATTCAGAAGYTGGACAGGACTATGGATATATTTTAGGAAATTCAGATAAAGTTCCAATTATTATKGATTCTTTAGGRAAYACWGTTTCTTTTCCACCAATAATCAATTCATTTATGACTACAGTTACGACAAAAACRAAAAATCTTTTTGTTGAAGTTACAGGAAYAGACAAAAACGATGTTGAAGAYATGTTRKCWGTTGTAGCTACAAYACTTCAAAATGCAGGATTYGAGCTTTGTACAGTTAAAATCTCTGGAGCAAAAAATTCTACWCCMCAATTCAAACAAAGAAWAATACTTCTCAATAGAGATTTGGTAAACAMTATGTTAKGTCTAAATTTATCATCCGGAAACATTGCTAGTGCTTTAAAAAAATGTAGGCTTGATGCAACTCCTAAAAACAAAACTATTTCCTGTGTAGTTCCTAGATATCGATTTGATATATTTGGACCAATGGATTTGGTTGAAGAAGTCGCTCTGGGCTATGGAATTGAAAATCTAAATCCAAATCTATCTCCTTCACAAACATTAGGACAAAAAAATCATGAATCTGACGTCTTAAACAACCTACGTCAAATAATGATTGGCCTCGGCTATATGGAGGCCTTCAATACAAGTTTAACAAGCACACGTATACTTTTTGAACTGACTAAACGTGATTCTTCTAACATTATTTCTGTAATGAATTCTAAAAGTCAAGAACATATCATTCTACGTGATTCAATTCTAGCTGGACTAGTAAATAACCTCTCAAACAACATTCATGAACTTTATCCACAAAAACTATTTGAAATTGGAACTGTTTTTTCAAAAGGTAATCCAATTAAAGAAGAAATTCATTTAGCTTGTGTTTGTGCACATAACGATGCTAATTTTTCAGAAATTAAATCAATTATACAATCAGCATTAAAAACTGGATTTAATATTGAATGTAAAACTAAAACATCATCCAATCCAACTTTTGCTGAAGGGAAGATAGCTGATATTCTTGTTAATGACAAACCATTTGGGATTATTGGTGAGATTGATTCTGAAGTCAAGGAAAACTTTAAGATTAGAGTTTCAGTCGTAGGCTTCGAAATTAAACTGTCTGGATTAATATTTGACTAGATTTATTTCATAATGCCCTTAGAGCATACACATAGACGGATTAGAATGATGTCGATCGTAATGATGCCAATGATTTCTAATTCACCCAGATGTGTAACATTGGGCAACCCCGGTTATAGATCTCAGGGAGGAGAATGGCTATAACCAATGATCCTGTGCGAGTCAGAACCGGGGAACAATTAATTTTTTTAAAACAATTTGATAACGAATAAAAAATACTAAATAATAAACGCATGTGCAGATGGTAAATTACTGGTTAGTAAAACAAGAACCAAAAAGCTATAATTTTTCTATTTTAAAAAAAGATAAAAAAACAGTCTGGGACGGAGTACACAATAATCTTGCATTAAAACACATCAATAATATGAAAAAAGGTGACTTGATCCTGTTCTATCATTCTGGTGATGAAAAACAAGTAGTTGGAATAATGCAAGTTTCTTCAAAACCATATTCAARTCCCGAAGAAACAAATGAAAGATTTGTTGTGGTTGATGTAAAATATAAAAAAGAATTGCAGAATCCTGTCACGTTAAGTGGAATGAAAAAACAAAAAAATTCAAAAATTGGGAGTTACTTAGAATTTCTAGACTGTCAGTGATGCCTGTTCCAAAAGAAATTTGGAACTCAATAATTAAAATGTCTAAAAAATAAGTTAAAAATAATCGGTTTATTGATATATCCCATCATATTAACATAAACATGGCAACTGCTTACGTTCTAATTAATTGTGAACTTGGTTCCGAAGAATCAATCATACAACAGCTAAAAGGTCTAGAAGGTGTCAAAGAAGTTCATGGAACTTTTGGCGCATATGATATTTTAGCAAAAATAGAATCTGATACCGTAGAAAAACTAAGAGAAACAATTACGTGGAAGATTCGAAAGATCGAAAAGATTCGTTCTACATTAACTCTGATGGGAATAGAAGGTCAAGCATAACCACCTCTTTTTCTTATAATGTTACTTCATTTCATTTTCGTAATAAAAGAAAAAGATCTTGATAAGAGAAAAGCTGAATATGAATATGTAAAAAAGATGGCAGAATTTTATAAAAACTGGATAAAACAACACTTCTTAAAAGATTTTGAAATTCAAACAGATGAAATGATCACTAAACCCAGGAGTATTTTTCAAAGACTTGACATCCCAACTCTTGTACAAGATCATACAGAACGTGGTGAAGGTATCTACCATTTCTACTTGTGTTATTTTAGACCAATTTATACAGATTGTACTTGTGAGGGATATCATGCAGAAAATTTTAGTATGGTATGGTGGCAACAACCAAAAAATTTTGAAGATGTTTTGTTTTTGGCAGAAAAAAATTGTACTGTTGTTTCACATGAGCTTGCACATGAATTGCTTAGACAAACCGGATACAAAAGATACATTGATGATGTACATGATGTATGGACTAAACATTTCTATGCTGATTTACCGTTTGAGCAATACGGAAAAAATTTTGAAAAAACAAGCAACAAACCTATGTTTCTGACACTTGATACGTCTAGTTTTCGGTTATAGTAGAATGGTGCCAAACGTCCTTACTGTAATGCTATACTTCATGTACGACTGAGACATTCAAAAGYTAAGAAAAAATATTACAAAAATYAAGGAATARAATGGATTTAGTAATAACTAAAGACTAACACTTSATAACTGAATAAATATTATTTTCAAAATTTGCTGTTTTAAAGTCTAATTTGTRTTCTGSATCTTTGTTTCTTGATTTACTRAGTTYTTCCAGTTCAACAAGTGCTTCTCCTTTAAAACCTACAGATGAACCATAAATTGCTTCTACTAATTGAGTGCCATGGTCTCCCCTTTTAATATCATCCACAATAGAATAAAATYTGGCAGTTTCGCGTTTTGATACAGGATTGCCAGTTGCTTTGTTGGTGGCAACTGCAATATACATGCCATTATTTTTAAYAGCAACAGGAACTTTGTGGTTCTTCCCAGAAGCTCCAGGAATTGTTTCATCGATCAGAAYTTCACATTTGTGGTACATGCTDGATACATATGCAAAAAATCTGAACTGCGCAAACTTTCCAGCTTGATCTTCATCACAATTAACAAATACTTGATGTAAAACTTGAAGTGCWTGATCATTCATGCTTTGCAATCTATCATCAATTCGTCCTCTTTCCAAAAGATCAGAATTACAATCTTTTGCAACTAATTCAAGGATAAAGTCAGGYAAATTATAGTTCTTGAGTGCYGCAACAAAAGCACCAGCTTGCGACATACCAAATTTTGGAAAACCTTTGTTAACCATAACTAAAATCKAGTCCACAAAARTGARACTCTAAACYTCTCCCCSWAACAAYATATCTAAAAAATTGTTWTTCKCTTATAATTGTTMAGRATAATTCATGCCTAYTYWGTTTTATAATGCAYTAMAGAWTGAACAAACTYGAAAAATTAAATTCAAGTTTCACTTATGATYAATTTGTGGAAATTGAAACAACGCCAACAATGGTAGCTAATGTTTATACAAAATCTCAAGAAAATATTAAAAAATACAGAAAGATTGTAGGAAGACCTCTTACACTAACTGAAAAAATYCTAGCAGGGCATATTGTAGAAATTGAAGAAAAAAATCTTGATRAAGATTCTAACTATGTGTTTTTAAGACCTGATAGAGTTGCATTACAAGATGTAACTGGACAAATGGTAATGCTTCAATTTATCCAAGCARGTTTAAAACAATCATCTMTTCCAACTACAATTCATTGTGATCATCTAATAARAGCTAAAGTTGAAGGAGAAACTGACATCAAAGTTTCTCTTAATGAAAACAGTGAAGTCTTCAAATTTTTGGAATCTGCAGCTGRCAAATATGGAATTGGTTTTTGGAAACCTGGYGCTGGAATTATCCATCAAATTGTTTTAGAAAACTATGCATTTCCAGGAGGATTARTGATTGGAACTGATTCTCATACCCCTAATGCGGGYGGTCTTGGAATGATTGCCATAGGTGTRGGTGGAGTAGATGCAGCAGAAACAATGGYTGGCATGCCATGGGAAGTTTTGTATCCAAAACGTATYGGAGTTCATCTTACTGGAGARCTYAATGGTTGGACAGCTCCTAAAGATATCATATTGCGWGTTRCCAGTGAACTTWCAGTTTMTGGTGGAACRAATGCARTAATAGAATATTTTGGATCAGGAACAAAAACAATTAGCTGTACTGGCAAGGCCACAATTACAAACATGGGAGCTGAAGTAGGCGCCACCTGTTCTATTTTTCCATATGATGAAAGAATGGAAACATTTCTTCGATACACAAATCGTGAAAAAATAGCAGACATTGCAAATCAAAACAAAGATTTGCTTGTTTCAGATCCAGAAATTGAACAAAATCCGGGAAAATATTTTGACAAGGTGATTGAGATTAATCTTTCAACTCTTGAACCACACATTGCCGGCCCACATACTCCAGATTTAGCTAGACCAATTTCTCAGCTTGCATCAGATGTAAAAAATAATCAATATTTAGATGAGATTTCGGTTGCTCTGATAGGAAGCTGTACAAATTCCTCATACGAGGATATGTCAAGAGTTGCGAGTCTTGCAGAACAAGCAAAAGCAAATGGAATTAAGGCTAAGATTCCATTACTTGTAACTCCTGGGTCTGAACAAATTCGCGCAACTATAGAAAGAGACGGACAAATACAATCACTAAAAGACATTGGTGCAACAGTTCTTGCAAATGCATGTGGTCCATGTATTGGACAATGGACGAGGCCAGAATTGAAAGATGGTCAAGCTAATACTATAGTAACTTCATTTAACAGAAATTTTCCTGGTCGTAATGATGGAAGAAGAGAAACAATGAACTTCATTGCAAGTCCTGAAATGATAATAGCTTTAGCTCTGAGCGGAAATCTTTCTTTTAATCCACTTACTGATTCACTCACTGCAGCAGATGGTTCAAAATTCAAATTAAAACCTCCGCAAAAATCACCCGATGTACCAGATAAAGGATTCAAGATAGCAGAAAATGTCTATGTGTCACCATCAAAAAATCCAGAAAGCGTTGACATTATCATTGATAAAAATAGCAAGAGGCTACAACTTCTTGAATCATTTCCACCCTGGGACGGAAAAGATCTTGACGAACTACCAATTTTGATAAAGGCAAAAGGAAAATGTACAACAGATCATATCTCTCCAGCAGGTGCATGGCTTTCGTATAGAGGTCATTTAGATAATCTTAGTGATAATCTATTGCTTGGGGCTGTTAACGCATATAATGATCAAGTAGGAAAAGCCAAGAACATTTTGACCAATGAAATTGAACCATGTCCACAAATTGCCAGACAATACAAGCAAAAAGAAATTCGTTGGATAATAATTGGAGACAACAACTATGGAGAAGGAAGCAGTAGAGAACATGCTGCAATGACTCCTAGATATCTGGGCTGTGCAGCTGTTATTGTAAAGAGTTTTGCTAGGATTCATGAAACAAATTTGAAAAAACAAGGAATCCTCGCATTAACATTTGAAAATCCAAATGATTATGATAAAATTGAAGAAAATGATAGACTCAGCATTGTAGGATTAAAAGACTTTGAACCTACAAAACCTGTACAATGCAGAATTATACATCAAGATGGAACTAGTGTAGAAATCTTGCTTAAACATTCTTATAATAAGTTCCAGATTGAGTGGTTCCGAGCGGGTTCTGCTCTTAATGTTCTACGTGACAAAAAAAATTGATTTTTAAAATTATATTTAACGTGGGGCCGACCGGAATCGAACCGGCGACCTACGGGTCACTACAGCTCCAAACTCACATCATCTTTTCATCAGTAGCTTAGTTTAACCTCTGGAGCCCTTAGCGGTGATCTTATACACTGTCGCCCTACCAGGCTAGGCTACGACCCCACAAACAAAGAGAAAAAATCGTTGAATTTTAAGTTATTTTTATCAAGATTTATTTGCAATTAAAGAGATTTGAAATTAATTAAGGTTAATCATGGTTAAACCAATTATCATTGCCGTAGGCGCAATTCCAGCAATTCTTGCACTATTAATTGCTGTACCATTAATTACAAAATCAGAAATTCCATTTTCTGCTAGTAATCCTAATGATGTTATTGAATTAGAATACACAAAACATCAACTCAAAAAAATTTCCTTTGGCGTAACAGAAAGACTGGTTGCTCAGAAAAGTGAAATATTACTTGTAAAAAATGATGGAGATCTTAGATATACTGTTACAGAGGATGGAATTATTAAACCAGATAAGCTTTCTGATCTAGATGATGAAACAATGAAAAAACTAAGAGCACTTATTAAAGAAACTGGATTTATTTCCATTCCTAATGAATCATTTCCAATTATAGATGATGTCGATGAATATCAGAAATCTTCTCTTAAAATAACTTTGAATGGTGTAGTAAATCAAATTCACTGGCCCGAACAAAATGCTACTGAAAAATTTGTTCCACCAATCATTACTATGGTTGAATCAGAATTAGACCATATAATTGAGCAATTAATAGAATAAATAGCCAAGAGATTGGTTAGTATCATGATTCCTCTTTCCGGCGATATTAACTCTGCAAAAGGTATCATAAATGAAAAAATAGAATCCAATTCCATAATCCGTGGCACATCAACTCTGAAACGTGGTTTTCCCCATATGTTAAAAAACGGTGTAGTTATGGATGTTACAACTGTTGAACAGGCTCAAATCGCAGAAGATGCTGGAGCAGTTTCTGTTATGGTTTTAGATAAACTTCCATCTGATGTAAGAAAAGCAGGTGGTGTAGCACGAACAGCTAGCATCAGAGTAATTCAAGAAATTCTTGATTCAATTACAATCCCTGTTATGGCAAAATGTAGGATAGGACATGTTTATGAAGCAAAGGTTCTTGAACAAGCAAATGTTGACATGATTGATGAGTCAGAGGTATTGACTCCTGCAGATGAACATCATCATATTTGGAAATGGGATTTCACAACTCCTTTTGTCAATGGCGCTCGTTCCTTAGCTGAAGCATTGCGGAGAATTGAGGAAGGAGCAGCAATGATTAGAACTAAAGGTGAACCYGGGACTGGTAATGTGGCTGAAGCTGTGACTCACATCAAGAAAGTAAATGATGAGTTGAGAACAATAAAATCAATTTACGATTCAGGTGATCATCAGGATTTAGTACGRATGGCAAGAGAATTTCATGTTTCTTATGATTTAGTAAAAGAAACTKCTAAAATTGGGAGATTACCAGTTGTTAATTTTGCTGCTGGAGGAATAGCAACACCTGCAGATGCAGCATATTTGATGTCGTTAGGYTGTGATGGAATTTTTGTTGGCTCTGGAATCTTTAAAGCAGAAGATGCAAAAGAACGTGCTCATGCTATAGTTTTAGCAACTACGTTCTGGGAAGAMGCTGACAAAGTCAAAGAAGCTCAAAAAATGATTGATGAAAGACAATCCATATTAGGATTAGATGTAAACACATTAGAACTTAGAATGCAAGAACGTGGAAGCACAGCATGACCRAACTAAACATTGGTGTTTTATCARTTCAAGGTGATGYAGCAGAAAACTTGAGTTCTACACARGATGCTCTAAAAGAATTARGTCAAGAAGGAATAGTTCATASTGTCAAAACTCCAGAACAAATAGCAGAACTTGATGGATTRATAATTCCCGGCGGAGAAAGTACAATGATAGGACAATTATCCTTGATAAATGGTTCTTTGAAACAAATTAAAGAAAAAATTGAAACCGGAATGCCAGTTCTAGGAATTTGTGCTGGTTTGATATTACTATCTAAAGAAGCAAAAGATAGGGTAGTTGGTGAAACTGATCAACCACTATTGGATCTACTTGATGTTCAAGTAGAGAGAAATTCATTTGGAAGACAACAAGACTCTTTTGAAGTAGAAATTTCTATGGATTCTATTAATATTCCAAARTTTAATGGAGTATTCATTCGYGCACCCTCAATTGTWGAGRTAGGRGACAATGTTGAAACAGTTTCGAAATTTAAYGAAAAAATTGTTGCTGTAAAACAAAATAATATGYTAGGAACAGCGTTTCATCCTGAATTAACTTCGGATGTCTCATTACACAAATATTTTGTTAATATGATAAAGCARTCRAAAGAAAACTAATYTACTTGCAATGCMGRTCAAGGAACCYCMMAAGAAATTCCYRRCTGGATAAAAAATAACRCTRRTTRRTGRGCTGATRGAYAAATTGAADATTCTKACTTTGTTTCWGGAATTTAATATCTAATYACAAATGGAATAATGARGGTATAAYATCATTYRAGATTATGCATTGATYGCAAATCTTTTTTAAATTGAATTAAATTTTCAGGAATTGAGATTGATACAGAATCTTTTAATGAAAGATTCTTCCTTTTTTTCTCATTCCAGACATTCGAGTTAAATTCTATAAYTTCTTTGGAAAACTTTGTCATATCTTCAGGTRATTCTTGTTGTACTTGAAGTTCTTTGTGAATACTTTGTTTTGAATACAAGRTTTGCCAAAGATAATCTGTAATAAATGGTGTAATTGGAGCCAGYAGTTTCAAAATTGTTGATAATGTTTTRTGRAGYGTGTAGATTGCYCCATTTTTCTCTTCTTCAGAAAATCCAATACCATARGCTCGTGACTTTACCATYTCAATATAATGTGCAGCAAAAAGATTCCAAGTAAACTCCCTTAGAGCAATTGCTGGAATAAAAAARTTGTATTCTRMATARCCTYTTTTACATTCAGAAAYTAGYCTRTYMAGTTCTGATAATATCCATTTATCAGTTGGTGTTAATGTMGCAGAATCAATTATTGGRAAACTYGACAAAAATCTTGARACATTCCARAGTTTACTTAGAAACTTTTTTGTRGATTCGATTTTTTGTTCAGAACATCTAAAATCATATCCATGRTTTATCTCASTSGCACTCCAGAATCGRAAAGTATCTGCYCCCATTTTTTGAATTAYTGGTAATGGATCCAGAGCAYTTCCTTTACTTTTACTCATTTTCATTCCCTTTTCATCTAATCCATATCCCATAATCCATGCCTCAGACCATGGTTTTTGATTAGTCAACTGTTCACATCTGAGAAGTGTATAATACAACCAAGTTCGTACTATGTCTTTGGCCTGTGGCCTGATCGTTGCTGGATACGTTTTTTTGAAAAAATCCTCATCTTTAGTATATTTTGACACAAAAAGAGGTGATATGCTAGAATCCATCCATGTATCAAATGTTCTTTCTTCCCCCACAAATTCTGAAGAACTACATTTTCTACACTTGTTAAATGGCGCCTCTTCTTTCCATGGTTTATAGTATTTTCCAGGTTCGGGTACGTGTGGTTCGGAACAACTTTTACAATACCAAATAGGAATTTCAGTTCCATAAAATCTCCTTCTAGAAATTGGCCAATCGATTGAAATAGATTCAAGCCAATTCATGAGAATTTGTTTGTGCATCGGTGGGTGAAAATTTATTTCTGATCCTAAACTTTTCATTTTTTCAACTGAATCTAATTGTTTTAGATAGTATTCCTCCATTGGAATTATTTCAATTGGATTTTTACTTCTTTCAGAAATGGGTGTTCTGTGAACKACGTCTTCAAYCTTTTCAACAAATCCCTTTTTTTCCAAATCTTCAATAATCTTAGTTCTAGCCYGTTTTRGTTTCAGACCAGAATATTCCCCAGCCACTTCTGTCATTCTACCATCTAATCCAATTGCAATCGCTTCTTCAAGTTTTAATTCCCTGAATAAGGYAACATCATTATGATCACCATAGCTACAAACCATYACTGCYCCAGAACCAAATTCTTTTTGARCCGAATGATGTGTTTTAATTTCYACTTCTTGATTTGAGACTGGAACTATTACTTTTTTYCCAACCAAATCAGCGTATCTCTCATCTTCAGAATTYACAATRATTGTTTTACATGTACAAAGAAGTTCTGGTCTTGTACTTGCAATTGTTATAGTGTTATCAGAATTTTTAATTTGAAATTTCATGTAAACAAGTTTTGTCGGAATGTCTAGGTAAGTTATTTCAGCATCTGCAATTGTAGTACCAGAAACCCAATCATAGTTATTTGGCCTCTTAGCAACATAGATCAAACCTTTATTCCATAATTCAATAAAAGTTGCTTGAGTAAGAGCCCTGTATTCTTCAGAATCTGTTCTGTAGTAATTTTCTAAATCAGCACTGAGGCCAAGATTCCTCATAATCTGAATCATTTCTGCCTCTAAATCATCAAGTGCCTCCCTACACAAGTCTAAGAATTTTCCTCGTTCCATTTCTCGCATTCTAATATTGTGTTTTTTCTCTGTGTAGAACTCTACAGGTAGTCCATTTCTGTCAATCCCAAGTGGAAAAAAGACGTTCTTTCCGTTCATCCTCGCTGTTCTAGCAATCATATCAATTTGTGCATAGTGTGCAGCTGCTCCAATATGCCATGGACGTCCGGAAGGATAAGGTGGAGGTGTGTCTATGGTAAAATTGTCATCTTTTAGAACAAAGTCATATAGATGAGATTCTTCCCATTGTTTTAAGATCTTTAATTCTAATTCAGGATTCCAAGCTTTCTCTTGAATTTTTGGCTCCATTTCATATTATTTATCTAACTTTGATATAATGTGAGCACCTTTGTTGTATCCTTCGTAAATGTAAACACCTACTGCTTCGACGTTTGGAGGTAATTTCGGTGCTAAAATTTTGATTAGTTCAGTAGATAGATTTTCCACAGTTGCCTCTCCTTCCAATAGATAAGTTGTATCTTTAGGAACTTGTAGATCAAACATTCCTCTAGGCCCCTCAAATACAATTTTGTAATGAGAACCATCCTCATTTTTTAGATATTTTCTATTTATGAAAAATTTATGATCAAATGCACCAAGTACCCCTTTGATAATTTTTTTTGCTTCACCAAAATCAATTAACAAATTATTTTTCATTTGTCCAATTAGTTCCACCATTACCGAAGACGTATGCCCGTGTAGAATGGAACATTTCTCAACTAAAGGTAGAATGTGTGCGTAATCAAATGCAAAAGATGGATCTTCGATAAAAACTGAACCTGTTTGAGGATTTTTCTTATCGTAAACAACAATTTCCTCAAGCTCACTAATCCGTGCCGCAAATTTTGGATGCCCAATCGCCATAATTTTTGTATCAGGCAAAATTTCCTTGATTTCTTTGTATTTTTTGATATCTTCTTCGTTATCGATTACTTCAATTAATCCATTTTCAGTTTTAAAATCAACATTTACAATTTTTCCATCAAGTGATAATTCATAATTATACTCATAGTTTTGTTCTAAAAAGGAAAGCATTTGTGCAATAGATAGCTCTGTTCTAGTTTTCATTAGGTTGCCTTTTTTATCGATATATCTAAAATCTGAATCTAACAATGTTGGATTTGAAGCCATTTGTGACAAATGAACTAGATTCTGTATATAAATTCTGAAYTAGTCTAAACRAGWGAGTTTAGTATCTTTGCAAGACTAACATCATTTTGCGTTATGCCKCCTGCATCATGCGTCATTAATTCAACTGAAAGTTTGTTGTACACATTAAACCATTCAGGATGATGATTCATCTTYTCAATGTGCATWGCYGCTCTTGTCATAAATCCRAATGCTTGGTTGAAATCATCAAACTGAAAATCTTTGTGAAGTTTTYCATTTTTTACAGTCCACCCATCTAAGTTTTTAAGCTCATTTTCAATTTGTTCGRATGATAGCTTTTCAATTGTCATRAATTATRGTTCTTGTAATCAAATTAATAGTTARAGCTGTAYTCTTCAATTATGCAAGAAAAACTGCTGTCGGAAATACAAAATGCCATAAGAGAAACAATTTCTGACAAAAAAATTGGAGTCGCCTTCTCAGGAGGTGTTGATAGTACTCTAGTATCAAAAATTTGCAATGATCTAGGCTTTGATATAACTTTGCTTACAATAGGATTTCCAAACTCTCATGACATTTTGTTTGCAAAAGATGTTAACAAGCATCTGAATTACAAGCATGAAATYTTAGAAATTGATCAAGATTTCTTTGATGAAATYGCTTCAAAAATTAGCAAAAAAATAAAAACTGAYAATCTTTCTTGGAAYGAAAATTGTATTGCATTTTATYATATTGCAAAATTAGCTCAAAGTCTTGRRATTACTACAGTYGTCACTGCAAATGGAATTGATGAATTATTTTGTGGYTATAATGCATATAGAGADGCAATTGAGGTYGGRGAGGRAAGYGTGTTACRACTAATGGAYTCAAAGCTTGAAAATGAGCTTAAAATGATGARAGCAGTAAATGAAGTAACATCAGAATTATCAGTAAAAATTATTCAACCAYTACTAGRTGAGCAATTCATCAAAGYTGCAAAGACCATYCCMMTCTSTGAAAAAATTTCTGGAAARTATGATTTGATAAGAAAACACATTATTCGTAAACTYGCTTCCGAAATTGGCGTRCCAGAYATTTCAGTTAAAAAAAGAAAAAAGGCRTTACAATATGGTACRTTGATTCAYAAAKCYYTGTTAAAATCTAAATGAATTTTTTGGCAGATTTGTRAACTGCTTTATTCACATTTTTAATAATYGAAAGTGACGCACCAAGACGATTTTCTGGGKAAAAGATTGATTTGATTTCTTTTTCAGTAAACTTTGAAGAAATTTTCTTATCTTTTCTTAYTGCATCAATAAACTCAATTTCTTTATTTTTTGYAGCAAAAGCAATTCTTTGAATATCTTTATATGCAGAAAATCTAGGGATTCCTTTTTTGATTAATGCTTCTAAAACAAACTCTGCAAAAATTTGTCCTTTAGTAATGTGTAGATTTTTTCTGATCTGATTTTCATTTACTTGAAGATTCTGCATGATTTGAATCATTGTTTCAAGCATCTCATCGAGTAGAATTGAACACATTGGAATGATGAATCGCTCATTTGCAGAATTTGAAAGATCTCTTTCATGCCATAGAGGAATATTCTCAAAAGATGTTCCTATATGACTACGTAAAAGTTTGGATAATGATGAAATTCTTTCACTTTTGATAGGATTTCTTTTCACTGGAACTGCACTACTTCCCATCTGTCCTTTTTTGAAGTGTTCTGACACCTCTCCAATCTCAGTTCTTTGTAAGTTACGAATTTCAACTGCAATTTTTTCAAGAGTCGCGCCTGACAGTGCAAGCTGAAAAATATACTCTGCATATCCTTCTCTTGGAACTATCTGRGTTGYAACTTCAGCAGGAAATAGTTTCAATTTTTTTGCAACTCTTTTTTGAACTTCAACAGCCTTTGAACCCATTARTGAACCRGTCCCAACCACTCCAAGTGTTTTACAAATTAGAATRCGTTTTTTCATTTCTTCAATTCTTTCTAGATGCTTACTCATTTCAGAAGCCCARTTTGCAAACTTTAATCCAAATGAAATAATACTRGYATGYTGACCATGAGTTCGACCAACAGCTGGAATACTTTKGTATTTTRYAGCTTTTTTTGCTAAAAGTATAGCAAGCTTTGCAACTTTAGGTTGAATTATAKCTAATGYATCYCTCATTTGCATCGAATTACTAGTATCAACYAGATCATTACTTGTCAATCCATAATGAATCCAAGGTTTRGCATCAGCATTACATTTCTCACTCAATGCTTCAACAAGRGCTGCTGTGTCATGATCACTTTTGGCTTCWAGYTGTTTGATTCTTTTTGCAGTGATCCTTCCAGAAGYAGCTRCTTTCAAAATACTTTTTCCAATTTTTCTTGGAATYASYCCAAYCTCACTTTGAGATACAGCCRCYGCACCYTCAATTTCTAATTGGWAATTAATYTTATYTTGTTCACGAAACACTTGAAGCATTTCTTTTGTGCCGTATCGMCCACTRTCAATAGGTAAAATTGCCAATAATTACRGTCTTTTTTTTCCGAAAATAAATCTACTTATGATTTAAATTGTGTTGACATGGCTTTTTAYCGATCTTAATGCAAACATTGGCTCCAAAAAAAGTTGGCGATATGGAATACATCATTGAACCAGATTCAACAAATCACATGAAAGTCCCTCTTAGAATTTTTGCAGATGAGACGCTTCTAAACAAAATGACTACAGATAGAACAATTTGGCAGGCAACAAATGTTGCATCCATACCCGGCATAGTTGGTCACGCAGTTGTTTTACCAGATGGTCACGAGGGATATGGCTTTCCAGTTGGAGGGATTGCGGCGATGGATGCAGAAGAAGGAATGATTAGTCCAGGCGGTGTAGGATACGACATTAATTGTGGTGTTAGATTAATTCGAACAAATTTAACAGAAGAAGAGATGAGACCAAAACTAAAAGACATAGTTACTGATCTTTTTAACACTATTCCGTCAGGTATTGGTTCAAAGGGTGCAATTCGATTAAGTCAATCTCAACTTGATGAGGTTTTAGTTAAAGGTGTGCAGTGAGCAGTTGACAATGGTTACGGAACAGCAGATGATGCAGATGTATGTGAAGAATCAGGCCAAATAAAAGGTGCTGATCCAAACAAAGTTTCAGATAAAGCAAGAAAAAGGGGAGCTCCTCAGCTAGGAAGTTTGGGCTCTGGAAATCATTTTCTCGAAATACAACGTGTTGCAGAAATTCATGATGAGGAAGCTGCAAAACG
>LKGT01012100.1_pt1 | contig 16692 bp, 24 predicted proteins | sample 503861 | NCBI WGS metagenome assembly LKGT01 (sample SAMN04113194, study PRJNA297058) | marine sediment metagenome | biome: marine benthic biome; feature: marine benthic feature; material: marine sediment; isolation source: sediment sample collected at the water-sediment interface from the South......
GATCTGTCTGCGGAACTCTTCCAGTCCCCTAATTTTACATCATAACAAGGAACTACATTGATCCTTGTATTCTTAATTTTAGCCTCAACATAGGGATGCTCTGAATATCKAACGTAGGGATTATGCTTTTTCATAGAGGCAAATCCAATTTTTTCTGAAATTTCTACAAATTTCTCTTCAGRAGTTATTTTTTTAAATTTTATGAAAATATCTACATCTGCATTTTTTGATAACCATGTTCCTTTKGCATATGAGCCTCCAAATTCTAAACTAATTACCTCTGGAAATTTCTTTAATTGYTCTTCAACTAATTTAAAAGCCAAATTAGCAATTTGCATTTTTGAGCTCTCCAAAGATTTACTAGGAATTATTGATTTTCTTACCTTAGAAATTATTTTTTTCATTATATTGCCTTTATCTCCTCTAAATCAGAATACAATGGACCTTGTGGAGTAAGAACACTTTGTTTAAGTTTGATTTTTGATATTTCCTGTGATCCGAACTCATATGTTTTGAATTTCTCCAACTCTTTACTTATGTCATCTATCTTTTTTTTAATTCTAAATATGGTAATGTGAGATTTGAATGGCTTATCACTAGTAAAACCTAAAGGTAATAACACATTTTCAACTTTTTTTGCCAAATCTATCAAGGCATTTCCACCAACATCATCTGTCCCTATCCAAATAACTCTAGGAAATTTTATTTTAGGAAAGGCTCCAATTCCTTTAAAATTTATTTTAAAAGTTGAAAACTCTATTGTTTTGAGTGCTTGTTTTATTTTTTGAGAAACTTCYTCTGAAATTTCACCTAAAAACTGWAGTGTAAAATGTAAATTTTGAGATTCTAYAGGTTTTGCTTTAATGTTAATCTCAGATTGAAATTTAGTAATTGAATTAAYAAYCTCTTTATCTGAAATTTCAACAGCYACAAAAGCTCGCATCACAACTTTCTTTSAAGTATCTTTATAATAATTTCCGGTAGCTTCATAGATTAGCCAAATTGTTCTTTARCCATTGACGAAACTAATTGTTTGCTTAACTGGCATGCCTGGAKCAGGAAAATCAACCATAGCTGAGGGCCTAAAATCCAAAGGTTTTGAGATTATCAATATGGGAAATGCMGTTAGAAACGAGGCTAAGAAAAGGAACCTTGAACCCAYAGGATCTAATCTTGGAAAATTAATGCTTGAGCTTCGAGAAAACAATGGCCCAGGTGCTGTAGCAGAGTTGATAAAATCAGAAATTGAAAATTCTAAATCAAGTGTCATAATTATTGATGGAATTAGGTCATCTGCCGAAATTGAAGTTCTCAGAAAATATGGAACAGTAAAACTTCTTGTTATACATGCCTCAACTGATACTCGATTTGAATTCTTGCAAAAACGAGGAAGATCAGATGACCCTAAAACAAAGGAAATTTTTGAGGAAAGAGACAACCGCGAATTAGGAGTGGGAATAAGTAACCCAATTGCATTGTCTGATGATGCAATTTCAAATAATGATCTTACAAAAGAAGAATTGATTGAAGCATCCTTTAAAAAAATTGAAGAATGGCTAAAATGAACATACCTTCTCTTAAATGTAAAATTGAAATGTTTTCTTCAATTAATCCATCAGAAGATCCTAGCAAGCATCAAGCCATCCATTCTAGGAAATCTCAAAGAATTTACCGGCGTACAATGGAAAAAAATTTAGATAATAATTCTACGTGGTTTTATCTTAACAAACAAGCTGCATTTGCTGAAAAAATAGCCATTTGTGGGGAATCAGATGAATCCCCCTTAGGACCAATAAAGATAGTTTTGACTTCTAATGATATTGAGGAAATTATTGATTGGCTAATTCTTGAAAAGGGATAAAATTAGCTAACTAATTTCAATCATTATTCGATATTTTTTTAATCTTGAGGCTAAAAAATAATTTTTTGATCAATTAAGCATGTTACTAAAGCTTGGAATTATAGCCACAATTCTAATTGTAGGTGGAATTATTTTCTCCTCTGAAATACAACAATATTTCCCAAATACAAGTACTGATGGTGTTAATTCTTTGAAAACTGATGTTAATACATTAACTACAAAGTCCTTTGAATCCGCAGAACAAAAAATAACGTCTTCAGCAGAACAAGCAGGAACTAAATTATCTGATTTTGGTCATCAATCTGTTCAGACGGCAGAGAACACAATAAATTCTTCAGTTGAACAAGCGGAGACAAAATTGTCTGAAATTAAGCAGGATTCATCGGAATTCATTGAAGAAAACATAACGGATAAATTTGAATTTTTGAATTCAACTAAAGAATCTGATTAGTTCTAAAAATAATTATTTTTTAAAAATAGAAACTAATTCTGGTAGAGCAACAGCAGAAGTTGATCTTATAGATGAATCCATATCAGATGTCATGATTGTTTCATCCGGATTTATTTCTATTAGCATAGCATTATTTTGTTTGGCATAGATTGGAAGGGTATTTGCTGGAGATACAACAAGTGATGTACCAGCAATTACCATAACATCGCAACTGTTTGCATGAATTATTGCTTCTTGCCAAACATCTTGAGGTAAACCCTCACCGAACCAYACCACATCAGGTCTTAGAATATTACCGCATTTRCATAAAGGAGGTAAATTRGAAWATTCAGTAAAAATTTCATCCTTAAAATCACAAACTGTGCATTTTATTTTTATGATACTTCCATGTAATTCTAAAACTGAGGAGCTCCCCCCTTTTTGGTGAAGYCCATCAATATTTTGAGTAAGAACTACTACTTTGACAAATTCTTCTAGTTCAGCGATTGCTTTATGTCCCAGATTAGGTTCTGCTGCAAAAATATTTCTTCTTCGWTCATTATACCATTCCCAAACAAGTTTTGGATTATCATAAAATGCATCAATTGTGGCTAATTTCATAGGGTCATAGTTTCTCCACAGCCCATCTTTTCCTCTAAAGGTGGGAATYCCGCTCTCTTGTGAAATTCCCGCACCAGTTACAAAGACAATTTTTTTAGCAGACCTTAAATGATCTGCAATTAARTCATACATTTTATTTTATTTCAACTTCTAAAAGGTCCCTTGCAGTAATTACAGAATCATGTATTTTTTTTGCTTCTTCTAGATGTAGRGTTTCGTCCTTGTATCTTGCAGAAAAATGGGTAAGAATTAGATTTTTTACTTTGGCATTYTTTCCTAATGTAGCTGCCTGTTTTGCAGTGGAATGATGTGTTTCAATGGCTCTTTCTTTTAATTCATCTAAAAAKGTAGAATCAAAGACAAGATAATCACAACCTTCAAAGAATTTTTCTAATTCTTCAGTTGGCATTGTATCTCCTGAARTTCCAATTTTCTTTCCGGGTCTTTTTTCACCAAGCACTTGGTCAGGTGTAATGATTTTACCATTAATTTCTATTTGTTCCCCATTTTGTAACTTGTTCCATAATTGACCTTCAGGGATTCCTAGTGATTTTGCTTTTTCCAGATTAAATCTTCCTGGCTTGTCTTTTTCCTCAAAACGATATGAAAATGCAGTAACCGAATGACTAGCTTTGCATGCATAGACTGAATAAAATTTTGAATCTAAAACTTTTCCTTCATTTATTATTGAAATCATTATTGGAAATGACAATCCAAAATTTAATATCTTGATATTTGCAGCAATAAATTCATCAATTCCTTTTGGTCCGTAAATTTCTAAAGATTCAATTCTATTTTTCATTGTCATTGTTTGAAGAAGACCTAAAATCCCGACGCAGTGATCACCATGAAGATGTGTTACAAAAATTTTCATTTTTTTATTCCACCCTAAACCTGACTTGAGATAAGAAATCTGCGCTGATTCTCCTGCATCAAACATCAAAATTTCGCCTTCTCTTTCAAGGCAAATACATGACAACCCACGTTTTTCAGTAGGTTGTGAACCAGATGTTCCCAAAAAAACAAGTTTCATTTTATCAAAATTGTCCTTGTCAAGCTTTTATGCCTATAGATATCATAGGTYTTAGAGGGATTCATGTTCAGCTTTTTTTCAAATCCYTTTTTACACATTATTGCTATTTTCTTACGTCTAGGAAGCATTGATACAAATTTWTTAATTAATTCTTGAGGATTTTCTGAGGATTTCGATGCAGTCCCATAGGGCAGGTCTGTGACAATTCCATCAAATTTATCCTCCATTGTAGTAAATTTACTAAAAYCTCCTTTGATAATTTTTGATTTGAATCCATTTGCCTTCAAATTTTCTTTTGAAATTTCGTACATTTTTTGATCAAAATCCAATCCTATTGCCCTAATTCCCATAGATTCTGCCTCCAAWAGTGTGSTAGCAGTACCACAAAAAGGATCGCAGACAGTTTCCCCTTCTTTTAATCCAATCAAATTTATCATAACCCTTGCTAACTTCCAATCTAATTCATGTGGGTGTTTTCTAACTTTTTTAGGCCTTTTTGGAATTTCTTCTGGTTTTGAAAATCCAAAAAAATTCTCCTGATYTGTGAAAATTAAATAAATGATAATGTTAGGATTTTCCAAGTTTACTTTAGCCCGAGATAGGCTTGAAATCATATCTCCCATTGAGCCTTCTAATCCTGGAATGTCAAATTGTTTTGAAGATAAGTTTACAATTCTACAAGCAAATGTTTTTGCGTTTTTCAAAACCTCGAAATTTTCTTCTCCTAGAAACAATCCTGACATTTTACGTAAGACCTGACCTGATATTTTAACAAAGGTTGCACGCTGTGCAATTTTTTCCCAATTTATTTTAGATTGAATTATTACTAAATTAGAAAAGGATTTTGATTTGGCAAATCTGTCATAAGTTTTTGCAATTGCAATTATTTCATCTTTTGCAAGTTCTAAATGGTCTTTAGATAATATGAAAAAACTTTCTGGCATTATTTAATTGCCTTGGCGATTGTACTTGAAACATCAACTATAGAGGAATTGCCAGGTATTGTATTTGCRCTAATAATTYTTGTRACYCCAGCTTTTMTTATTTTCTTTTCAGCATCATTCATTAAAAGAGCATGTGTACATGTAACGAAAACACGWTTACATTTTTGTTTTTTRAGAAATTCTGTAGCCTTAATGATACTTCCTCCAGTACTAATCATATCATCAACYAAAATCAAGTCTCTACCGATTACCTCATCAAGACCHCCAGTTTTAATTTGGACTTTACCGGTCTTACGGTCACGTTGCTTYTTCAGAGMKATAAAGTCTGACCCAAATTTATCAGCAAATTCTTTTGCCCTTTCTATTCCTCCTTGGTCAGGAGATACAACAAGAGGGTTTTTCAGATTTATYTTTTGGAAATATCTDGCTAGATCYGGAATAGCRGATAAATTTTCAGACTTGATTTTAAAGTGCTTTAATCCAATTTTACTGTGAATATCYACAACTATTATTTTGGACGCCCCAGCTCCTTTGAATAATTGCCCAAGAACCTTCATGGTTGCTATTTCTCCAGGCAARAATTCTCTATCCTGCCTRGYATATCCCAAGTAAGGAACCACYACTATTACTTCAGTTGAGTACTCTTTTGCCTTTGARATTAGTGATAATGCTTGRATCAGATTAGAATCCACTGGAGGATATATTGATTGGACTACAATTGTTTTACTTTTTGAAAGTTTTCCCTTGAGAGTAATTTTACTTTCCCCATCTGGAAATATYTTTACTTCTGATTTAACKAGATTTGCCTTKAGTTYTTTTGAWATTTTTTTTGCTAAATCCYTCGAAGAATTACCAGCAATTAGAYTAATCAASCAATGAWCWTGTAGTAAGGGGATTCTTAAGTTTTGAGNAAAAWRAATCTAATCKTCTTCTGCCGCGCCCTCAGCCTCTTGAAGGCCATACTYCTTAACCACTTTGTTACGCATTTCATCGAATTTCCCAATTTCCTCTGCTTCTCTTTTCTCATCCCCTTGGTATATCGTTCGTATAGGCCATGGTATCCTAATGTCATAATTTTTGAATTCTTGGTACATGATTTTTCGCATCTCACTTTTCATTTTAAACTGAGAACCATAATCTCGCGCAAACACTCTTACTGCAAAATCAAGTGCGGAAGCATTAAAACCGTTAAACCTTACAGTAGGATCACCTACATCTGTAACAAGATTTTTATCACATCCACAACTTGGTTGGTGTTCATCAAGGTACGGACATCTTTTCTGTCGGGCTAGGTGGTTRCCATTTCCATCCTTTACTTCTTTCATGGCACGTTTACCTATCYTAATTAGAATTGCCTCCACTTGGTTAGGATCATTTAGATATGAAACTCCAACCTCRACGGTAGCWGGAACAAGCTTGAAAGCCTTAGTAAAGTTGATTATTTCTTCCGAGACGATTTGTTTTGTAGGAATAATTGCCAAAGACTCGTTGAGACCATGCCTGATATAGGTTACCCTGGGAGTAATTTTGTGTACTAGGCCGTTGTATCCACTCGGTAGTGTTACCCTATCACCCACTTGGATAACCTTGTCTTTTTTTATCATAATATATGCAAAGTAGTTTTCCATTGTTTCTTTTAGTGCAAGTCCTATACCAAGTGCAAGTCCCCCAGTTGCAGTTGCCAAAACCACCAAGTCTACTCCCCACCATGTACTACACCTAGGACTGTAGCAAGGAAAATCCCTATTGGGAGAACTTGTTTTGCAGATTTTGGAACCCCCTCTTTCTGCTTTTTTGCATATCCTGGTGGCTTTGAGCTCGGAATAAGTGGCTCATAATTATTTTGTCTCTTTTGTTCTCGCCATATGTCAATTGGGTAAATTTCTTCTGGCTTTTTTCCTGGCTTTAGTTTTTGTCCAGTCTGATTTTTTCCAGTTATACAATTTTCATAATATTTTTCATACTTTACTTTCTCTGATTTTTTCCATTCTTCAAATGGTTCATCTACTAGTTTATCATAACTTCCAACAGCTAARCCTTTGGAAGTATGATATTTTTCAAGGATTTTTAGACCGTCCTCTGTTTGAATATATTTTTGAAAATCATCATCATTCATGTCATAGGGAGTTGTTTGGGGTGGAGTCCAYTTGAAGCATYTRTGGAACAAGTTATCATCGTCTGAAAAYCCTCGCATGTCATACCACTCWYCRTAATCCTCTCTTTCTAGAWTCGATTTGTCACGTTTTGTTAAAGCAATTGGAACTAGGTGTGATACTGTCCAGCCAATTACWAGTATGTTAATAGARTTAAGAATTTTTGCGAATTGTTCAGCAGGAGCTATTYCACTTATTCCCTCAAGTTCAACCTCTGCCTCAAATAGCTCAGTAGTTTGWATGTATACATTAATTGATGAAACAAGRGCTATTGCAAAAAAKGGMAGCACTGCYTTGCGAACAAATCKAGAAACATGTGGCTTTGTATAGTTGAWTTTTTGAGAAAAAATCCAATGAGAAAATTTATGGTAAACTATCCCGATAACTACCAACCCAACGAYTAAAAAAACAAAGGCTAGTTGAAGTGACTCTGAAGAAGCCAAAAGCTGSGGTATGGTTTCAAATTCTCCTMCYGAAATTTGTGGAACATTCTCTTCAGCCATRATTTTTACTCTATTCTAATTCGTTTAATTTTCTAGAATACAAAGGTTAGCCATATTATCACATCTTGTTGGAATTATTATCAAAAATTTTCTTAATTTTAGTCGYTTTTAGTGCCTAAAAACCATGKAACCTTTAACAAGGGTATTAGGCAATTATACTAAATGACTTATCAAGAGACAGTATGGGATGAATCTCCTTCTCTAAAGTCATACACTTTAGCAAATTTTCGTGATCTTCCACAAATACAGAATCTTTCTGAGGAAAAACAATTTGAGATGGAAGTTGTAGGGAATGTCTTACCATTTAAAGCCAATAACTATGTTGTTGAACAGTTAATTGATTGGAATAAAATCCCAAATGATCCAATGTATGTTTTAACATTTCCACAAAAAGGAATGCTCCAACCAGAACATTTCGAAAAAATGTCAACTACCCTAAAAAATAATCCTGATAAAAAAGAGATTGCAAGTGTTGCAAATGAAATTCGTTTACAGCTAAACCCACATCCAGCCGGRCAAATGGARCTRAATGTTCCTACCCTAAAWGAYGGAACAAAACTGTATGGTATGCAACAYAAATACAAAGAAACATGTCTRTTTTTCCCAAGTCAAAGTCAAACCTGTCATGCATATTGYAGTTTTTGTTTTAGATGGCCACAATTTGTTGGAATGGATGAAATGAARTTTGCAATGAAAGAAGGAGAACAACTKGTCCAATATCTAATTGAACATCCAGAAATTACTGATGTTCTWTTTACTGGCGGAGATCCAATGATAATGAAAGCCAAAATATTTTCAAAATATATTGAAACTTTAATTGAYGCAAAACTTCCAAATTTAAARACWATTAGAATYGGTACTAAAGCACTTTCTTAYTGGCCTTACAAATTTCTAACAGATGATGATTCTGAACWAATGTTAGATRTTTTTAGAAAAGTCACCAAAAATGGACTCCATCTTGCWWTTATGGSACATTTTAACCATTTAATCGAATTATCAACAAATTCTGTAAAAAGAGCAATTCAAGAAGTAAGAGCAASCGGRGCTGAAATTAGAACCCAATCCCCACTTTTGGCTCACATTAATGATGATGCAGATATGTGGGCAAAAATGTGGGCAAAACAGGTTCGATTAGGATGYRTTCCMTACTACATGTTTGTTGTAAGAGACACTGGAGCACAGCATTACTTTGGAATCTCRCTAGCAAGAGCACTGGAAATTTACCAAAATGCCTACAAAAAAGTTAGTGGCCTTGGAAGAACAGTGAGAGGTCCTAGCATGTCTGCCACTCCTGGTAAAGTTCTGGTAGATGGAGTTGTTACTGTAAATGGAGAAAAAGTGTTTTCCCTACGTTTCTTACAGGGAAGGAATCCAGATTGGGCTCAAAGACCATTTTTTGCAAAATATAATGAGCATGCTATTTGGTTAGATGAATTGAAACCAGCATTTGAGGAAAAATTCTTTTTTGAGGATGAATTTGAAAAAAAATACGGCGCAAGTATTAGTTCACTTAAAAATCAAACTTTCATGTAAAGCTAACTTATGTAACATTTTTAAAATGAAATTTTTTTTATTTATTAAGGATCCTTCATATTTTGTATAGAAAAAAGATAGAAGTATAGTTATGATTAGATTAACCAAAAATCTGTGATAGACATGGTAGAAAGTAATTATGAMATATTGGRAATTATAGAGGGTTCCACAMWAAAAGAAATTCGCGATGGTTTTAGACGACTAGCTCTTCGATTTCACTCTGACAGAGGRGGAGACATTGAWCAATTCATAAAAATYAAAGAAGCATATGARGATCTAAAAATCGGTAAAAAATATCCGGAYACMGATATTGAAAAATTAAGAAAATCAAGAGTATWCTCGGRAGATTCTGAAGAARATATAAGAAGAAAAAATCGRATTTTAGGTCAASWATTAGCTAAWGAAATGAAAAYAGCTCAAGAGTGGGCYGCARCTTTGAATAGATCCAATTTAACTGAYACYARATTATTTGGATCAAAAACTCTAGGAGAAATAGAACTTGAAAGAAAAGCCAACGGATCACTTTCAATTAAAGGAAATTTYATGGCAGGYGAATTATCTTATGATGGACCTATTMTAATGCAAGGAAATGTTTCAAGTCCATCTTGGACAGAAGAATTTAGAACAAACATACACCTTACTAAAGGTGATTTTAAATTTGTAGATCCAATTGAAAATAAATACAAAATTGAGAATGGTGCCARAATAATTGTAGATAATGGAAATGTTATAGTAGGAAATATTTTTGGTAGAAAATACAAAGTTCAAGATCCAGAYGGTAGGGTTGGAATATATTTCACCAAAGAACAAAGAACACAAATTTCAGCACCTCTAGGAAAAATTATTGCAGAAAATGTTGTAAATACTGTATTCCTTGAAGCTGAAACAATTATTGCATTAAATCTTGAAGACGGTGTCAAAATAAGTGCCAGAAACATTTTACTTTATGGCAGCAAAGTTACCTATGATGTTATAATTGAATTAAAAAAAGGTGGAATACTCAGATTCTTTGAAAATTTTTCTGTCCAGGGAATCAGTAATGATGCAAAAATCAGACTAGAAAATGGTAAGGAAATTCGATTATTTCACATTAAAACTAAAAAAATAAAAGATTTAGCTGATGAATTCGTACCCAACAAAAATGATTACAATAAAGATGATACAATGATAGGAAATGGATTTACTATTACGTACCAAATGCTGGAAAATCTGAATAAAAAATCCTCCAAATCCCGATGGAGAATTGGTTTCTAATTATAAATTTAAAAATTTTCAGGTCTGTCTTTAAAAAAGTGAAAAACAAAATAGATTCTCCCGATTACGGTTATACCAGATACATCGTTTCTAGAAAACAAAAATAAATTGAAACTCCATAGAGGTGCAATAAAATTAATTTAATTTAGTTAATTTTTGTTTTGTAGAAATATCATAGGTTTCTTCAACATTTGTGATAAAGATTTTTCCATCTTTCTTTTGGCCTGTATGAGCAACATCCATAATAGCTGATACAACTGAGTCTAGTTGAGAGTCATTAACAACAGAAATTATTACAGTTGTTGAATTAAAATCAGTCTGTCTTCCCGCAATTTCTGGTCTTTCGCCTTCTCCTTGTCCTAAAGATTCCATAAATGTAACAGCATCTACACCTATTTTTCGAATTGCAAATATCACTTGTCTTGAAACTTCCTTTGGTACTATTGCTTCAATTCGTTTCATGGGATTTTTTAGAGAAATTGCAATTTAAAACCTTCTTTGAATAATTTCTAATTATCATATCTGAATATCAATCAAGAAAATCTTCTTACGCTTATATTAAAAATAAATTGAAAATGATTGAATTCGACTAGTCTATTAGTTCGGTCCAACCTTTTGCGAAGACTGAATCTTTATGGAGTGGAACTGGTTGTCCGACCGTAAAGTCCATTGGTCTCATCCAAAAGATTGCTTTTGTTGGGCATACACCTATGCATGCACCATCAGTGATACATCTCTCTGGGTAAAAGACAAATGCTTTACCTCTCTTCCAGCCTTCTACTGGTTTTACTCTAAGGACATCTGGACCAAGAGTTGTACAGATTTCTACACATAGTGCACATCCGATACACATCTGTTCGCTGATGTCTGGAAGTATTGCTACTGGCATTACAAAATTTTTTCCTCTTTTGGTCCTTATATAATTTACCTAGAAAATTGGGATTATAACAGCGTTTGACATTTTATAACGTCGTTTAAAAATCTGATCGATTTATCAAAATTATTTTTTGATCTTAAATGATTTTTTATACTCTAGTCTCTTATCTATGGAATTTAAAATCAAACTTGTTTGGGATATTTCAAGACCATACATACCAGATTTTTTTGAATCTATTAGATGCCTGCCACTTGGAGAAAGTATCCATTCTCCACTATCATTTTTTATCACCATAGCAGTAGCAACAATCAAAGATTTTGTGTGTCTCGCTACAGATGATAATAACATAATGGTTGCATTGATAAATCTGGCTGATTCTAACTCATCAAACATGTTGTAAACCCCATTAAAGGAATCTAAAATGACAAGTACCTTTTCCTTTGAAATTCTTTCAATGATTTCTTTTAGGTCTTTTTCTAAATTGATCCTACTAGAACGAATAATCTTTACATTTTCATTTTTTTTAATCATTCCAGAAATAACATAACCACTATACAACAAATCAAAATCTAAAAAAATTACTGGAAAAGTAGTAGAATCTATTAATCTATTTAAAAATTCAGATTTTACAAAGGGTTYAGARCATAAAATAATGTTAGGATTTTTATCTGAAAATTCATTTTTTAATTGCACAAGKTCATTATCTAAAATCCASTTAGGATTTTTATCCAACACTAATTTAGCAACTAACAGATATAATAATGAATTTAGATTCCAAAGATGTTTCTGATGATTTTCMAACTAACAAAATCTATCTAAATAATGCCTCAGTCTCGTTGATGCCTACACAAAGCATTGAGGCAATGAAGGAATTTCTAATTTCATACAATTCRTTAGGTCCTGATTCTATCAGCTCTGAACCCTTTGTTATAGAAAAATTAAGGAATACYAGAAAAATTCTAGCAAAGATAGTAAATTGTCAGCCTGATGAGATTATTTTAACTCAGAGTACRACAGAYGGRGTAAATATTGTWGCTAATGGTCTTTCTTTTGATTCAAACTCTAATATTATAATACGTGGAATGTCTCATGAACATCACGCAAATTTTTATCCTTGGCTTCGACTAAAAGATAAACTAGAGATCAAAAACCTCTCAGTAGATGAAAATGGATTTTTTAGTTTTGATGAATTTAATAAATTTCTAGATAGTAACACAAGATTAGTAACGCTTAGTCATGCATTGTATAATACTGGTTCAATTTTACCAATAGAAAAAATTGGAAAAATTCTTGGTAATAAAATTCCCTTTTTCCTTGATAGTGCTCAAACTGTTGGCTGTATAGGTAATTTTGATGTAAAAAATCTYAAMTGTAATTTTATGGCTTTTAATGGATCAAAATGGCTCTGTGGACCMATGGGAACTGGATTATTTTACTGTGATMGAAAATCAAGTGAATTACTTGAACCTGYTTCCATAGGAGGTGAATCTGCAATGTTATATGAGAAATCAAATTTAGCATTCAAAGATATACCTGAAAAATTTCAAACRGGATTCCGTAACTATGTTGGAATGGTTGGGTTAGAATCATCTGCAAATTATCTTTACAGATATGGTATAGAAAATATACATAAAAAAAATATGCACCTCTCAAATTTCCTAAGGGAAGAATTATCTAAAAATAAGAAAATAACTCTCTATGGTCCAGAAAATCCTGAAGAACGTACAAGYATTGTATCCTTTACCATCGATGACTATGAGCCTCAAATTGTAGTAGAAAAATTAGAAAAACAGGACATAATTTTAGCAGTTCGAGAAATCTATGACAAAAAAATTATTCGAGTTTCTCCTCATTTTTTCAATACAGAATCTGAAATTCATCAAGTAATAGATGCTATAAAGAGATTATAGGTTCTCTTGTTCCTGTATAACCATCATTGTAAGGGTTGATTGTACTTTACTTATCTTTCTAATCTTGTCTGTAATGATAGCCCGTAGATTTTCAGCATTATCAGAAGATAATTTCAAAACTATGTCATAAACTCCATAAACACCCTGGACTTCAAATTTAACATCTTCATCCTGAAGAACTTGTTTTACTTCGTTGATTATCGAGCTATCTGAACCTAGATCAGAGTTCAATAAGACATATGCTGTAGGCATGTTGCAGATTTTCATATACAGTATTTAACTTTTAATGGATATCAAAGGCTGATTAACCAGTGCTAAGATTCATTGATGTGAAATATTTAGATCTTACATTAACAATTTCTGAATCAATTCCAAGCTTTCCTGGTTCTCCTTCTCCTCAATTCCTTCCTTGGTCTACAATAAAAGATGATGACTATAATCTGGAATTATTATTTCTAAGCTCTCATACTGGAACACATCTTGACGCACCATACCATTTTGAAAAAAACGGAGCAAAAATACATCAAATTCCTGTAACTAGGCTGATAGGTGGTGCATTATTAATTAAAATTAAAAGAGTAAAAGACCAGACAATTACTAAAAAAGATTTACTTGAATTTGAGCGAAAAAATGGTAATATCAAAAATTTTTCTTCGGTTATATTTTTCACAGACTGGCAAAAAAATTTAAATAAAAAATTYTACTTTACAAGTAATCCYGGTTTATCGAAATCRGCAGCWRATTATCTAGTCTCAAAAAAAATCAACTTGGTTGGAAYYGATTCTCCTAGCATTGATTTRGGAAGAGAYCAGTCTTTTGTAGTTCACAAAATTTTCGCAAAAAATAATATCTTAATAGTTGAAAATCTTTCCAATCTAGAAAAAATCCCTACTTTTAACTTTGATTTTGTTATTTTACCTCTTAAACTAAAAGATGCAACAGGTTCCCCAGTTAGAGCAATTGCTATCTACTGAACAAAATAAAATCGATTTCTTTTATAATKTTTTGATAATTTACCCACAATTGGGATTTGATTTCCACAAWATTKGCACTGATTCTTTTCATTAAGATTCCACGACTCTATRTCAAAACCATATCTCTTGATTACAATATTATTGCATTCCGGACAGTATGTGTGTTCTAATGGATGACCAGGAACATTTCCAAGGTAGGCATACTTTAGTCCAAYCYTTTTGGCAATCTCATGATGTTTTTCCAAGGTTTTAACTGGAGTAGAATCAAACTCCATCATTTTATAATCMGGATGAAAACGYAAAAAGGAAATAGGCATTTCTGGTCCCAATTCATCATAAACAAATTTACATAATTTTTCTGCATACTCTAAACTATCTCCAACTTGTGGAAYAATCAAATCTGTRATCTCAACATGAATTTTCGTTTTGTCYCGAATTTCTAAAAGTGTATCAAARATTGGTTGAGGATCAGGAACTCCRATGWATTTTCTTATAAATTCTGGTTCCGCACTACCTTTGAAATCAACWGTTATTGTATCTAAAAATTCYCCCATCATCTTTACTGATTCTGGAGTATCATATCCRTTTGAGACAAAAATGTTGAAAAGATTTTTTTGATGTGCWACTACTCCRCAATCCCTTGCAAATTCAATGAAAATCGATGGTTCRTTGTAYGTATAGGCAATACCATCTGCGCCAKTATCTACRGCMGTTTGTACAACTTCYTCAGGGGTCATGTCAGTACCTTCRATTTTTCGCCTTTGACTAATATCATAATTTTGACAATACTTACAAAGCCAGTTACATCCAGTGGTAGCAATTGAATATATTTTTGAGCCTGGATAATAATGTGTCACAGGTTTTTTTTCAATGGGGTCAACGTGACCTGCGATCACTTTACCATATACAAACAAGTCTAGTTTTCCATTTTGATTTCCTCTAATTCCACATAACCCAATTTGWTCTTCTTTCAACTCACAATATCTTGCACAAGCTGTACAACGTACCTTATTGTCAGATAATTTTTCATAAAGAATAGCTTCTTTTGCCATTTTACATTATACTAYTAGTTTTTCGAATATAAGGTGATTGATTTTTCGTAATGCTAAAAACATRCAATATATCATCAATACGCATGAGCAAACCAGGGAATATGTGGAGAAAAGTTCATGGTAAAATYACYAAACGACCTACTAATTTCTCTTGGTTAATTGAAGAAAARCTTGCAGGCTCTGGTATGCCCACTAGTTTTGAGGAGTTAGATTGGGTYCTAAAACAAGGGGTAAAATCAATTGTAACTATGACTGAAAATGCACTGCCTGAAAAGTGGGTAAGTGAAATAAGATACTTGCACGTTCCTACGCCAGATCTAACTGCYCCAGATATGGAGMAAATCGATACAGCAGTTGACTTTATTCATGAAAATATTWTAGATAATCAAGCAGTGATGGTTCATTGTGCAGCTGGGATGGGWAGAGCAGGAACAATTTTAGCATGTTATTTAGTAAAGTATCARAAATRTTCATCAGAGGATGCAGTTAAAAAAATAAGAAAAGAAAGRCCTGGATCTATTCAAWCTGAAWCACAAGARTTGGCAATTACTTTTTATCAAAAACAYATAGGAAATTAAATAAATTCTGATTCTAGTTTTCCATCTACAATTTTGATTTGTAGTTTTTTATTTTCTTGAAAAACTAAAGTTAATACCCCATCAGARTCTTCAACCTTTACCAGTTCTTTCATTTTGATTTGWTCAWATTTTTCCATATTTTTCATCTATTCCGGAATTGATACAGTATCAATCTTTCCATCAAYTRCCTTTATGAATAAAAATCTRTTATCCTTAAAGATAARGGTAATRCCTCCTTCTTTATCTGGTTCTTCAACTTCAAGAATRGGTTGTCCTAAAAGACCATCGTATTTTGCCATATAGAATCYTCATAAATGATCCTTATATCMGTAATTGAGCTAATTTTTTTAWTAGTTCTACTCTAGTACCGRAATTAAGTWAATGGAGTCTAATTTTTACRYCMTRATTATTTCATTTAAAACMTGATAAATGATAAGTAAATTATATACATAATWKAGRTATTTTTTCARGGAAAAAAGAAATGAATCATAATGAATTATGTCAAAAAGTCTTAGATTTAGACAACCTAGTTAGGTTTAGTGGTATTTTAAATTCAAAAGGAGATTTAATTGTTGAATGTAACCGAAAAGAGTCAGTAAATTTACTGGCTACTGATGAATTAAAAATGATAGTCCATTATACTTTTCAGCGTTGGTCTAGTATCCAAAATCTTGCTCACAAAATTGGAAAAGAAACAGTAAACATTTCAGAATTTGAGAAAGTTACACTGATCTGTTTTCTCCTAAGCGACGGAAATCTTCTTTTATTGAGTTTAGAACCCGAAACGAATTATATGGAGATTATTTCCAAAGTAAAAAAAGTAGTTCCAGAGGAATAATTAGGTTTTAAAAAAATTATTTCTCGTTGGGTTACTTGTTTTTGCTATACTACCAATAAGTAACAGAGGCGAACATTAAATGGAGCTTTACAAATTTTTAGGATTGAAATCTAMMWGMWSAWKAYKKCANA
>LKGT01008610.1_pt1 | contig 16669 bp, 22 predicted proteins | sample 503861 | NCBI WGS metagenome assembly LKGT01 (sample SAMN04113194, study PRJNA297058) | marine sediment metagenome | biome: marine benthic biome; feature: marine benthic feature; material: marine sediment; isolation source: sediment sample collected at the water-sediment interface from the South......
CCAGCTCGTCGCCACCAACGAGATCTGGACGAACTGGTTCGACGAGAAGGGTTGCTTGATAACCATCGAGGCCATTGGCATCAACAGCTTCAATGCGGTCACGACAAGTGGTTTCTTTCGGGTCACCAGCACGGGGGGGCTGCCGATTTCCGAGGTCACCTTCGACATGATGGCCAACCTGGACCCCGCCCAGGCTCCGAAGTACTTCGACGTCGACAACCCCATGTTGTTGAAATCCGTGGTCGCATCGAAGGCATAGGACTCGAATGTTATGAAGCGGTTATAGGAACGAATTTCTTCGGCATCGATACTGGTGTATCCCAGCGTGACGTCAAACAGGCCGAAATCGGTATCCCAGGATTTGGCGAGTGTAGGTGAACGCCTCGTCGTGCATGTCCTCGTGGAAAAGGGCCAGGTAGTGGAAGTAGCTCTCCTCCCTGTCCAGGTCAATCGAGCCGAGCCGCTCGATGATCCGATTCATCACCTTCTGCATGTAGGCCAAAGTCTCCTCTCTCGATGGCAGAGGCAGGTCCCACCGGGTGTCGTGGGCTATCGCGATGGAGTCGTACAGGGCGTCGGCATCCTCGCGAATCGGCCCCGCTTTGCCACGATGCCGCAACACCCACTTTTCCTGGAACCACGCCACATGCCCGATCTCCCACAATAACGGGTTTGCAATCGGGAGTCGGGGCCCCATCAACTGCTCGTCGGCCAGGTCAGAGATCAACGCGAGGGTCCGTGCACGAGCGTCGACCAGACCCTGAGCAAGCTCGGAAGCGGAACCTTTGGCATGTGCGTCCATGAGTCTCCCCATGTTTTGACAAGCGCCGTCCTGCTCTTGCCGGGCTCTACTCCTAACCCCACACTGCCTCGGCCGTTTCCACGATCACGCGCAGTTTGCGTTTCTGATCATCCACAGAGATCCGATTGCCGATGATCGAGCTGGAGAATCCACACTGGGGACTGAGGGCCAGCTGCTCTAACGGCAAGATTCGACTGGCCTCCCGGATCCGTGCGGTCAGCTCTTCTCGCGTCTCCGGCCGCCCAGTCTTGGTAGAGACCAGCCCCAGGACGACGATCTTATCCTCCGGCACCTCTGTGAGCGGCTCGAAGGTGCCAGAGCGGGCGTCATCGTACTCGAGCAACAGTCGCTGGGCCTGGATGTCGTTGAAGATGCGCTTGGCGATCGGTTCATACCCCCCTGCGACCAGCCACCGGCTGCCCTGGTTGCCCCGTCACAGGTGGAAACCGAACGTCACCCCCGGAAAGCCACCCATCACGGCGTTGTCCATCTCGACCCCCTGATTCAACCAGCGATCAAGACTCCACCCCTGCGACTCGTAGAAGGCCCGGGTTTTCGGATCGATGAGCAGGGCATAATGCGGCGCATCGAGCTGGATGTAGGTCGCCCCCCGTCGGACGAGTTCAGCGACCTCGTCGCGCAGGATATCCGTGACATCGCCCAGAAAATTATCGAGCGTGGGATAGACCTGCCGAGAGTGCTGAGGCGACCAGAAGTTCGCCCACAGGCTTGGGCTCGGCAACGTGACCTTGGGTATTCGGGTGGTGCGGGCCCGCAGATACGCAAACTCCTCCACGGAAAGGTACCGCCGGCGCGTCAGCTTGTCGACAACCCCCAAGGAGGCCGGACGCTCCACACTGAAGTCCCCAACCTCTTCGTCCCCACGCCAATCGCCCCACAGAAAGACCTCGAGGGGACACTCCCCAAAGCCATCAACGGCTGCCGTCATCTGACTCTGGAACGACTGGCGGCGCATCTCCCCGTCCGTCACCACATCGAGACCAACCTCCTCCTGGAGCGCCACCGCCTCATCGACGGCCCGATCCTCGATCGCCCTGAAGGCTGATTGCCTCATGGTCCCGCTGGTAAGGCCCTGCTGGGCTTTTAGCAGATAAGGGGGCCGGAGCAGGCTCCCAACGACATCGGCACGGATCGTCCCCATGGGCCTCTTTGTCTCTCCGCAAACCGAGAGGTCGACCTGAAAGGGCGAAACATTGTCCTGAGAGGATGATTTTAATGCACGGCGTCGGAAAGCGAAAGGGCAAAGAGGTGATCCTGATCCGTATCCCATCGGAGCAGGCGAAGCCCGGCCTCTGCAAACATCTTCTCAACCATCGCACGCGTATATTTGCAGCTGATCTCCGTTCGGATCGATTCACCCTTCGCAAAGTCGACGGTGAGATCAATGGCATCAATCGAGACTTGATGAGACTCGCGGGCCACCAGGTGCATTTCGATCCGTGACTCTTCTCGGTTATAAAACGCGAGATGCTCGAAGCGATTCGGGTCGAAGTTGGCGCTTAGGTTCCGATTGATGACGGAAAGGATATTCCGGTTGAATGCGGCGGTGACACCGGCGGCATCATTATACGCCCGTTCCAAAAGACCCACATCCTTCACGAGATCCGTGCCCAGCAAGAACCGGTCGCCGGGAGAAAGGAGGCGAGCAACATTCCGGAGAAAGCGCGTGGCATCATCAGCGGTCAGGTTCCCAATCGTCCCTCCCAGAAAGACGATCAGACGACATCCTCCTCCAGGGAGCAGTTCCACTGGTTTCTCGAAGTCTCCGATCACGCCGTGGACCCGCAATCCCGCATAATCCTCGCCGAGTGCATAGGCGGTCTGCCGGAGCATGTCCTCGCTGACGTCAATCGGAACATAGAGATCCAGGTGCCGGGCGCGCGTCATCGCGTCGAGGAGGATGCGGGTCTTCCGAGAGCTTCCCGATCCGAATTCGACCAGGGTGGTGGGCCGAAATGATGTGACCACGTCATCGGCGATTTGCTCGAGCAGGGCGCGCTCCGTGCGGGTCGGGTAGTACTCGGGAAGCTCGCAGATCTGCTCGAACAGCTCTGCGCCCCGCGCGTCATAGAAATACTTCGGCGGCAACTCCCTCGGTGTCTTGGTGAGTCCCTTTCGAACGTCCTCGGCTAGACGGGCAAAAGGACCTCCCTCCCCGGCATGGTGGCTGATATGAATTTTCGATTCACGCTTCGATGGCGTCATGTCGATCGCCCCACAGAGGTTCCCCTCGCGAACTGCCCTTCTACATCTCGATCCTCTCCCGGACGGCTTGCGCGAAGCGCTCCAGGCTGCCCAGGTGCCCTTGACCCAGAGGAGTCTCTGCCGTATCGGGATCATGCACGAGTTGATCGCGGATCGCGATCAATCGGGCCAGTTCCCGGGCTAGATCCCCTCCTACCAGACTGACCTCTGCGAGGACTTCGGGGACATCTGTCAAGTCCCGCGGAGGACGGAGCTTGAGGGCGGCAATAAGTTCGAGACAGATCACAAGGCAGCAGGTAACCGCGGATTGAAGAAAGTAGCGCCCTGCCCCCTCTTTGATCGGGCCCTCCGATGCGGTCTCCTCCAGCTCCCGGACATGGCCGATATACTCTTCCATCTGCCGGAGCCTTGCTGCCACCTCCTCTTTGCGGTTCATCACGGCGCCCTCCACCGTCGTCCGCTGGTCGCATACAAGCATTTGCCTGAAATCGAAATACCGCCTCCACACTTGTTGCTCAAAGGCGATCCGCGCGCCTTCGTCCCGGCTGTAAATCACCCGGCCAGCCGTGAGGACCGCCCCTTGCAAGGTCAAAGGGGTGCTGTTCAGGATGCGAGCTCCGGCGACGGGGATCGCCAGCGTCTCTTCCAACAAAGCCTCTAAACGAATCTCTACATGAAAGTAGCTCTCAGGCGGAAGGCTCGGATCCATGTAAACGGCAAGCTGCACCTCGTGAAGGGCCGGAAAGCCATCGGGCACGGCGATGCCGTAGGCAAACAGGGTTGGGGTCTCCGCCAACAGGTCCTCGGCCTGCGCTTGGAGCCGCTCGAAGATGGTGGATGGTTCAGGGTTCATAGTTCATGGCGGAGAGCGAAGAGTCGAGAGCTGAGGGTTCAGCGTTCATGGTTCAGAGTTAAGACTTCAAGAGCCCCGCTTTTACCATGAACCGGCTGATCCGTCGGTCATCGGTCGTCGCTAGACGAGGTACTGTTGAAGCTTTCGCAGATCATCAAGTAGCAAATCGGGCCCGGCTGCCTGAAGATCCGCGACAGGGCGAAGGCCGTAGGTCACCCCGACACTGAAAATCCCGGCCTGTTTTGCCATCTCGATGTCGGCAGGGCTATCCCCCACCATGGCTGCCTGCCGCGGCTCGACTCCGGTGGCACTGAGAACCTTCCAGGCAGGCTCCGGATGCGGTTTCCGCTCGACCGTGCTGTCTCCGCCCAATACCACCTCGAAATGCCTTTCGATCTCAAGCCCCTCAATGATGCGGATGGTAAACTCGAGCGGCTTATTGGTCACGATGGCCTTTCGCTTCTCTCGGAAGTGCTCGAGGGTCTCTCGGACCCCCGGATAGAGACGGGTCTGATCCAGTAAGTGGTCAGTATAATATTCTCGGAAAAACGTCACCCCTGCCTCCAGGGTATCCAGATGGTGGGGACCAAGCGCCCGACTGAGGAGGGTGGGGACGCCATCGCCGACAAACTGGCAAACCTGTTCCATCGAGAGCGGGGGAAATTCGAGCCTCTGGAGGGCATAGTTGACCGCGGCCGTGATGTCGGCTCGCGTATCGGCGAGCGTGCCGTCCAGATCGAAGATGACGATCTCCACGTGCCTCCCTGCCCTCAACCTTCCCTCCTGGCACCAAGATATTCTTCAATCCGCCGAACGGCTTCCCGGATATTGTCGAGCGAATTGGCGTACGAAAAACGGATATGGCCTTCGGCCCCGCTCCCAAAGTCGATCCCCGGCGTGACCGCCACCTTGGCCTGCTCCAGGATCTCAAAGGCGAACCGATACGAGTCGGCGGCGAACGCCGTCGCATCGGCCAGGACGTAGAACGCCCCTTGAGGCTCCCGTGAGATGGTGAAACCGATTCGACGCAGGGCCGGGACCAGAAACCGGCGCCGCTCGTCATAGATCTGGCGCATCTTCTCGACCTCGGCCCTCGCCCCTCTCAGCGCGGCGATCGCCGCCCGCTGGACAAAGTCACTGGCGGAGATGAAGAAGTTTTGATGCATCTTTTGCAGTGGCCGGATCAGCGTCCGAGGAACAATGGCGTAACCCAACCTCCAGCCGGTCATGGCGTAGGCCTTGGAGAATCCGTTCAGTACCACGGCGTGATCGCTGTACTCCAGGATCGAGTGCTCCCCCCCCTGATAGGTCAACCCGTGGTAAATCTCGTCGGAAATGATGAGGAGACCAAGGTCGGCCAGGGCCTTGAGACACTTCTCCGGGAGGACGGCCCCCGTGGGGTTGGCAGGGGAGTTGATCAGGAGGGCCTTTGTCCGCACGCCCATCTTTTCCCGAACCGCCTCGGGGTCGAGCTGGAACCCATCCCGTTCCCGCACCGTGACGTAGGTCGGCTGACCGCCGCTGAATCGAATGATATTCGGATAGCAGGCGTAATGGGGATTGGTGAGGATGACCTCGTCCTCGGACTCCAGAATCGCCGAGAAGAGAAGCCACATGGCGGGAGAGGTGCCGGCGGTGACCAGAACCTGCTCCGGCGAGACCTGGGCTCCGTATCGGCTGGCGTAATGGGCGGCAATAGCCTTCCGCAGTTCCCAGATCCCGAGACTGTGCGTGTACTTGGTGTGTCCCTCCGCAAGGGCCTTCACGACTGCTTCATGGACGCAGGACGGGGTGGGAAAGTCGGGCTCGCCGAGCTCGAGATGAACGATGTGCCCTCCTGCCCGCTCCAACTCCTGGGCTCGCTCCAGCACCTCCATGGCGATGAAGGGGGGCAAGGCCTCTGCCCGACCCGCGATCCCAACCTGCTTCATCCCATCTCCACAAACCGCCAGGGAACTGGTAGGACAACGAACCCATCCAGTTCCGGGCTCTGCAGAAACTGCTCGAATCCCTCCAGGTGTCTGGTGGTGAGATCGAAGGAGAGCTGCTTGCGAAAATAGTTGAGGCAGGCCTCCTCGCTGATCCCGACCCGCACATGGACAGCCGCACTGAGGGCCTCCGCCCTGCCCAGACTATAAGTCTTGGAAGCGAGAAGGGCACGGTGTAGCGTCCGGGTGGTTTCGGGATTCTCTTGATAAAACTCCTCCCGCGCTCCCCAGAGCGCAAACACGAATGGGAGGCCGGTGAGCGCCTTCCACCCCTCCCCCAGGTCCAGTTGATGAGGGTACCTGCGCTCATGACTCGCCCTGAGCGCCGGATCTCCGATGAGGAGACCGGCGGCGACCTCCGAGGGAAGGACTTCGGACACCTCTCCCTGAAGGTAGACCGGGCGGACCCCGTAGTCCCGCTCCAACAAGAGGCGGAGCAGATAGACTGAGGTCAGGGATTCCTGGGTGATGAGGACCCTTTCACCATCCAAGTCCTGGAGCGGGAGACGACTCAAGCAGACCACCGATCCCACGGCGCCGTCACAGGCGATCGCCAGGTCTGAGAGGAGCCGGTACTTCCCGGGGGACTGCGCATAGGCCACGGAAGAGATCACCGAGATATCCAGGTCGCCCCGTGCGAGCATCCGGTTGAGCTCCGCCGGAGTCCCCTCGACCAGATCACAGTCGGCCGCCACGGCCCCTTCCTCGATCCCGTAATAGACCGGCTCGCAGTTGATATAGCAAACCTTACCGACTCGAGGTCGCCTCACAACCCCTGCCTTTCATAGACCGGCTTGCCGTCGACGAGGGTGAGGAGGACTTTTTCTGGACCGGCTTCGTGCAGGAGATACTCATTGGGGTCCGCCCCCGGCTCGTCCAGGGAAAGGGCAACGAGGTCAGCCCGCTTCCCGGGTTCCAAGGTCCCGGTCTCACGGTCGAGCCCCAAGGCCTGGGCGCCCCCCGAGGTCGCCATGGTGATCCACTCTGCCGGGGAAAGCAGACCGGAATGGGCCTGGTTGGCAAAGCGGATCTCATCCCAGAGACTGAGACTCTCGCTGCTCGCCAGCGAATCGGTCCCCAGACCCACGGGGACCTTCAGATCCCGGAGAGCCTTCAGCGGGGCTCGACCCACGCCGAGATACGCGTTGGACCGAGGGCAATGTGCAACGGTCGCCCCATTTTGGGCCAATAGTTCCAGATCCTCCCCGGTGAGGTGGACCGCATGGACCAGGAGGCACTTTGAATCCAATAGCCCCAAGCCGTGGAGATAGCCGACCGGGGTCGTCCCGAGGATCGGCGGTAGAACGTCACCCCACCCTGTCGCCGGGAGTAGACGCGTCCGGATCTCGCCTGCCCCCGATCGAAGATACTCGATCTCGGCACCACTCTCAGCCGTATGGACCGTCGCCTTCAGACCCAATCGTTGCTGCAACTGTCGGCACAGGAGGAAGAGTCGGGGAGAGACGCTGTACGGGGCATGAGGAGAGATGCCCACCTCGAGAGGACCCCTCCGGGCCTCTTCCTGCATTGCCGTAAGATGCGCAAAGGGCATTTCGGCGATCCCCTCGGCGCGGGAATCGTCGAGGCCGATCACCTCTCGATATACCACTCCCCGCAGGCCACTCTTTTTCAGTCCGGGAAAGCTCACCCCCGTCGAGGTCACATCCCCCACGCACGTGGTGCCCGTCCGGACCAGCTCGGCGATCCCTTCCTCTACGGCCTTGGTATACATCTCCCAGGAAAGGTTCTGCTTCCGCTCCACAAGGCTCAAGACCCACTCTACGAAGGAAGGACCCGAAGGAACCTGCTCGCGAAGGGCGCCGAGCTCGAGATGGGTGTGCACATTGACCAGGCCGGGAAGGAGGATCGCCTCGCCCAGATCCTGCCATTTTAGCCCGGGATGCCCCTTCTTCAGGGCCGCCCGTGGCCCGACGGCCCGGATGCGGCTCCCATCGATCAGGAGGGCTCCGTCCCGGATCGCGGGCTGGCTGACCGGGAGGAGGTACCTAGCAGCAAGGATACGCATGCTACCCTGTCGACGAGAGCTGGCGCCACCACTCCTCGGCCCGGGCAAACTCCTCTGGCGTGTTCATGTTGTAGAGGCTGAGTCCTTCGGGATCGTACGGCTCGAGCTCCTCCTTACGCACCCTCCGGACCCGGACGTGGGGAAAGAACCGGGCGATCTTCAGGTCGCCCGAGTGGATCAGGCGCTCCATATGAGGGAGACAGGTCTTCGCGTACAGGGCATACAGGGGCTCCCAATCGTCAGTATACGGGACCACTGCATCCCAGTCGCCGCTGAGGGTCGCGAGATACCGAATCAGGCTAGGGTTGAAGAACGGCATATCACACGCCATCACGAAAGCCCACGGGTGGCCGGCGATGGCGGCAGCGGTATAGATCCCCCCTAAGGACCCTTTATCGGGGATGAGATCCGGGACGACCCGTACACCCAGGTCATCGTAGAGCCCGGGGACGTTGGCCACGATGATCACTTCCGGAAAGATCCGTTGAAGTCCATCCACCAACCGCCCGATGAGACGCTTCCCCCCGATCTCCAGCATCCCCTTGTCGCGGCCCATCCGGGTCGATTTCCCCCCAGCCAGGATGATCCCGCTGATCATCATCGCTTATGCCACCCTTATCCATTCCCCATCCCCGGGAATGCGGGCTAGCGCCTGGATCATCTATTCCTCTTCCTTTTCTCCCTCTGCTTTCTCTACCTCATTGAGACTGACCATCTCTCCCCCGCCCTCCGCCGGGGCTACTTCAGGCTCCTCTTCCGCCTCGGCAGGAGCCACCCCTTCAAGCTCCTCCTCCTCTTCTGTCTCCTCCTCGGTCGTAACCCCCTCGGGAGTAATCTCTCGGAACCATGTCGGTTTGACCGCCTCCGCATAGACGCCCGTCTTCGTCATTTCGTCAAAAGGCTTAATCGTATACTCGACCTTTCCTGCCGCCAGCTCCTCCAGGGCGATATAGGTCGTCTTATACCCTTTGGGTTGGAGCAGGGGCCTCACCCCCTGATTGAGCTGCCGACTTCGCTTGGCGGCAATGATCACCAGCCGATACTTGCTGTCGACTTTATCGAACAGGTCCTCGATGGGTAGATGACTCATGGGTCGCATCCCTCCTCGTTAAATGCTTAGTCCCTCCCGGACGGCGGAATTCAGGCGAAAGCTCCGGGACCGCTCCGCCACAATGATGGCGCAGAGATCACCGACCGCCCGCTCAAGTACATCGTTGATAATCACATACTCGTACTCGTTAAAATACTTCATCTCTTCCCGGGCCTTTCTCAGACGGCGCTCGATCTCCTCAGGGGAGTCGCTCTGCCGGGTCCGGAGGCGCTCTTCCAGCTGTGCCCAGGATGGCGGGAGGACAAAAACGAACACCCCCTCAGAATACACTTGCCGGAGCTGGGCGGCTCCCTGGGTATCAATATCCAGGATCACGTCCCGACCCGCTGCCAGTTGGGCGTCCAGCAGATGTCTGGGGGTGCCGTAGAGATGGCCATGAACATTCGCCCACTCCGCAAAATCCTCTGCCTTCACCATGCGCTGAAAGGTCGCCTCGTCCACGAAATGATAGTCCCGGCCAGCGACTTCGTGGGACCGCGGGGCCCGGGTCGTATACGAGATGGAGTGTGCGAGGTCCGGGATCCGGCGAACGACCTCCTGACACAGGCTGGTCTTGCCCGCCCCCGAAGGGGCGGATACCACGATGAGGATTCGACGGGAATCCCCCACTGCTACTCCTTTCCACCGTGCTCACCCACGAGTCGCTGGGCCAGGGTCTCCGTCTGGATGGCCGAGAGGATCACATGGTCGCTATCGGTCACGACGATGGAGCGGGTGCGCCGCCCGTTCGTGGCATCCACAAGCTTTCGCCCCTCTTTCGCCTCATCCTTCAGCCGCTTGCTAGGGGCAGAACTGGGACTGACAATAGCAATGATCCGACTCGCGACCACGACATTTCCGAAGCCAACATTCAGGAGTTCGGTCCCCAAGCCCGTCACCTCCCTCCTCCTGCGGGGCCGACTGCCGAGCGGCCCTGAGGCCTTTATTCGATATTCTGGACCTGCTCCCGCAGCCGCTCCAGGTCTGCCTTTATCTCCACCACCACGGGGGAGATGAGCACATCGGCCGCCTTCGCCCCGATCGTATTGATTTCCCGGTGCATCTCCTGCAAGAGAAACTCATGCCGCCGACCATGGGGGCCGGCCCCCTGAAGGATCGACCAGAACTGCTGAAGGTGGCTCTTGAGCCGCGTACACTCCTCGGTGATGTCTGAGCGGTCTGCGAAGAGAACCACCTCTTGCGCGAGCCGATCCGGATCAGAAAGCGGGGCGTCCAGCAGGGCGCCGACCCGCTCTTGCATTCGGGTGCGATAGGCTTCCACTATGTGGGGCACGCGTGCCTCCACGGTCTGAAGTGCCGCCTCGATCTGGGTCAGGCAGCCCTCGAGCCCCCGGGCCAAGTTCTCTCCCTCTTTTCTCCGCATCGACTCGACCTCATCCATGGCCCGGTGGATCAGTTGTCTAAGGACCATCCCCGTCTCCGCCAGGTCAACCTCCGTGGCTTCCAGGCTCACGAGATCACGCAGCCCTATTAACGCCTCGATGGTGACGTCCCCCTGAAGGTCGAGCTCCCGCTGAAGTTCTCTGAGCGCCCCGACATACTGCTCGATGGCTCCCCGGTCGATGCGCAAGGTTCGGGGAATCTCACCAAGGAGCTTTTCCGTGACCTGGACGTCGAAGCGGCCGCGGTGCACCCGTCCCCGGAGCTCCCGATGTAGCTCGTGCTCCATGGACGCCAAGGCCTTGGGAAGTCTGATCCGGATGTCGGTAAACCGGTGGTTAAAGGCCTGGATTTCAAGGGCATAAAGGTGGGTGGCTGTGGCCCCCTCCGCCCTGCCGTACCCGGTCATGCTTTTGAGCATGAGAACCAAACCAAAGACAATCACCCAAGGAAGGTCATCGTCGCCGCATCGGGGATTATCACAGGGGCTATGGCTCCAGGAAGGAAGCAACCCCCTATTTATGCTCAAATTTACTGCAGTTTTCGTCTCATGTCAAACTCAAACAATCCCCTGCGCGGCCAATGAGTGCCTTTACTTAACCCACCTTGATAGATAAGATGGTCCAACGATGCCACAGTGGAAAGCGACACAAGACCGCTATGCCCGGCTCATCCGGCGACAGACGAGTCGGCTCCAGCGCCGGAGGGATAAGATCCTCGCAGACCTGGCGAAGGCGCGGAGATGGGAAGACCTTCGCCGGAAAGGGGAACTGCTCCGCGTCCACCGCGACCGCGTCTCCCGGGGCCTTTCCGAGGTATCCCTGCCCGACTACTACGCCGGGCCAGACAAGAGTCTTATGATCCCCCTCGACCCGGCCCTCTCCGTCGACGCTAACGCCCAGCAGTACTTCAAGCAGGCCCGAAAGACCAAACGGGGATTTCCAATCATCGAGCGCCGGCTGGCCGAGACCGAGGCGGAACTGAAGGGGTGGGAGACGGCCCTGGAGAGGGTGATCGAGGTGGAGAGTCCCGAGGCCCTGGACAGAACGGCCGCGACTCACGATCTGGGGCGGCTCGAGCCGCCACCCCCGAGACCTCGGCACCGCGCAAAGGACGGGACAACACTCGAGCCCCGGCGCTTCGTCTCGAGCGATGGGCGGGAGATCATGGTGGGGCGGAGTTCCGCGGGCAATGTGCACCTCACCTTTCGCCTGGCTCGCCCCCACGACCTGTGGCTCCACGTCGAAGAATACGGCGGGTCCCACGTGGTCATCCGAAACCTAAAGGGGCAGACCGTCCCCCCTCGGACCTTGCGCGAGGCCGCGCAGCTTGCCGGCTTCTTCAGCAAGGCCCGCAACGCCGGGAAAGTCCCAGTGCACTACACGCCCGTGCGGTTCGTCAAGAAGGCAAAAAGGGGCAAGCCCGGAACGGTCCTGATTACCCAGGAGAAGTCGGTCCTGGCTACCCCGGATCCGGCAGTGGTGGCAGAACTTGGCAAGAGAGCGACGGCCCTGGATCGTGCTCCTCGTCAGAAGAAGAAGGAATCCCGGCGATGACACGGTATGCTGCGATCGACGTGGGGACCAATACCGTTCGCCTCCTCGTGGCCGATGTGGAGGAGCCCGGAACGTACCGCGCCGTCTTTCAGGAGCAGGTCATCACCCGCCTCGGCGAGCGCGTCCAGGAGACTGGCGTGCTGAGCCCGGGGGCGGTGGAGCGGACGTTCCAGGTCCTCAAGCGTTATGCAGAGACCGCCAGGGAACTTGGGGTCGGGGAGGTGGTCGCTGTCGCCACGAGCGCGGCACGGGAGGCCAAGAACCGGGCGGAGTTCCTCGACCGGGTGCGGACAGAGCTAGCGCTCGACCTCCAGGTCATCTCAGGCGAAGACGAGGCGACCCTGACCGCCATCGGGGTGTCGCATGCCCTGGGCCCGGACCACGCCAACATGCTGATCGTGGATATAGGGGGGGGAAGTACCGAGTTTATTGCCTACCAACAGGGAAGGAACGCGGGACACCTGAGCCTGCCTATCGGGGTCGTAAAGCTGACCGAGGCCCACCTCAAAGGCGATCCGCCCTCCCTCCCTGAACTGGAAGGAGCAGCCATCTCTATTCGGGAGAGCCTCCGGAAGGTCCCGGAACCCCTGCAACATCCACAGGGCGCCATCCTCGTTGGGACCGCGGGCACCCCCACCACCCTCGCCGCGATCGACCTCGGCCTTGCGACGTACGATGGAGAGCGGGTGACCGGCCACCGCCTGTCGCGCCGCCGGATCGAGGCGCTGCTGCAATACTTGACCTCCCTCCCCTTGGCCGACCGACGCCAGATTGTCGGCCTGGAGCCAGCCCGCGCCGATGTGATCGTGGCCGGTACCCTCTTGACCCGTGAGATCATGGCGCTCTTTGACTTTGACGAGCTGACGGTAAGCGACGGCGGCCTCCGCGAAGGCCTCCTCCTCCATCATCTGGCCCAACGGAAACCTTGACAGGATCCTGTTTGAGGGATAGGAGTTCAGACCGGAGAGGGAACAATCACATCAAAGAAAACGCCCTGGTGGATGCTTCGATGAGGGGAGAACAAGCGCCCCAATTGTCTGGATATTAGCCCCATCGTAAATCAGGATGCGATGCAGCCATACGAGAAGTTAGTGGCCATGATCAAAGAAAAGATATACACGCCGGGCACAACCGATCTGGCCAGAGGACACGATTTTAGTACATGCCTCGGGTAGGATTCAGATTGCGAAGCAAGACGCACGGATACTGTAATCTATGACCTACGATGTGATTGTCATCGGAGTAGGAGGCATGGGCAGCGCCACCGTTTATCACCTGGCGCGTCGAGGCAAGAAGGTTCTCGGACTCGAACAGTTTGATATTCCACACGACCGTGGCTCGTCACACGGCATCAATCGAATTATCCGACTTGCGTACGCGGAGGATCCAAATTATGTCCCTCTTCTTCGAAGGGCCTATGAACTGTGGCGTGAGATTGAGTATGTAGCCAATGAACGTTTGTTGTTCATCACCGGAGGGATCGATGCCGGCACCCGGGACAGCCGTACGGTGACTGGTTCGTTACGGTCGTGCGAGATTCACAACATATCCCACGAACAAATGGATGCCCCTTCTCTCCGGAGGCGATTCCCGGGATATCAGCTTCCAGAGGACATGGTAGCGGTGTATCAACCGGATGCCGGGTTTGTCCTGTCGGAGGGTGCTATTGTAGCGTACGTCATGGCGGCCCAAGCATTGGGGGCAGGCGTGCAGGGCCGGGAGCGCGTTTTGGAATGGAAGGCCGATGGCCCCGGCGTGTGGGTGCGGACCGATCGCGACACCTACCGGGCGAGCAAACTCGTCGTGACCGCTGGGCCGTGGACCGCAGATATCGTTCCGGCTCTGGCACCTCTCCTGGTCCCAGAGCGACAGGTCTTGATGTGGACGCAGCCGCTACACCCCGAGTACTTTCGTCTCGAAGTCTTTCCGGTGTTCAACATGGAAACACCGGAAGGGCGATTCTATGGATTTCCTATTCACGGGGTTCCCGGGTTCAAACTGGGAAGGTATCATCACCGCCATCAACGGGCCGACCCTAACCGCATGGACCGGGAATGTCATCCTGAAGATGAGCAGGTCTTGCGCGACGCCATTCGTCGTTACTTTCCGGATGCGAATGGCCCGACCATGGCGCTCAAGACATGTCTGTTCACCAATACGCGCGACGAACATTTTGTGATCGATCACCATCCGGAATTCCCACAGGTGTGCATTGCGGCTGGCTTCTCTGGTCATGGATTCAAGTTCTGCAGCGTCATCGGGGAGATCATGGCCGACCTCGCGTTGGAAAGCTACACACGATGGGATATCGGCTTGTTCCGCTTGAATCGCCTTCTCAATTGACCTGACATGGCACCCATAGTCGTACCTCATCTGACTGGGTTTCTGAATAACGGAGCGAGTCCCTAATTGGTTCGCTATCGGAGTGCGGACGGCAAAGGGGTTCTCCTGGTCGGCGATAGCCGGAGCTTGCCGACGATCCCAAACCGTTCAGTCGCGGTGATCTTGACCTCGCCCTTGTACTGGATTCGCGGGCGGGGGCGCCAGTCTGTCTCGCGCTACGCCAAACGGCTCGCCCTCGAGTACGGCCGCGAGTGGCGTCGGGTCCTGTCCTCCGATGGGGACCTCTGGATAGTCATCGGGGACCGCCACGACGGGCGCGAGTGGGCGGGGATGGACGGGCTTGTGGCCGACTGGTTCCGGCGCACCGGCTGGTCGCTACAGGCCAAGGGGCTCTGGGCCGAACACCCATCGAGGGCGCGGTGGGACGACCGCGTCAACTACCTGCTGCGCTTCAAGAAGGCGGGCCGCCGGAGTCTACCGCCGAAAACCACGCTCTGCTGGCGGCTTCCCATCCCCTGGTCGCCGCGAGGGAGCCTCTGGGATGCCACACCGCCGCCGGTCGTCCGGGCGCTCCTCGCGCTCTCTGCCGAGGGGACAGTCCTCGACCCGTTCTTCGGAAGCGGCATCGTCGGGGTGGTTGCCGCTCGGATGGGCCGCCCCTGGATCGGCGTGGAACGGGATCTAAGTCAGGTCCGGGTCGCCGCCCGCCGCCTTCGCCTCACGCGCGTCCGACCAGAGCAGACCCGGTCTCCGCGAACCTCAGTTCCCCGTTGAAGAGAGGGATGACGGTCAGATAACGTGTGGAGGTTTGGGGTTGGGTCTTGCAATCCTGCAGCTGGACGTGGTTGGAGACTGGGCTCTTATATCTTCACAATCTTTGAAGGCAGGGGGAAGGCGGGCTATCCCCGCATGACTGCGCAGGGGCTACCCCATCATGGCAACAGCCAGTGGAGCCACCGCCGACACAATTTCCGGAACTGAGAAGCGCGAGATGCCGGCCGGAGTGGCACCTCAGGCGGGAGGCGCCAGGTTTCCCTGCTCAAGGAGTCCATGCACTCATCGAGGACGCATTCCTCGATCAGCCCCCAGCGCGACTCGGAGGTAGCCAGAAACTCAATCCCCGTCCGATAGACCAGGTCTCGCGCGCCAGAGGGGGTGTGCTCATATCGGTCGACCCTCGATCGGACCGACCGGCATTTCAATCCTATCCCCCCGCCATTGACCGGGAGGGTCAGGAACGCCATGGTTCCGGGCCGGAGCATATCGGGGTGCTCGAGCAGGGCCCCGCCCATGCTGATGTCGACGAGTGAGACCTTTTGACAAGTGCCTGTCTGAAAGGAGGTAATGCGCCCCGCCAGCTCGCCGCTCACGTCCCACCGAAGATAGGACCGCCTGCTTCCGTTCCGCTGCTGCATTGGTTCGCCCAGCACGACGAACAGGGGCCGGGGAGGCCCTGTGTCGCATATACAAGCCGATCGCTAAAAAAGACTCTCCAGGTGGGAGGCCTACTTCCTGCTCTGGACCATTGATGAACCACCGGGCACCGCGGGGACTAAGACTTTCATGGTGACCCGACGGTTTTGAGCCCGCCCGTCGTCATTGTTATTGTCAGCGACCGGCGTCTCTTCCCCGAACCCGACCCACGAGATGCGATGCGTCCCGACCCCGAAGTTTTTCATCAGGTAACGGACCACCGACGCAGCCCGCTCCCGGCTGAGATGCAGGTTATACAGATCAGGTCCGACCGCATCGGCATGCCCCTGCAACTCGACCAGCGTGTTTGGATCCTCCTTGAGCAGGCGGCCGAGCTCGGTCAGTGAAGTGATGGCAGCGTCCTTCAAGCTCGCCTTGTTGAAGTCGAAAAGGAACGTCCGGGTCTCCCGCACAACATACTTATTCCGGTCGGCGAACTTTTGCGAGAAGGTGCTCTCCATCTCGGTCATCCGTACGTGGACTGCATCCACCTGTTGCTGACGCGTCGCTGTCTCCTGGGCAATTTTCTCGTCCATGAGGCCCAGTTGTTCCTTGACGAACTGAACGCTGGCGCAGCCCGAGGCGAACACCATTGTTGCAAGTATTAACACAATCCGCGGGGCCAACCAATGCCCGGTCATCACCTGTCCTCCTCTCCAAGATTCCGACCTGACTCTCCCTTGGGGCGAATTCCATTCGGAGTGCATACCCTTCCTCCCCTACCGGACCTGAAAACTCAGGGCTAATGTGGCACACCCCAGCGTGGAGACTGCAACAAGCACCAGGCAGAGCCCCAGCCCCATAGCCTGCCGCGAAATCCCCGTCATCCCGCCCTCCCTAGACAATTGCATCTACAAGCCATTTACAAAAGAAGACCCATCCCGCGAAAAATAGAACCATGTATAATATAA
>LKGT01012913.1_pt1 | contig 16658 bp, 13 predicted proteins | sample 503861 | NCBI WGS metagenome assembly LKGT01 (sample SAMN04113194, study PRJNA297058) | marine sediment metagenome | biome: marine benthic biome; feature: marine benthic feature; material: marine sediment; isolation source: sediment sample collected at the water-sediment interface from the South......
TGGCCCTGGGCGCTTGCTCTTTTCATGCTGGCCTCGATCGGCTACTACAGCGCCAACGTATTTTATGACTCGCTGATCGTCGACGTCAGCAATCCGCGGTATTACAGCCTGGTTTCCTCTCTGGGTTTTTCCCTGGGCTATTTCGGTGGTGCATCTTTGCTTGCGTTGCATGTATGGATGCTGCGCACGCCGGAGGCATTCGGTTTCGCCGACACCGCACAAGTCGTCAAGTTTGCGTTCATATCCGTCGGCATTTGGTGGATTGTCTTTCTCCTGCCGCTCATGTTCATCGTTCGTGAGGGCAAAGCTACCGCCATCGCTGGAGGAGGCACGGTCCGGGCGGCATACGGCGCTTTGATGGACACGTTCAGGGAAATCAGCAAGTATCGAAACGTCCTGCTTTTCCTGATTGCTTACTGGTTGTATATCGATGGTGTGTTCACCGTCATATTCATGGCGGTCAATTTCGGCCAGCGTCTTGGTTTCAGTTCGGCAGATCTCGTGACCGCATTGTTGATTACCAACTTTGTCGGATTTCCTGCGACACTTGCTTACGGCGTACTCGGTCATCGCTTCGGTGAAAAAAATGCGCTTTATCTTGGGCTTGTTGTCTATATCAGCGTTGCCTGCTGGGCCGCGTTTCTCGATGACGTTCGACAGTTCTACGCGATGGCGATTACGATCGGGATGGTACAAGGTGGCGTACAGGGCATGAGCCGCGCACTTTATGCATCGCTGATTCCGCCCGAACGGTCCGGTGAGTTTTTCGGCTTTTACAACATGCTCACGAAGTTCGCGCACATACTGGGCCCGTTCCTGGTATTTATGGTTGCAATGTTCAGCGACGAACCGAAATATATTCTGGCCGCTCTAATACCGTTGTTCATCGCCGGCATGGTGGCGCTGACGCGCGTAAAACAAGATGGAGAGCGCGCGAGCAAACCTGGGATAACCCAGGACGAAGATACATGATGATTCGGCCCAGGATTCCTTTCGGGCAAGCACCTGGAGCCCATCAAATCCGAGGACTAAAATACTGATAATATTGTCAGTACATAAGCTTTTGGGCGCCCATGTAATGTCGGCGCAACAGACACTAAGGAGAATCCAATGCCGAGCGATCCCACAGAACAAGCACCCGCAACCAGGAAGCTACGTTACTGCAGCGAGCATAAGAGCCCCTGCGAGGAATGTCCCACCTGTAAGACATACAGCTATTGCCCGGAGTGCCGGAAGTGTTACGAACCCGAGTGTCCTGACAGCTGAGCACCGTCAATGCGAGGCATACCTGGAATAGTGGTACCGGGAAGTAAATGTACTGGAAATATTCAGTGCATCGTGGAAAAGGCCTGCGGCCGACGCTATACAAGCACTTCAGCTAAGCCCGGGAGTGGTCAATGTGTACCATAGCCGCAGCGAATCCCCTCCAAGCGGGCAAATCTTGTGAGCATATTCGACAAGCTTTTTGGCTCGAAAAGTTCGTCCAGTCCATATCACACCGAGGCACAGTTTGAGACGAACCTGGCCAGACAGGTCTCTATGACTCGTCAAGCTCTCGCGCGGCTCCGGGAGCACGAGGATCGTGACTCAATAATCCTAGCGATAAAATACGTGTCCGCCAATCTGGGCGGTTCGGATGCGCTTTCGCCTCCAGGGCAACGGAATATATGTGCTGTGGTAGAACAGTGCGCCGCCGGTCGGATCCGGCGGCGGGTCAACCAACAGCCTGGCAGATAACAGGAGGGCCGCTGTCCAGCTGTCTTGATCTCGTGGTCTGTCGCTCTTCCCGTCACACCACCAGGAGAATTGACAGGGCCCCTCTTCACCGCCTTCATGCACAACCTCGCAAGGTGTGGATGGAAAATGCTTACTCCGCGTGCGATTGAGCACTGTCCATCCCACGGCGATCATGCCGCGACGAATTTCTCCTCTCGCCTCCCAGTAAATCGAAAGTGCGAGACAATTCTGCTCCTCTTTCAGGGTTTGAGCATTGACGTTGCTCACGTACAACGGAGCGACAATACCAATGATGGCTACAGCGATCATGCGTTCGATCAGTGCGAATCCCTGTTGCACGTTCTTCATGTACGAGTCCTCGTAACGGATGCGAACTGCTTATTTGAGAATCAGTGGTTTTCGCCTGGACCTGCTCGGCGGGGGACGTCAGTAGGGGAATTCAGGCAACCGTTATTGTTATTTGTTGCCACAATCTGGCAGAAATCATATCTGATGTCGTTCGTCTGCATCACGCCGATGACATTGAACTGCGTCATTTTTTATGTAAGGTAACGGCGTAGTAAGACGAATGCGAGGCAGTCATTCGCCTGACGAGCGCTTATTGTCCAATCACTCGTGAATGTTTGCTTTCGACGGCGGTCTGCCCCTCGCGTCGGTTTGTTTCTTATAGATCGAATGACCGCTCGTGACCGAAGCCGATATATTAAGAGGTGCCAGTGTCCGTCAGTCCGCCGTAAGATTCGGTTTGCTGAATTACGAGTCCGAATCTGACCAGTATGGGGAGATTGAACGCGTAGAATCTACTACTCCACTGTACCAAAGAGAACATTATGTGCTTTCAGATTTCTGGCTTGGACGTTGATCAATTCAAGCACTTATTCGGGAAGGATCCTGAGGCGCTCGCTACATCTGGAGTCGAGCGAATAATCGTCGATAATAAACCGGGATATCCATGCCGTGTCTCACTACAGGACGCTGATATAGGCGAAACCGTTCTTCTTATGAACTATGAACATCAACCTGCCTTGTCCCCGTACCGCTCGAGTCATGCAATTTTCGTTCGAGAATGGGCGGGTCAGGCTAAACCTGGTAGGAATGAGGTACCTGAGATGCTACGGCATCGAATGATTTCAGTGCGGGCATTTGATTCGTCCGGAATGATGGTTGATGCTGATATTGTTGACGGTCGTCAGCTTGAACCCATGCTTGATCGCATGCTTGCAATCGAATCAGTCAGCTACCTTCATTTACACAATGCCAAGCGCGGTTGTTACGCCGCCCGAGTTGAGCAAGCGTAATTACAACCTCCGCTTACAGCCCGGGCCGTAAGCGGACATTATTTTGAGACTTGCGACTTGCTGAATGTGCGGACCTTGCCCGAATCGACCAGATTGGTCGCACTGGTTTCTGCAGGCAGACCTAAGCAGGGCCAGGACGAATCCTGGCACGCTAAATCGGCCAGGAAGAAAATATTACCGAGACGATTTCACTCGTAGAATTTGTGCGCACCGATCTGGGCGACCATTTTCTTCGTTCGTGACCAGCGAGGGGAAATGCGGTCGGCATGATAAAACAATGCTCCAGGGACTTTATGTTCTTCTTGATTGTCGTAGGTCGCAACGGCTACCAGTGTAGCCAATTCCCAGGGAACTTCTTTCGGCCTTGGCACAGAGTCCAGTTCTGTCCAGGAAAAGGCGCCGACATAGCGCTTCCGAATCCTGTCCCACCTCGCCTCATGGACGACCGCACAGACGGACCCCGGGAAACGCTTGGATGCGACGCGGTTCATGGTGACTTCAGCGACTGCGTATTGACCTGCCGTCGGTTCACCTCTTGCTTCGAAGTAAATGTTTCGGGCAAGACAGGTAAGATCCGCGTAGCGTTGTTGCTCTAATTCGACCCGAAGATGATCTGTGTAAGCAAAGCGAAACATTAAGCCGAGCATTACGACCGGCAGGCCCAGCAGCGTGAAAAAAGTCAGATCGTTGGCGTGCCAGCTGAGCCAGGAATAGAGCGAATTACGCCTGAAGGGCGGATAACGCCGCAAGACAGCGGGCAACAAATACGCTTTGTATAGCAGAGAATTGACCATACTCAACAACCCATCAGGACACGGGCAGCGGCGTTTAAAGCATACCGCGTTCCGATACTGTTACTGTTGTCACAATTTGACAGAAAACATCGCTGGTGTCGTTCGCCTGCATCACGCCTGTGACATGGAACTGCGTCATGTTTTATGTAAGGTAGCGGCGTTGCAAGGCGAATAATACGGGGCAGCCATTCGTCTGAGGAGCAAGGTTTTTACGTCGGCGGCGAAAAAGTGTTTTTCAACAGTCAGGTCGAAAGCGAGCATCGGCAATGACCGGGCTTTGTCAGATTCGTGATCTATTCCCCGGTGGCCTGCACTTTTTTGTCGCCAACCAGTACTCCATCAATGTCACCTTGACGGAGTAGCAGTTTTGAATCCGGCGACGGCGGCTCGCAGCAAGTCCGTTGCTGCGGGGTTCGGCGGCCCGTAGCGCGCTGACAAGTACTGCACGGTCACTCGGTCTGCGCCGGCGGCGAGTTCTTTTCTGTCCTCGCTTAATCGGCTCGCATAGTCCTGCGGGGTTTCCCCGCAGTTCGGCGTTAAGCCGGCCTTCCGCGTGAATTTCTTGTACAACAAGGCAGCGTGGTCCTTCTGCGGCGGCCGATACCGCATCATCAGGGCGAGACTGATCAGGCCTACGAGGGCAGCAAGCAGAAAGGTCAGCGTCAACATCATCTTCCGCCAGTCGGGCTCGTCCATGCCGAGCCACTCGAGGAACGACTCCTGTTGATCCGGCCCGTAACCGAGAATCCAGTCGTTCCACTTGGCGTTCAAGGCATCCCAGGTCAGTCCCAGGCGATGTATAAGCGCGATCGGCGTGGCAAGCCCCCAGCTTGCGGCAATGCCGGATAACATTGCCCCCGWTATRCCRRACTCGATACGYTCGGGCGCGACRGCTGCCGTTGGGTCAACCCGGTGCCAGCCGCGATTCGGCAGCCAGATCTCCGTCCACGCGTGCGCATCGGCTTGCCTGACARTCAGGTRGCSRCCCATCGGATTSATTTCRCCGCCCTGGTAGCCCAATACGATRCGAGACGGGATACCGRCTGCGCGCATCATYACGGCRAATGCGGAAGCATAGTGTTCGCAAAAACCGCGGCGCGTATCAAACATGAAGCGATCGACAGGATTGYTGCCGAGTGCGGGCGGCCGGAGAGTGTAGAAATATTCTTCTTCGTGAAACCTTTGYAAAACAGCTTTGGCGAAWGATTCGTCGTCTTCGCTGGCGYGCCGCATGCTTTGTGCAAGTTCCACTGTACGCGGGTTGCTCTTGGYTGGCAGYCTCGTGTACCGGGYYCGGGAATACGACGTCATTYKCGGAGTAATTTGATATCGGGTGTACGAAGTGRCCTSGTAAGCCATWCKTTGGTCTATCGGCYGYTCCTTCGCAAGCTGRTGTTGTGGTCCCATGAAAATCTCGCTCMTGGACCACTCRAAAGGTATGTCCARTGCGAATACCCACTGCTGYCGKGTYGGCTCCATTGTTACCTGATAMCGYACAGGTTCRCCCRCGACAAGAAGYTCYTCYYTCGCGCTTCGAGCCATGATCGGYTCCCACCCGGACCAGGTCCGGCCATTGAACCGATACAGGACAAGWCCTCTCCAGTAMCGGTCWATYGGATCAGGTGCGTCGCCWTCGAACTTGRCCCTGAAMGCAACYGCGTYCGAGAGYGAGAGCGAGCTGATATCGCCGGGGCTCATGCGGTCACTYAGTCCCGATRTGGCACKACTGGTATCGACAGGAATAGCCCAGAAYGGTGTTGCGATTCTYGGAAACAGAATCCACATGGCGAGCATCAGCGGAGTTGCATACAGMATCAGACGGCCAGCGGKTTTGAAGCTCTGCYTGMYRCTGGTYTCGCCGCCGTCGTYGGCCAGGGACATCCTTAGCCAGGCCGTCATCGTCAAWRCGAYTGCGAGAATCAGATAGGGCARTGACCAGAGATACTGCTCACGGAGCAACGAGGCCATGACSAGAAAAATCGATATGAACARMAGYACRAAYTGATCGCGCCGCTTGCGAGTCTCGAGCAATTTCAATGCGGCCATTATTGCCAACAGCGCGGAGCCCGGGCCGACGCCGCTTACCGACTCGTATGATGCAAGCACGCCGAGGAAAGATATGAGGGCCAGTACAATACGGAGCCAGGGGCTCGGCAGGGCACGGCGGTGGCGCTCGATATTCCATCGCCAGCCGGCGCAGGCCAGAAACGCGACTGTTATCCAAACCGGCAGAAAGTGCACATGCGGCRCCAGCGAAAACGCCAGTGCYGCCAGGGTCCAGGGCAAACTGGCCAGCARYGATCCGTCMGTACCGGTTCGCTTAASCATTCAYGTGGCCSCCATTGAATACKGCGAGCGCCTCCAGGCAGRCGTGGCGATGAGACTCGCCGTGCGCCGGCGGGAACTCGGAGCCCGGTATGCGCACGCCRTAGTCACGGTGTGTCCTGTCTGCGTYGAYKATCCAAYGCGTCATYAYCGACARYCGTTGTTCGAGATCCTCTGYRTCGACSTGATYAAAATCGAACCACTGGCTGCTCGTGTCCGCGCCTGCAAACTGYTTCGAGAAKAGYTCGCCGCTRCGTGCGTAGGCTTTCCAYGCGACGTGWCGTGGCGARTCGCCGTCWTGAAATYTYCTCARTCCTGCAAAATCTTCCTCTCCCCGCKCRTCATGTTGCCGGTGGCCRTGTGCMGAYTGCGTCGSTGGAGGCTCCGGCGCTTCGKCYRCGGGYYTTGGGTAGACGAGACCCTGCAGGTCCATGTGYAACCAGGCCCAGGAGCGAAAYAAYTCGAAAGGGRAAAGGGTTCTGATGCYGAAGYGCTCGAGMGTGAYATGACCRCGTTTTTCAGTCGGTAGTGGCAWTTGAAAAACYCGACTGTCTCCCGGTCCGAGGTCTTGMACCTCGCTTGATACCGTTCCAGCATACAACTGGAGATGGTATCGACTGTTCTTGGAGCGGTTGGTGATCGCGATTCTGAACTTGGCCGGCTGTCCCGCGAATACCGGATCGACACCGGCAAAACGCAACTCGAGGCCGACCAGGTTGCGTTGACACTGGTGCATCGACACCAGCCCAAGTCCTGCCAGCAAGAATGTCAGAACGAACGACAGATTATTGTTGTAGTTCATCGAGCCCATCAGCATTGCGAAGCTCATGAGTGCGAACACGAGACCGACGCCGGTCGGCAGGATATAGATTCGCTTCGAGTGCAGCCGTGTCTGGTGCCGGTCGGCGCCCTGACGTTTGCGCGCCCAGCGCAGGACGCGTTCGCCAACGGCCTTGCGGAGGGATGGTACCCCTGGGAAACTAGGGAATTGCCACGGAATCGAGGACATGTCGGCTTAGTTCGCCCGGACTCCGATAGCTGGAGCCGCTTGCGGGCTTCAGCCTGTGTCCGGCGACGGCAGCAAAAACGGCTTGCACATCATCCGGAAAGACGCCTGAATGGCGCAGGATGAAGGCGTGGGCTTTCGCCGCTGCCACCAAAGCAAGGGCGCCGCGCGGCGAGAGACCGGTTTCGATATCCGGTGATTCCCGTGTGAACCGGACCAGYRCCTGAACGTAATCRACGAGCGGTCCGCTCATGTGTACTTTTTCGACGGCCTCCTGAAGCTCGGTCACGAGTTCGGGRCTSAGSGTCGCYTCTATTTCTTCCAKCATCTGCCGCCGGTCTCGACCTGTGATCAGAGCACGTTCACTTTCTTCGTTCGGATAGCCGAGTTCGAKACGCATCAGAAAWCGRTCGAGCTGGGATTCGGGTARCGGAAAYGTCCCGATCTGGTCGGAAGGGTTCTGGGTCGCGACGACAAAAAACGGYTCCGGCAGYGCATGCGTCTGCCCGTCCACSGAAACCTGCTGYTCCTCCATCGCCTCGAGCAARGCACTTTGCGCCTTCGGGGTCGCACGATTGACCTCATCGGCAAGCACCAGCTGAGCRAAAACMGGTCCCGGTTGAAACTTAAAYTCGCCAKCGCYTTGCYGGAATATGGACACRCCYACGATGTCTGCGGGCAGAAGGTCACTGGTGAACTGGATTCGCTGATAACTCAGTCCGAGCACGCGGGCGAGCGCCTGCGCAAGCATCGTTTTGCCGAGCCCTGGCAGGTCTTCGATCAACAAATGGCCCCGCGCCAGCAGGCAGGCCATGCATAAGGATATCTTTTCGTCTTTGCCGAGAATGATTGTGCCCAGGGACTTGCGCGCATTGTCGATTGCGACGCGTTGGCCGTCCGCGCCCAGGGGCAATTGTTCCAGCGTACTTCCGCGCTGCATCGGCTACTCCTTAAACRCGATTGATTGGGCTSASGATCATTAGTCGCCAATAGTCGCTAATAGGCGGCTKCATTGCACATCCCCTGGCCCAGATTGTGATCCAGTGCTCAGAATATGCTCTTTCARTCTAAATTCTCAAGTTTTTCAAGCTGTTCCTGGAGTTTTAAAATCTGGCCCTCAAGTTCGCGCGCGCGTTCCTTCTCCTTTGTGACCACTTCTGCCGGTGCATTGTTCACAAAATCGGGCTTATCGAGTTTGCCGCGGCTTTTGCCGAGATCGGTCCTGAGACCGGTCTGTTTCTTGGTGAGCCTGGCACGTTCTGCCTCGATATCGATGCTGCCTTCGAGCGGCACGAGCACGCGCATTTCGCCAAGCAAGGCGGTCGCCGAGGGCGGCGGCTCCTGATCGGCGGAGAGCAAACGAACCGACTCAGTGCGGCCGACCTTTGCGAGCAACTCTTCGTGACGAACAGCAAGGTCGCGATCATTGTCACTGGCGTTTTGCAACAATACGGGAAGTGGCTGGCGCGGAGATATGTCCATTTCACCGCGAATCTGCCGAATTCCCAGAATGAACTGCATGACCCAGTTCATTTCCGATTCTGCGTCGCTGTCCTGCCATGCTTCCATTGATTGGGGGAAGGGTTGCAACATGATGGTCTCGCCATCGATCATCGCGCGAGGCGCAAGCTCACGCCAGATTTCTTCGGTGACAAACGGAATCAGCGGGTGTAGTAAGCGCAGCAACGTCTCGAGCACTTCGATCAGTGTTTTGCGCGTGCCGCGTTTTTCTGCATCCGAGGATTGCTCTGACTGCAGCACCGGCTTCGAAAGTTCGAGGTACCAGTCGCAAAACTCATGCCAGGTGAATTCGTGGGTCGCCTGTGCCGCCAGGTCGAGGCGATACGTTGCAAAATGTTGATGCACTGATTCGATAGTGCGATTGAGGCGGGCGCGTATCCAACGATCGGCGGTACTGAACTTTGTGTCGCCATCATCCGGATTCTCAGTGTTCATCAGCACATATCTGGATGCATTCCAGAGTTTGTTGCAGAAGTTTTTGTAACCTTCGATACGCCCGAGGTCGAATCGAATGTCCCGGCCGGTCGTCGCCAACGATGCAAATGTGAATCGCAGGGCGTCGGCACCGTATGCCGGTATTCCGTCTGGATACTGCCGTCGGGTCGAGGCTTCGATTCTTGGTTTCAGGTGATCCTGCATAAGACCGCTGACGCGTTTTTCGAGCAAGGTATCAAGATCGACCCCGTCGATGAGATCCAGGGGATCAAGTACGTTGCCCTTGGATTTCGACATCTTTTGTCCATCCTGATCTCGAATCAGGCCGTGGATATAGACTTCATGGAAGGGCACGTCATCCATGAATTTCAGGCCCATCATGATCATCCGCGCAACCCAGAAAAAAATGATGTCGAAGCCGGTAACCAGGACGCTGCCCGGATAGAAGGACTTGAGCGAATCGGTTTGCTTCGGCCAGCCCTGCGTGCTGAACGGCCAGAGTGCTGAAGAGAACCAGGTATCCAGGACATCATCGTCCCGACGCAATTCCAGATCGGCGGACAAGTCATTTTTTTGCCGGGCCTCATCCTCGTTACGACCGACATAGATATTGTTGTCGCTGTCGTACCAGGCGGGAATGCGATGTCCCCACCAAAGCTGGCGACTGATGCACCAGTCCTGAATGTTGTACATCCACTCGTAATAGGTCTTGGACCAGTTTTCCGGSACGAATTTGATTTTGCCGGAYTCGACCGCTTCGATCGCCRCCYTGGCCAGCGGTTTGATATCCACATACCACTGATYGGTCAGGTACGGYTCGACGACCGCWGTACTTCGGTCRCCCCTTGGTATTTTGGTTTCGTAGTCTTCGATCTTGTCCAGCAGGCCGAGYGCGTYGAGGTCCTCGACGAYTTTCTTYCGAGCGACAAAGCGRTCAAGCCCGCGATAGGGTTSCGGSACCGTGTCATTGATSGCGGCGTTATCRTCAAAAAYATTGTATTGCGGCARATCGTGACGCTTGCCGATTTCATARTCATTGAAATCGTGTGCCGGCGTRATCTTGACRCARCCRGTRCCGAACTCGGGATCGACATATTCGTCGGCGATGATCGGCATCTTTCTKTCGACCAGCGGCAACAKGACCTCTTCGCCAATCAGGTCCTTGTATCGCTSGTCTTCGGGATGAACCGCAACSGCGCTGTCGCCCAACATTGTTTCGGGCCGGGTGGTCGCCACGACSAGGTGRCCRTTTCCTGATACGAGTGGATAGCGGAARTRCCAGAGTTTRCCGGGCTCTTCCKTCGACAGRACTTCGAGGTCGGACAGGGCSGTGTGCAAGACCGGGTCCCAGTTRACCAGGCGCTTKCCCCGGTAKATRAGGCCTTCTTCATGGAGYTTKACGAAGACTTCGGTMACTGCCGCCGACAARTCGTCGTCCATCGTGAAWCGCTCRCGRCTCCARTCRACTGATGAGCCCATGCGGCGCAGCTGTTGACAGATCAATCCRCCGGATTCRTTTTTCCACTTCCAGACGCGCTYGACGAATTTTTCCCGGCCGAGTTCCTTYCGCGACAKGCCCTCGGYGTTCAACTGACGCTCKACSACCATTTGCGTGGCGATGCCCGCATGATCCATACCGGKCTGCCAYAGTGTATTCCGSCCCTGCATCCTGTGGTAACGAATCARGGCATCCATGATCGTGTCCTGGAARGCRTGRCCCATGTGGAGTGTGCCGGTGACGTTTGGCGGCGGGATCACGATGCAATAGGGTTCACCGTYGCCGCTGGGCKYGAARTARCCGTTTTYCTCCCARCGCCGGTATTGCCGCTGCTCTATATTKTKCGGATCGTAGGACTTATCCATGTCGGCGCTTCACGTCCACCAGAAATATTCGATTGCGGCTATTCTTCGCCGTCAAAATGATCTTGCAAAACGCGACTGACCAAATCTGGTAGCTCGTTGCGAAGTTTGTTCATGACGCGTTCGACGATAATGTCCTCGATATCATGACAAGCCTCGTGCAGGAGCTGGTCGGCAAGAGTCAGGCTCTGTGCGCACAGCTTCGATTCCAGCTTGACGAGCTCGTCTGCCGRCGGTCTGGCAGGCAAWGCGCCTGRCTGCKMCACYGCTTCGGTCAAAACCGGCAGCTYGTYGTCTTGGTCGGCTTTCGCGTTGATACCTCAATCCTCCTTATAKKTTGTGCGTTTCGAGYTCTGCCCCAAGTTCCCGGTAATGCACAAATCGCTTCCGACTTTGTTGCCGGCTCKGCTCATCGGAGGTTACAAGCTCTGCGACTCTGGGGAAAGAGCCYGCSATTTCGGGAACYTCGYCGGTGAGATTGATCAAYAGRTCCTKGCCACCGATMCCCGYTTYATCAAAGCCAATCGTYACCGGAGCAYYGGTGTGYCGACCGGCYACGCCGAGCAATTCGTGCGGGACRAAGCTGCCGTCACGAAACGTCCAYAGTARTTCGTCAAGCAATTCGGCYTGTTGCCGGYTGGCTGTGTGRATATGWACGGTGTGSTTGAGCCGRTAGGCTTTCTCGGCAAGCCGGCAGGCRRATTTRTGYCGTGATGGCTCRCCCGTGCCCGCGAGWAYRTAGAAATCCACGCGTGACATGSCARGNTACTTARGGRAGGGCGCCRGCGCGCTGTAGCAAGAGTTCGGTCAGCATCGGSACCGGGCGGGCCGTGCTGCCTTTCTTTCGCCCCGAACGCCAGGCCGTACCAGCGATATCGAGATGCGCCCACTCGGTKCCTTTGGTGAACTTGCTCARGAAACAGGCGGCCGTAATCGCGCCACCSTCGCGGCCACCGACRTTCGCAAAGTCGGCGAAATTGCTYTTGAGCTGGYGYTCGTACTCYTGTGCCAAAGGCATGCGCCAACCACGATCGTCTGCAGCRATGCCGGCATCGATTATGCTGTCAGCCAGTTTGTCGTTGYTACTCATSACTGCGGTCCGGTGATGTCCSAGCGCAATCACRCAGGCGCCCGTTAATGTGGCGACATCGATCAGTGCAGCCGGCTTGAATCGTTTTGCRTAGGTCAGGGCRTCGCAAAGAATCAGGCGMCCTTCCGCRTCCGTGTTCAGGATCTCGATSGTCTGGCCTGACATACTCTTGACGATATCGCCSGGGCGGGTYGCSGTRCCACTTGGCARGTTTTCGCAGGTCGGCACGACAACGAYGACATTAATCGGCAGCTTCAGTTTCGCRACGAYGGYRATGGTGSCAATTACAGAGGCCGCACCRCACATRTCGAACTTCATTTCGTCCATCCCGGGRCCGGGTTTTAATGAAATGCCGCCGGCATCRAAGGTGACGCCTTTRCCGACGAGRACGACCGGTGCCTGCTTCGTCGCGCCCGTGTACCGCATCACGATCAGTTTTGCAGGCAGCACGGTACCCGCCGTGACGGATAGCAGCGAGTGCATCCCCAGGCGTTTCATTTCCGTCTCACCGATTACACGCGTCTGAAGATTCTTGTTTTCACGTGCAAGTCGTTGGGCCGTGCGGGCCAGGTAACTCGGCGTACAGATGTTGGGGGGCAGATTGCCAAGGTCTTTTGCCAGTGTCATGCCGGCGATGATGGCATCGGCATGTTCTGCACCTCGCATTACTTTGGCTGCATCCCCTTTTTTTCGCAGCGCCAGACCGATTCGCTTCAAGGCAACTGGCGGGTCGCGGYGAYCGCTTTTCATYTCMGTAAAACGGTACAGGCTGTCACCAAYTGTCTGMACGCAGTAGCGKGCCAGATARTAWGGRCTCACTCCTTCGACGTCTTCGAGSGTCAGGTAATTKGCAAYRTCGSCGACTTTGCYCGACTTCAACGCAYTMATTGCAGCGTCGGTCGCCTKCCTGAACTGAYTGATKCCGAAYGAACTTMSYTTGCCAAGTCCGACAACGAGYACTCKTTGTGCTTTRACGCCGTCAACCGACGTCAGCAARCGGGTRYKTCCCAGCTGTCCRGTCAGATCCCCGCKTTTGATGYGATGRCGAATCAGRCCCTTGCTGGCTTTATCGATGTCGGTTGCAGCTTCACCGAGTCTGCCACGCTCGTAAATCCCGACAATAAYGCAGCTACCGRCGCGRCGAGATGCWGCGCTCGTAGTGGTGAAATATTTCATAGATCAAGAATGCCTTATCACKCAWCAGATTCGSAYCYAAATCTCCGGATTCCGGCTTYWCGTCGCCGTCATCGCTGNCCCCCWGCGAAYCCGMTGTGATGTKTTGTTATCTSGWTGTTTTGTWATSTATTTGTGTCGTYCWGCCGCAATGCGACGAAGGGACTGTCGCAGRCAAAGTAAAAGCGGTAGTCTAACCGATCCGRTYGAATTTAGTTAAGAAAATCACAGATATATCGATGTTTCGTATTCTRGATCGTTACATATTTCGCGAAGTTGCACAGACCTGGCTGGCTGTGACCGGGGTRYTGTTGGCCATTCTGTTGACGAATCAATTTGCCCACGTCCTGGGCGAAGTCGCCAAGGGCRSTTTGCCGAAAGATGCYGTATTYAWRCTGATYGSRTTGACCGGCCTGCAGTACCTGACRMTCGTGGTTCCGATCGGCCTGTTCCTGGCCATAATGCTYGCACTYGGCCGSCTGTATCAGGACAGTGAAATGCCRGCGATGATGGCTTGCAGGGTCGGACCTCGCGGAATCTACCGGCCACTCYTGTGGCTTATCSTTCCCCTGGCACTCGGGGTYGGCTGGCTYGCAATGGATATAGGCCCGAAAGCGCTGACGGCGGTCGATCGAATTGGCGTGGTCGCACTACGTCAGGCGGACCTGGCGAGCATCGAGCCCGGCAAGTTCACGGCCGGTTCGGACGGTACCGTCATCTATGCCGAACGGGTTATCGGCCCGGGAKCAGTYGARAACGTATTYTTRCAACGGCAAACGGAATCKGGAGGAGTCGAAGTYGTTATCGCCGAGCGCGGCGAACAGRTGGAATCCGAAGACGCCGATACSCGTTTCTTCGTACTTTACAACGGTCGRCGATACGAAGGYCTGCCTGGAACAMCCGASTTTCRGGTTATGGAGTTTGCCGAGCACGGTATTCCYTACCGCCTGCCGAACATCTCCGAACCGGACGAGCGAACGCGTGCAATGAGTACGCGGGATCTGATGAAGTCCAGGTCCAGCGACAAAGTTGCCGAGCTGCAGTGGCGAATCAGCGTGCCACTAACGACCTTGATACTCGGCATCCTCGCCGTACCRTTAAGCCGCAGTCAGCCACGGCAAGGCCGTTATGSMCGYCTGGCRGTGGGGCTACTTGTCTTCATTATTTATTTTAATTTACTGAGTGCCRGCAAGGCCTGGGTCGAGCAGGAAACGGTKCCGRYGRCTGTCGGACTGTGGTGGGTCCACGGGSTCATGCTGGGTCTGGCACTGGTGCTGCTCGCGTATCAAAATGGCWTRCATCGGCGAATYYTKTCGTTCAGGCGTTCATGATGAGCATTCTGAGCGGCTACCTYWTGCGTACGATTCTGGTCAGCACATTGCTGGTGCTGMTGGTGCTGCTCKCRCTTGCGACTTTGTTCGAGTTTATYRGCGAACTCGATAACMAWATGGGYGACTAYGGCGTSCYSCAGGCACTCCTKTAYTCCGTATTGCGTCTTCCCCAGWTWGCATTYGAAATGCTGCCRATGGCGACATTGATTGGTGCRYTGCTYGGRCTGGGTGSGCTTGCCAGCCACAGCGAGATMRTCGTCATGCGGGTGGCGGGACTKTCCGTTGGAAAACTGGCMGGCATGGTGGCRATGACCGGTGTCGTKCTRATGGTCATAACRGCGCTCGTTGGTGAGTACATTGGTCCGCCGCTCGACTATTTCGCRCGCAGCATGCGYAACAARGCGCGGTTCCAGCAGGAGGAGCGATACTCYGGYMACGCGGCCTGGGTTAAAGACGGTCCGGTCATTTTGTATTTGGAACGCATCAACAGCGAGTATGAATTTGGTGGCATCTATCTGTTCCGCTTCAATGAAGACAACTCGCTGCGATCGATTGCCATAGCCGAAAATGCGGGTATCGATGACTCGGACAACTGGATTCTCGAAAATTTTCGTGAGACCCGGTTCGAGGATGACGGTATACAGGTTGTCGAGTCTGCGCTGGCTGTGGAATCTTTTGACGTCAGCGGCGATTTACTGGGTATCACCCTCGTCAAGCCAGTCAGTTTGTCTGCCAAGGGTTTGTTGCGTTACATCCGTTATCTGAAGAAAAACAATCTTTCTGCCGGGCAATACGAAACAGAGCTCTGGTCGAGGGTTTCGACAACAATCACTGTCGTCATTATGCCGGTGCTGGCGCTGTCGTTCGTGTTTGGGTCGCTCCGTTCGGCGGGCTCCGGTGGTCGGCTCATGATCGGCATACTCATCGGGCTCGGCTACTATCTCGCCAGCGAGATGATTGCCAATTCAGGCCAGGTATATGATCTCAATCCGGCATTCGTGACCTGGCTGCCGTCTTTGGCCTTGCTTGCCGCTACTGCGATTGCCCTGGGTCGGGTCCGATAATATCGGCACGGCCCCCTTCAGTCACTCGGATAGAACCTGAGCCGGGTACCGGACAAGCGATCGTGCCAGCAAAGATCGTCTTTATCCCATAGCTGCCACCAGAAGCCCAGCCCGAGCGAAGCCCGCACCGAGGTTATCCACCATGTGATGGATTTTACTGGTCGCCGGAATGACGCAGGTGACGGCAGGATGGCTGATAATAAATTTCAGGAAAAACTGACCCCAGCTCTCAGCGAACTCACGGGCCCATTCCGGCACGGAGTGGCCGCCAACGGCGCGAAACAGACGTCCTGCCACAAAAGGCCGGTTGATCAGCACGGCGATGCCAAGGTCTTTGGCGAGTGGCAGGATGCGCGTGTCCGATTCGCGTTCCATAAGGGAGTAATTGATCTGAATGAACTCGGGCTTGTGTTGTTTCATCGCTGCCTCCAGGTCGTCCAACGCGCCTGCCCGGTAATGCGTAACTCCGTTGTATCGGATCCGTCCCTCGGCCTGCCGGTCTCTGATGGTAGCAAGATGCTCGTCTGTGTCTCGCAGATTGTGAACCTGCATCAGGTCCAGCACGTCTGCATTCATCCGCTCGCTGGACGCACGCATCTGTCGTTCACCGGCCGCTTTTCCATTCGTCCAGACTTTCGTCGCAAGAAACAGTTTGTCACGATTCCCACTCGATCTAATAATGTCTCCAACGACATCTTCGGCTCGGTTATACATCGGCGATGAGTCGATCAGGCTTGCACCTTTCTCGACCAGCGACTCGACAATCATCCGTCGCGCATCGATGTTCGCAGACGTGCTCGCGACATCGAAGACATTGTAGGTACCGAGACCGATTACGGGCAACTCTTCGCCGGATGCGGGGATCGGGCGTGTCAGCATCATATTATCCTTCGAAAACGACAGCGCAGGGGCAACCGCCAGGGCAGCGCCGAGCTGCAGCGCTCTCCGCCGGGTCCAGCAAAATTGAGTTTCACACATTACGTCCCTCGGATATTGCCTTGTCGCGTCGTTTATAGTCCTTGCC